>JAEEGG010017906.1_pt1 | contig 14501 bp, 13 predicted proteins | sample 9134161 | NCBI WGS metagenome assembly JAEEGG01 (sample SAMN16246543, study PRJNA631951) | gut metagenome | biome: gut microbiome; feature: rumen; material: CR-attached | host: Bos | place: Iran: Karaj | collected 2018-10
GGCTTGAGCGACGATGATAAAAATGGTAGAATAGAGGTCCAACGAGGAAAAAAGATATATGAACGAAGAAATCAAAGGCGACAACCAAGGCATGCCGGGCGAGATGTCCAACGCAACTGCAGTGCGCATCTACGAGCGGGCAGATGCTTCAACCGAGTTTCCGGTTCTTAAAGCGTTTCAGGAATACCTTGAGGCTGAGCAGGCCAAGGCGCACAAGCGAATGCTCTCGCTTTCAATCTTTTTCATCGTGCTTCTGGTGATCGTGGTGCTCACCTTCTCGGTGATTGCGCTCTTCATGATCAACCGGAATCAGACTCTTTCGGACAGGCTCATGGACATTGCGCTGCGCGAGCGCGTGACGCCGGCCGTGCAGCCCGCACCCGCGCCCGTAGTGAACGTGCAGCAGCCAGCACAGCCTCCTGTTGACGACGGCGCGCGCATGAAGCCGATTCTCGAGAAGCTCGAGGCCATGCAGGCCGAGCTCGCCCGCGCCCGCGCGGCGGCAGCAGCCGCCGAGGCACGTGCAAAGGCGCAGCCGCCCGCCATGAAGCAGTTTGAAGACCCTCAGGACGCAAAGCTCCGCGAAGCCGCGGAACGCGAGGCTGCGGATATCGCCAAGCAGCAGGCCGCAGTGAAGGCCGCGCGCGAGAAGCTCAAAGCCGAACAGGAACTTCTCCGCAAGGAGCAGATCGAGCAGCAGCGCCGCCGCCTCTATCCCGAGTACTATGCTCAGGAAGACGCGCGCAAGGCCGCCGAAGAGGCCGCCAAGAATCCTCCGCCGCCTCCTGCCGAACCTGTGAAGCCATCGGTGAAGCCGCCGGTCGAGCCGATACGCCCGCCCGCGCCAGCCGAAGTCGCCGTCAAGCCCAAGCCTCCAGCCAAGCCGGCGGCGCCGAAGAAGTCCGCCCTCCAGCTTCTTCTTGACGAGGACGACGCGCCCACCGCCACATCTCCGGCCAAGCGCCTTTCTGACGAAGAAGCCGACAAGGTTGACGCCGAACTCCGCCGCAGCATCGGTGCCGCTCCTGCGCTCAGCAAGCCCGCAGCCCCTGTCGCCCCTCAAAAGAAGCCTGCCCCCCCTGCGCCGCCGCAGCCCAAGCCACCAGCAGCAGCAAAGCAGCCACCGGCAACGCCCCCTGCTCCTCCCGCCCCTTCTCCCAAGCCTGAATCCATAGATGTAGGCGCAAAGGAAGACGATATGATTCCCTGGCTCCTCGGCGACATGGACGCTCCTGCAGCGCCAGCGCCGGTCGAGAAGAAACCTGAGCTGAAAAAGACGGAAGAAAAGAAGCCCGAGCCCAAGAAGCCGGAAGAAAAAGACTTGAAGCAAAACCAGAACAACAATAAATAAGCGAACAGGAGATAGCAATATGTCCGCAAAGGCAATGGTCTTCATTGACGGAGGCTGGCTCTACCGCAACCGCAATACGCTCTTCGCCAAGCTCGGCGAGGAGAATTTCGAGATTGACTACGCGAAGCTGCCGCGGCTTTTCTGCGAAGACGTCGCAAATCGTCTTGACGAAGACGTCTCGCTGGTGCGCACGAACTATTTCGGCACAATCCCCTCGGCTCGTTCAGGCTTCAACACGTCCAAGCAGTACGCATTCTACGACTTCCTCGAGCGCAGCTGCGGATACGAGACCGATATACATGAAGTCGAGGTGGGCACTGACGAGAACTGGATAAAGATGTCCCTCTCCGCCGCGCTTCTATTCTACGCTGCTCAGTCCGACGCGTACGACATCGCAATCCTGATCGGCGACGATCCCGACTACGGCCCCGCCCTTCGCCGCGCGCGTCTCTTCGGCAAACGCATCCAGATCGTCGGCGCCCATTTGCAGGACGGCAAGGAGCCACCTGCTTCATCGACCCTCGCCAACCGCCTGCGCGTGAGCGACTTCCCCCTTCTCTATCTCGATGACCATGCCGCCGAGATGCGCCTAGTGCGCGAACTGGTGAAGCGCACGTGCAAGCAGTGCGGATGCGAAGAGGAGACCACCTGGGCCGGACCCGAGTTCTTCTGCTCGTCCTGCCGCGGACGCTACCGCAACTGATTCCCTCAGTCGCGGTTTCCTAGGAACAGGCGATACGCCGAGTTCTGCGAAACATCCTTGAACACGTATCCCAGCTGCTTCAGGGCGCGCACGAATGCAGCGCGCTCCTTCTGCGGCACCTGCAGTCCACAAAGCACCTTGCCGTGGTCCGCGCCGTGGTTGCGGTAGTGGAATAGCGTGATGTTCCAGCGCGTGGAAATCGCCTCGAGAAACTCCATCAGCGCGCCTGGTCTTTCGGGGAATTCAAATGAATACACCACTTCGTCGTGGATTCCCCTCGTGTGGCCGCCCACCATGTGGCGGATGTGCTCCTTGGCGAGTTCATCCTCGGAAAGGTCGATGGTGCCGATCTTCGCGGCGGTGAGCTGTTCAACGATGCGGCGCGTCTCCTCGCGGTCGACAACGGCAAGGCCCACGAACACATACGCGCGGTCAGGATCGAAGTAGCGGTAGTTGAACTCTGTGACGCTGCGCCTGCCGAGCTTGCGGATGAAGTCCTTGAAAGCTCCGCGCGTCTCGGGAATGCGGCACTCGAGAATCGCCTCGCGCTGTTCTCCGATCTCGGTCTGCTCCGAGACGAATCGGATTCGGTCGAAGTTCATGTTGGCGCCAGAGACGATGCATGCGTATGTTTCGCCGCGTGCGCTCCTGCGCGCGGCGTACTGTTTGGCCGCGGCGAGCGCAAGGGCGCCGGCCGGCTCGCAGATGGCGCGAGTCGCCTCAAAGATGTCCTTGATTGCGGCGCACGTCTCGTCGGTGGAAACGCGCACGATGCCGTCGAGGAAGCGGCGGCAGAGATCGAAGGTGATGCGCCCTGGCTTCTTGACGGCCACGCCGTCCGCAAAGAGGCCCACCTCGGCCATCTCGACGCGGCGGCCGGCCTTGATGGAGCGGTCCATGCAGTCGGAGTCGATTGGCTCCACGCCGAACACCTTCACCTCTGGACGCACGGCCTTAACGTACACGGCCACGCCGGCGGCGAAACCGCCGCCGCCAACAGGCACGAAGATTGCGTCGAGGTTGGACGGCCTCTGGCGCAGTATTTCCATGGCCACGGTCCCCTGGCCTGCGATCACGTCCGGATCGTCATATGGAGGAATGAACACGTAGCCCTTCTCCTTCACAAGACGCGCAGCCTCCGCGGCGGCGTCGGAATACGAGTCGCCATGCAGCACGATGTCCGCCCCGAGGGCCTTCACGGATGCGATCTTGATCTCGGGCGTTGTGACGGGCATCACGATAGTCGCCCGGCATCCAAGCTTCTTCGCGCTAAGCGCAACGCCCTGTGCGTGGTTTCCGGCGGACGCCGCGAGAACGCCCCTTCCCAGCTCCTTTTCCGAGAGACGCGCCATCTTGTTGTACGCGCCGCGTATCTTGAACGAATGGACGCTCTGCATGTCCTCGCGCTTGAGGAGAAAACGGCATCCCAGCTTCTGCGAGAGCGCAGCCGCCTCATCAAGGTCGCTCTCCTTCGCCACGTCATAGACCTTCGAATTGAGGATGCGGCGCAGATATGCGTCAAGCAGAGATTTGTTGTTCATGTATCGTCGTCCTAATGCCAAAAACGTCCGGCAATGCCGGACGAACTAAGCTTGGGGCAGGAGACGGGACTCGAACCCGCAACCCACAGAATCACAATCTGTTGATCTAACCAATTGATCTACTCCCGCCACTGTGGAAAACGGGCAATAGTATACCGAATTTCCGCACAAAATGCAATGCGGAAATTCGGCATTTTTGCAGCGCGCGGCGCTTACGCCTCAAGTTCGCTCTGAAGAAGCCTGCGGGCCGAGCCAGGACCTGCCAGGAGCTTGAGGAAATAGCCTTCGATCTTGGCTGCAAGAGGCGTGGCTGTGAGATCCGTGCCGAAGATGGAGGCGTTGGAAAGAATGCCCATGAGTTCGCCCTTGTAGGACGATGGATCGTTCCATACGATGCCCTTGAGCTTCGCCTGAAGATCGTCCTTAAGCGGATCAGCGGAAACACCCATCTCCTCGCCTGCGTCGTTCACCGCGAGCAGATAGCGCAGCCAGCCCGCGATTGCAAGAGGAATCGCCACAAGCGCGTTGAGGTCGCGCCCCTGCGCGATGTAGCTCTTCACCGTCTCGCCGAAGCGGATGCCCACCTTCTGCGATGTATCGGTGGCGATGCGGCGCGGATCGTCCGGCATGAACGGGTTCGGCAGACGCTCGTTCACCACTTCGTCGATGAACGCCTTCGGCGAGAGTATCTTGGGATCCACCACTACTGGCAGCCCCTCCACGTAGCCAAGGCGCTTGACGAGCCGCACGATGTCGGCATCCTTCATCTCGTCGCAGATGAGCGTGTAGCCGAGCAGGCAGCCATACATGCTCATAGCGGTGTGGAGAGGATTGAGGCAGGTGGTCACCTTCATCTTCTCCGTCATGTTCACGGTGTCGCGGTCGCAGAAGTAGACGCCCACCTTCTCGAGGGGCGGACGGCCGTTCGGGAACTTGTCTTCGATCACGAGATACTGCGGCTTCTCGGCGTTGACGAACGGGGCGATGAACGTGCCGCGCGAAGTGACGATTGGCGCCATGCCTTCAATTCCGGCTTCGGCGAGAGCGGCCTCCACGCGCGCATGTGGGCGGGGCGTGATCTTGTCGATCATCGTCCATGGGAAGGCCACCTTCGTCTCGTCGCGAAGATAGGCCAGAAATTCAGCGGAGACAAAGCCGTTCTTCTGCCATGCTTCGGCTATGGCGATAACAGAGCCCATCAGCTTCTCGCCGTTGTGCGAGCAGTTGTCCATCGACACAACGGCCATCGGCAGCGCGCCAGCGTTGAAGCGCTCGAAGAGGAGCGCGCACACGATGCTCATCGCATGGCGGGCCGCCGAAGGGCCTTCATTCATGTCGGCCTCAACGACTTGCAAGTAGGTGCCGTCCGGCTTCTTGAGCGCATAGCCCTTCTCGGTGATCGTGAACGAAAGCATCTTGAGCGAGGGCGCGCGGAATATGGCCTTCAGATGCTCCACGGAGGCGGGATCGGCGAAGTTCGCCTTCACGCCTTCCGCCACGCCGGCGAGCACTTCGCGCGTCGTGGTGCCGTCGGGATTGAGCGTCACGTTGAGCGTGAGGTTGTCGAAGGCGGTGTAGATCTTGTCGATGATGTCGTAGTCGAATGTGTCGCAGGCGATTATGCCAGTCTTCGAAAGTCCTTCGTTGAGAAGGCGCTGGCTCAGGGAGCCGATGAAGCCGCGGAAGATGTTGCCCGCGCCGAAGTGGACCCATTCCGGACCCGCTGCGGTGGCTGCGCGCATAGACGCAATGTCGAACTTCGGAAGAGCCACGCCTGCGGCAGTCCATGCTGCGGCATCGCTGCGGATGGAGTCTAGTGAGAGTTTCATTGTGGAATCCTGTCCTGTTTCTCGTTGAGTTGCGATATCGCTAGATGATGCCGCGGCTGCGGAGAAGCTCCATCAGGCGGGCCTGGAAGAGAGCTGCGTCGGCAGGAGGCGGACGATACCCCGGGCCGGCGTCAAGCCCCAGACGACCATATCCGTCGAGATACCACTTCCCCTTCGTGCCGTCGGTGAAAGTCACGTCTCCGCTCGCCATCGTGCCGGGAATAGTAATGGCGTCAAGGTTCACCGAGACGTTCGCCTTCTCAGCGGAATCGTCTGATGGCGCCTGTTCTTCTGGGGCATCCTGGGCTTCAGGAGCATCCGCCGCGGGGACAGCGGAGCTTTCCGGCTCATCAGGATTCTCTGCAGGCTTCTCCTCCGGCGCGACCTCGTCGGGCTGCGGCAGTTCGGCCACCATCAGCCGCAGGTCGAGATACGTCATGTGAACGCCGAATTCGCTCTTGATGCGCTTCTGAATCTCGTCGAGCGACGCACCGTCGGCGAACCACTGCGCCAAGGCGTTCTTTTGACTCTCTGTAAGATCCATCTTTGCCCCTTAGTCGAACTGGTGGTAGAAGAGAACGCGCGTCTGGTGCGGACGGCGCGTCACCACCGAATCCTGCGATGCATTCTCGTCGCCTATGCGGCCGTCCTCGCCAGTGGAAGTGTCGGTGGTGGCTGCGGGATTGCGCCACACGAGCGCCACCGCGCGCGCGCCCTTCTGGCCGGGCGTGCCCTCGCCAGGGCCGCCGATCGCGCTGGACTCGGCGCGCATGAAGATGAGGAAGAGCTGCTGTCTGTTCGCGAAGCAGTCGCGCCAGTAGGAGTAGAGGAACTTGCGGTCGATGCCGTAGAGAGGCGACTCGAGCTGCACACCGAGGAAGTTCTCGAAGTTCGGATTTCCTCTGCTTGGCATCCAGTTGAGGTCGTCCCACACCTCCTCCCAGGCGTCGGCCATCTGGCGCGAGGGAAGCTTCGTCTTGGCGGCTGAGAGCCTCGAAGTGTCGCGGAAGTTCGCCTGCAGCACATCGGCGATCTGGGTGAGCTCCTTGCAGGTGAGGTGCGCCTGGTTGTTGCGCTCGCTGAAGGCGTACTTCTGCACGGCTGCCGCGGCGTCGTTGATGGTGGGCAGCGAGTCGTCGCCAAGGGTCTGCTTCAGCTTGTTATCCTCCTTGTCGAGCGCAACGCCTGCGGCCCAGTAGTCGCACGGGGTGTTGGCTAGGGCGGCCATCATTATGGCGCGGTCGGGAGTGTAGGGGTTCACGAGGCACTCGCGCGAGAGGGATCGGCCAATGCCGCATGAGTTGAAGTAGTCGTACACCTCGCGGTCCATCGAATACGAGCACCATGCGCAGCGGATGTTGGCGATCTGCTGGGCGGAAGTGCGCACCACGCCGTCGTATCCGCCGCCGCCGAGCATGGCCAGCAGCGCCACGCCGCCGCCGTCGATGTCGGTGAGGCGGGGGAGGAACGCGACCTCTCCGAGAGACTGGAGAAAGCCCTGGTTGGAGACGGCGCAGAAGATATCGTTGTCGCATCCGCGGTTGTTTGCCTCTCCGCTTCCGAGGTAGGTGTTCACCCTGTTGAGCCAGTCGCTGAACGAGTTGGCCGCGCCTTCGTCGGTCGCGTACCAGTCCTCGGGCGCCCAGTTGAAGCGCGGGTCGAGCGTGCTGAAGGACTTAGGCGACCACTCGACCATCCCGGCGCCCGCAGCGGCGCTTGCGACCATCTCCGAGTAGCGGAACGACTTGTCGCCCTCGAAGCGGAGAAGCGGCGCGCTTTGCGCGGCGGAGTAGTTGTATTCCCTGAGCATGGGATTGCCGGTGTTGTTGATGCCGTTGAGCGTCTGGTCGTCGTCCGCCACGGCGGGAACGAGGTCCACGGTCTTGCCGTCTCCGTTCACTATGCGCACCCACACGCAGACATACGGCTTCAGCTCCTGGCCCGCTGCGGCGTTGAACTGCGCGGAGTCAAGCACCGTGCCGACGGGGAACATCGGCTTGCCGTCGAGCCCGAGCGGCGTCACGTTCACCGTGTACTGCTCCTGCTTGCCGCCCTGGTTCTGCTGGTTCTGCACAACGGTCTTTGTGACGAGCGGAGTGGGATTGAGGTTGCCGATCGAGCCGAGGTTGATCTCGAACTTCACGAGTCCGCCGGCCTGGTCGTCGTCCATTACGGAGCCGGGCAGATTGATCATCTGCTCGTTGGGCGTGAACGTGAGGCAGAAGACTCCCGTCATGCCGTTGAGCTCGAACATGTTGACCTTCTTGGTCCAGTCGGCCGCGTTCTGCGGGCGAAGCACCTTTCCGATGTCGCCGTTCGGGCGCAGATTGAGGCCGACTGGCGCCAGGAACACGCGCACGATTGCCTGCGCCTTGAACGCGTCGTTGCGCTCGTTCTCGTTGCGCTTGAACGGGAAAGTCCACACGCCCGCGAGCATGCCCGGCTGAATCCACTGGTTGGGGTCGAACATCCACTGAGTGGTCTGCCCCTGCGTGGACGCCTGCACGTTAGGTATCATGAACTTGAACGCGGGTTCTACGACGGAAAGCATTGGCACGCGCTCCACGCACGGCCAGGCGAGCGAGATCGGGATGTCGTTGTGGTCAAGATAGTCGTACATCATGCTGGCGAACATGGAAAGCTCGCGCGGGGTTGAGCCGAACTTGATCGGCGACCCGCTCTTCGAGGCGAGCAACGCCGTGAAGAACTGAGACTTGGTTATCGCGCTCATCGTCAGCTGTGAGAGGGAGAGCGTGTCGCTCTTGACCTCGGTGTCGAAGGGCTGGCCCTTCTGCCGCTTGCCTACCGGACTCTGGTAGTACGAGATGTCCACGTCGAAGAAGTCGTTCGTCGCGCACGACTCCGTGACGAACGGCTGGCGGGCGGCGTAGATCATGTTGGCGTCGCTCGAGGCGTACATCACCTTGTCGGCGCCGGAATCGTTGATCCACTTGTAGAAGAGCGACGGCATGATGCTCACCATGGTGTCTCTCATGCCGAGGTTCCAGTCGAGCATAGAGACGTAGGGGGCGTCCTGGCCGAGGGGATTCTTGTCGTTGCCGCCTGGGCGCTGCTCGTGCACGAGCTGGTCGAAGCGGGCGGTGTCGCCCGAGCTGAAACCGTCAACGGTGCCGACGGCTGAACCGGCCGCGCCGGTGGCGGGATCGGCTGCTGGGCGGTAGCTCTGGTCGAAGAGGTAGGCGAGCGAGATGCGCCCGTCAGCATTCGCGGTGCGGGGCTTGTTGGCGTAGAGGCGGTTCACATCGAAGTAGTCGGAGACGTTCAGCGCCACGAAGGCAAAGCGTCCCGCGTCGTACGGCAGATTCTGCCAGGCCGCGGTCCACGTTGACTTTCCGAGGAAGCGCGCGTCGTTCAGAAGCGGCGCCGGCACGTATCCAAGTCCCTCGAGGGTGAGCACGCTCACCGTGTCGGATGAGGGGGCGTAGCGGCGCTCGCTGCCGCTGTATGACATGTTCGGCGGCATGAAAACGCGCCCTTCCCAGATGTCCTCGGTCTCGCCGCGGGGCTGGTAGTTCGCAGTGGCGGTGTCGTTCAGGCCGGGGAACGGCGCGCCGCGCACCGCGTCGTCCACGCGTGCGATGGCCTCCGCCAGGGCGGCCTTCACCAGCTGGCGCGTCGCGACGGTGCGGCGCAGCGCCGACGAAGGCAGGCGCTCTGCGCGCATGTAGATTGAGAACGAGACGGCCGAGACGATCATGAACGCCAGAAAGCCGATCACGATCATCAGCGCGCTGCCGCGCTTGCTATCAAGGGAATCATTCATTTTCAGGCTCCACTTCGCTTGCCGGGCGCCGGTTGTAGTTGGGGAAGAGCACATAGCTCGCCACGGTGTTCTGCCCGGTCTCCTTTGGCTTAACAGACCCCTTCCTGATCGTTACATAGAACGGCCTGCCCCATGGATCGAGCATTCTTCCCTGCGAATCGATCTTGCCGTTGTATAGCACGGGCAGCTGCTCGCCGTTCAGCTCGTTCTTGCCGTCGCCGATGATGAACGGGAGAGACGACTTCGTGGCCATCTGGTCGTTCATCTCCTTGATCTCGTGGTTCTTCGTGTAGTTCTCGTAGGCGAGGATGGCGTTCGTCATGTTCTGCGCCTCGGTGATGCAGGCCTGTATCTTGGCGCGCTTCGAGGCGCCGGCTATGGCCGAGGTGAGGGCGCCTGCGAGCAGCATGATCATGGCCACCACCACGAGAAGTTCTATGAGCGTAAAGCCGCTCTCGCTCTTGCGGAAGGTCATGTTCAGTTAACCTCCAGAGGCCAGGTGGTTATGTCGTCCTCGGTGTCGCGCTCGCCGTCAGGCCCCCATGAGAGCACGCCGACAACGTAGGACTGCGCCGATCCAAGCTTGAGCGACGCGTTGCACTGGAAGCGCATCCAAGCCGGCTTGTCAAGCGTGCTCTTGGCGCTGTTGAAGTCGTTGAAGGAAGGCGGCGTGAAGCCCGCGTCGCCCGGCATCTTCGCCGCCGCGCGCGTGCGTATCGTGCCGTCGCTCTTCCACGCGCCGGTCACGCGGCCGACGTCGCCGTCGTTCTTCTGGTTGACGCAGGGCAGAAGATTGTCCGCGTTGTACTGCGCGAACGACAGCTGCCTGCGGATGGACGACAGCTGCGAGACGCCGGCCTTGCCTGTTCGCCAGGCGATCGACGAGGCGTTGAACACCATCGTGAGAATAGTCACGAGCATGCCCAGCAGCAGCGACGCCACCAGCATCTCGAGAAGCGTGAAGCCCTCGCGTCCACGCCGCGCTGATGCTTCGGCCCTCATTGCATGACCTCCTTCTGGTCGCCCTGGAAGTGAATCTCGGTGAGGAATATCGGCTGGGCGAAGAGCGAGCCCGCGTTGCGCGCAACGCGCATGCTCAACGTCACGCGCGAGTGGTCCTCAAGCGGATACTGGCCCGTGCCGCGGTTGAACATTCCCCACTGCGCCACAAGAGCGCACGTGAGGTCGTTGTCGACCGGCCACTGCGCGCTGCCGCCGGCCTGGCCTGACTTGCCGGTGAGGGCGTTGAACACGCTGCGTGCGAGAGAGTTGATCTCGCTCTTCCTCTTGGGCGACCAGCCGTTCTCGCGGTTGCAGTAGCGCGCCCACGCGCCGTTTCTGCCGCCGCTCGACGTCGTTATCTTGGCGCCGGTGGCGTTCACCGCCGCCTCAACGCACTGCTCCCACTCTTTCCACGTGAGATTGCGCGCGGAAAGAACGCCCGCCACCTGGTTGAACACGGCGTCGGCGTTGGCCGCGGCCTTGACGTCCTCGACGCTCTGGCTGTTCTCGCGGTATGCGAGCGGGTACAGGCTCACCATCGCAAGAACGCCCGTGGCCATGATGAACACGGCCAGGTTCACCTCCATCAGGGAGAAGCCAGATTTTCCGAAAAACGATTTCATCACTTCACCTCCCTAGTCCTGGTCCTTCAGGATCTCGCTGTTGATCTTGCCCACAATGGAGGGCTTGGTGTCGTCGACGCTCTTGAGCATCGATATCGTGACCTCCTGGGCGGAGAACTGGTACGCCGTGGAGCTGCTAACCTTGTCGGGCCAGAACACAAGCGCCTTCGGCGAAGGCTCGTCGGGCTCGGTGCCCTTAGGCGCAGATGTGCCGAAGATGTAGTTCTTGGGCAGCGTGAACGAGGCGATCTCCATTCCATACGCATCGCCGATCTTCCACTCGCTCTTGCCGATGCCGTTGTTGGCCTGGTGGAACGGGAGCCCCCAGCGGTAGGCGTTGCCGTTCGGGTAGGTGGAGTACGCGGTGTTGTCCTCCTTGTTGTGGCTCTTGCACCAGTCCTCGACCTTTGCGCCTGCTCCGATCATGTACTCTGAGTTGAACCTGTCCACCGCTGCGCGCGCCACCCAGTTGTACATGAGCGAGCTGCTCTTCAGATAGCCCTTCTTGATGTCGCTCTCGCTCTGCATGCGGTAGATGCGCACGCCGAGCGCGCGGCTGCCGTCTGCATAGTCGTGAGGGAAGGACTGGTTCCAGTCGGCGAACTCGTCCACGAGAACTCCGGTCGTCACCTGCTTCTTGCCCTCGGCGTCAGTGCCGCCGTTGGCGACGTACGAGATGCGCCCCGACATTCTCACCGCCACGGCCCGGCCGTACGCGTCGCCGCTCGTCCCCTTGTCGGAGCGGTAGTTGTAGAAGAGAACCGCAGTTGGCATCTGGTCGATCAGGCACGCCTGCTGGGCGAAGCGTATGATCGACGCCACGTCCTGCACGGCGCCGCGAGCGGCCATGCCGCGCGTCACGGCGAAATAGCCGCCTGTGGAGATCGTGGCGAGAAACGCCATCAAGCCGATCACCACTATGAGCTCCACGAGAGTGAAGCCGGATTTTCTACTGCGATACTGAGACATGGTCGGAATCCGCATTGTACGTTATTTTGAAACGGTGGAACTTGCCGCCGTTGTCTAGGTAGCCGAAGGCCATGTTGGCGAGCTTTATGGAGCCGCCGTGCTTGTGCTGCTTCTTGATGGCCTCTCGGAACTCGATGCCCCAGCTTCCGTTGCCGCTTTTGGGCGAGACGATGAGCCCGGTCACGTCCATCATCGGGTTGGCTGACGACGTGTTAACGCTCTCCTTCACCACTTCGGTGAGCACCTGGTCGTACTCGGAGGTGTTGAGCGTGTAGTTGCGGCGGCCGCCTGAGAGTCCGTTCTCGGCGTAGCTCTTGAGCGGCCCGGGCCACTCGCCGTTCTGCGAACGGTATGTGGCGATGCCGGCCTGTATCACCTGCATGCTCGCCGCGGTCCGCTTCTCTCGCGCGTGGCGGATGGCCGTCATTGCGGCCGACGTCACGAGGCCGAGCAGAACGGCGATCACGCCCAGCACCATCAGCATTTCGACGATGGTGAATCCCTGCGATCTAGAACGGTTTTTCATTTGTCTCTTACCTCCTGGTTGCGGCTCCAGCTGTAGACGTTGTCGATGTTCTGCTTGTCGCGCTTGTGGTAGGAGGAGCCGAGCTTTCCGTCGGCGCCCGCGCTCCAGGCGATCGCGTTCGCGCGCACCTTCACCTGCTCGCCGCACACCTTGGCCTTGGTTATGCCGTCAAGGTCGTCGTCGATGGCGAAGTACACCACGTGGTCGCGGATGGTGCCGCCCGTGGGCACGGGCGAGTTGGCGTTGGCGTTCTGGCTGCGCTTTATCACGTTCTGGGCCCAGGGGCTCACGATGCCGAAGCGGTCCACGCCCTTGAGCTGTCCGCTGGAGGTGTTCACGCCGAGAACGCCTCTGTTCGCGAACACAAGCGCGACGTCCTCCAGGCAGCCCTTGCCGTTGCCGTCCTGCCCGCCGAAGGTCTTGAGCGCGTTGTTGCGGTCGGCCGGCCACACGCCGTTGTGCATGAGAATCACGTTCAGGGCCGTCGCCACGTTGGATACGAGCTCCTGCGCGCGCGCCTTCTGCGCGCTGCGCGTAACATGGCCGTAGCCCATAAGAAGCGCGCCCATCAGTACGCCGATGATGGCCAGCACCACAAGCATCTCTATCAGAGTGAATCCTTTTGAACTTTTCATCGTTTCAGTGCCTTTCATGTTCGCGGAACTAGTTGCTCAGATGCACGAAGTCGTCGCTGATCCAGCCCTTGATGGTCGATATCTCCGAGCTGGAGAACTGGTCGATGTCGTACCATGGCGGGAAGGTGCGGCGGTTGCCTCCGGCGGACCAGAGGCGGTAGCTCTGGTAGGGAGGGTCGGAGTAGTAGTAGAAGTCCGTATGCCATCCGTCGCGCACTGTCATGCAGTTGAGGATGTACGGGTCGCCGCCGCCTCCCTCGCTGTAGCCGTTGGGGGAGTGGATGTGCAGCTCGTACGTCTCGATGCCACCGCCGTCCGGGATGTTGCCGAGATAGTGGTCGTAGTTCTCGTGGCAGGCGGTGTCAATGCCGTAGAACGTGGTGCCGCCCGTGACGATGCCCTTGAGGTTGGGCATCCAGCGGGCGCATACGCTCTGGCTTGTGAGGTTCGAGATCATGCCGGCCTCGTTGTTCGAGATCTGCCCGTTCGCGTTGTTTCCGCCCATGATGTCGAAGATCTCGCCCCAGTTCTGGTATGGAACGCCTGTGTCGAGCCTGCTGGGCAGCTGGTTGTTGGCGCCCCACTGGTTCGCGTTCTTGTAGAATGCGGAGCTTCCTGAGAACATGAAGAGGTAGCGCGGCAGCAGGAACGACATCAGGCCGAACTGGAACACCTGCACGTTGTTGCCGTTCGGCGAGGCGCCCCAGTCCCTGTCGGAGTCCTTGCTGATCGCGCCGGGGTTCTTGATGACGCTGAAGATCGACTTGTACTTCGCGGGCACGTGGTTGCCGTGGTACTTCTGTATTGCCTGGCAGTACTTCTCGAGGTCGCCCTTCAGGTTGTTTCTGAACGGGAAGAGCGCGGCCACGGGCTGCGCGCGGCAGGCCTGGTGGATGTAGGTCGAGTTGAGCGAGCCCTTGTCCTCCCTGCCAGAGTTCTGCACGCCGTACGTGTCGGCCCTTGCGTAGATGCTGCGGCTGCGGCCCTGCAGCGGCACGGGCGGGTACGAGCCGTACGCCGCGTAGTAGCCCGAGAGGCAGTTCTCGAGGCACTGCATGCGGCGTATGGTCAGCGCGCGCGCGCGGCTCTCGCCGCCCATGCCGGCGAGGCGGAACACGATTCCCATGAGCGTGACGATCACCACCGTCACCACCAGGAGCTCGATCAGAGTGAAACCTCTTTGTCTTGGCTTGTTCATTAGGGAGATCTCCCTTCTCTTCACGTCAGGCGCCAGCTCCGCCGCTCGACACGGAGGAGATGATCTTGATCATGGGCAGGAACATGGCGATCACGATCGTGCCCACGATCACGGCCAGGAAGATGATGAGCGCAGGCTCGATCGCGGCGGTCATGCCCGCCACTGCGTTGTCCACCTCGTCGTCGTACGTGTTGGCCACGCGGGTGAGCATGTCGGACAAAGCGCCCGTCTCCTCGCCCACCTGCACCATCGACACCACCATCGGCGGGAACACGCCCGACGCCGCGAGCGGGTCGGTCATCGACTCGCCCTCCTTCACCGCGTCGTGCACCATCTGGAT
>JAEEGG010017911.1_pt1 | contig 14498 bp, 26 predicted proteins | sample 9134161 | NCBI WGS metagenome assembly JAEEGG01 (sample SAMN16246543, study PRJNA631951) | gut metagenome | biome: gut microbiome; feature: rumen; material: CR-attached | host: Bos | place: Iran: Karaj | collected 2018-10
GAAACGATTGATTCACCGTGATAGAGAGCACCATATTACGAGAAAGAACCAAGTGGCAGGATGGCAACAGTGTTGGCGAGTGAGTCTTACACGATGCGAGCACCATTAAAAATGAACGAACCAAAACATCCGAGAGAACCATATTAAAAGAGTGAGCCGACAAATCAGAGAGCACCATATGGAAGGAACGAACCTGAACAAAGAGAGCACCATAAGAAAAGATTGATTCAATACACCCGTGTGTACCAAATGCACTGAAAGAGCCATGGGAGAAGATTGTCACAACCAAAGAGATTGAGCCATTTAGCACGAGAGAACCACAAAATTGGAGCGAGCCACCAGTATTCGAGAGTACCCAAAAAACTGAGCGAGCCAATCTATGTGAGAGCACCATACAGGTTGAGCGAAATTTCAAAATCTGAAAGGAGCAAAAAAACATGATTAGAAACCCGTTAGAAATCCAAGACGCAGTAAAGAAAATCCGGATGCTGATTGCCGGTTATCCCGGTATCGGCAAAAGCACGCTGGCGCTGTCAGCACCGAGGCCGCTTCACATTGATGTGGATTTCGGTATTGACCGTATCGAGCCCCGGTACCGGAAGGCTTACATCCAGCCTGCAAGCTATCAGGAGATTCTGGACGACCTGACACCGGAGAACGTGAAGGACTTTGACACGCTGGTGTTTGACACCGGTGGCAAGCTGATCAGCCTCATGAGCCTGTGGGCAATTCAGAAAGACCCGAAGTATGGCCAGCGGGACGGCAGCTTGTCACTGAAAGGCTACGGCTTTGTCGGCAAGGAGTTTGTCCGGCTGATGGACTACTGCTTCTACACGCTGCAGAAGAACATTGTAATCGTGTTCCATGCAGTGGAAGAAAAGGACGGCGACAATACCCGCCTCCGGATTAAGGTGGAGGGCCAGACGAAGAACAACGTCTGGGAGCCGATGGACCTGGGAGGATTCGTGGAAATCTACGGTAACGACCGGACGATTGGTTTCAGCAACTGCGAACGGTACTTCGCAAAAGGAACCAGGGGCATCTTCGGTGTCCGGAAGATTCCTGCGCTGGGTCCCACAAGCCCGAACGACTTCCTGACAAAACTCTTTGAAGAGTACAACGCCTCTGCTGCGGCCGAAGTGGAAAAGAACGCCAAGGAACAGAAGGCGTATGAGGACGCCATGGCTGCAGGCCGGGCTGTAATCGGAACCATTACGGACGCAGATACCGCAAACGCTGCCATGCCGGAATACAAGAAAATCAAGCACACCAAGACCTCCAAGCGTGAGCTGGACGTGGAATGGAATGCGAAGATTAAAGCCTGCGGCCTGACGTTTGACAAGAGCGCCAAGAAATATGTTGCCCCTGCTGCTCCGGAGGAAGATAAGGGGGCGAAATGATGTCCAGCTACTTAATGACACACAGCCTTCTGGCCAGCTGGCTGTACATCATGAAAGACAACCCCTATGAGGATGCCACCAGCACCCGGGATTCCTATCAGGAATTCTTGCAGACCTTACGGCGGGAACCCATCCCGCCGACCGAGGCCATGGCCAAAGGGATTGAGTTTGAAGACCTCTGCTATGAGATTGCCACCGGAAATTTCCGGCCAGTGTGGGAACCTGCACTTAACAAAAAAGGAATCCCGGAAATTGATCCAAATTCCGGAGAACCGATGGGCATGACGAAATATCCCCGTTTTTACGATGCTGCCTGTCAGGTTGCAGATATCATCCGGGGAGGGCAAATCCAGTACAAGGCTAAAAAGCTGGTTGAAGTCAACGGCATGGAGTTTGTCCTGTACGGCAGGCTGGATACGTTGAAAGCCGGAACCATCTACGACATCAAGTTTTCCGGGAGCTATGACAAAGGGAAGTATGTAGACAGTACCCAGCATCCTACCTACATGGAACTGATTCCGGAGGCAGACCAGTTTACCTACGTTGTCAGCAACGGCCAAAACGTGTGGACGGAAACGTACCGGCGTGATGAAACGGCCAGCATCTTCCCTGTCATCTCAGACTTTGTGGACTGGTTGAATGCCGTAGGGCTGATGGAAACCTACAAGGAGCACTGGAAGTCATTATGATTGGCAGAATTGTGGAACTGACCTTTACCGTTGACCGGAAACAGCGGCTGACCCTGGAAATCGAAGGCGATGTCCGTGGCCTGTATGACCAGCTGCATGAGGAACCGAAGCTTGACATTGAGATTAAAAAGCACCGGCAGAAACGGAGCCTCAACGCCAACGCCTACTTCCATGTACTGGTAAACAAGATTGCCAGGAAAGTCGGTTCCAGTGATGATGCCATTAAAAAGAACCTGATCATCAATTACGGAACGGTGGCCAAAGACAAGCACGGTCTGACAGTAGGATTCAAGCTTCCCAGGAGCGTGGACGTGGATTCCATATATCCGTATACACGCTGCTTTGACCAGAGGCTTGAGGGCAACACCCTGTTCTGCTGTTACCTTGTCTACAAGGGCACACACCAGATGGATACCGCCGAGATGGCAAAGCTAATCGACGGCGCCATACAGGAGGCCAAAGAGCTGGGGATAGAAACCGACACCCCGGCTCAACTGGCCAGGTATAAAGAAACATGGGAAAAGAAAGGAGAATGAAAATGCAAGAACCAAAAGTGATGTGGATGAAAGAGGCTCCTACAGTAACGGCGTTAAAAGACAAACCGGAATTCCTGCTTCTGAATGAACTGATGATGGCCGGCTTTGTCATTGTTCCGACCGAGCAGCTGCAAAAACTCCTGAAGGATTCGACCTATCTTGAGTTAATGCTGGATGTATATCAGCAGCGTGGAGAAACCTACGACATGGGGCCTCTGGTCAAATCTATTGCCAGATTCTATAACCGGGAAACCATTAAGAATTTGCGTGATGAAAGGTTGAAGCTGGAAGCAGCCCGGCAGGATCTGGAAAAGGCCAAGGCGGCGAAAAAGGAAGAAATCATGGAACTGCTCAATAAACTTGCAGACGGTGACGGTGATAAGAATGAATGACGTTACATTGTTAGGCCGTCTGACCAGAGACCCGGAGGTACGGTACACACCGTCCCAGAAGGTTGTCACGACTTTTACTCTGGCCGTTGACAGGCCATTCACCGGGCAGAATGGGCAGAAAGAAACGGACTTCATCCCGGTGGTGTTATGGGGAAAGACGGCAGAAGTCGCCGGAAACAGTCTGGCCAAAGGCCACCGGATATTGGTCAAGGGCAGGATCCAGGTGCGGACGTACGATAACAAGCAGGGCCAAAAGCAATGGGTAACGGAGGTTGTCGGCAACACGATTGAATTCATAGAACGCAAGTCCGACAGCGCAAACCGGAGCCAGGGCTACGGACAGCAACCCGGGTATGGGCAGTATCAGGGAAATCCCCAGCAACCGACCTATCCGCCTCAACAGCAAGGTTACGGGCAGGGACCCAATAGTTACCCTGCGCCACAAGCTGCCCCGCCTGCTACGCCGCAATATCAGCAGCAAGACGCCTTTAGTCATATCGGCACAGAAGTACCGTTTGACGAGGAAGTACCGTTCTAACAGGAGGAACCATTATGAAGCGAAAAGCATTTTCGTTTCTGCGGTCCTTCTACGAAGCGGCCTGTAATCTCAGTAGCAATAAATCTTTACAGGCCGACTTCCTGATGGCCGTCTGCAATTACGGCCTGAACGCCACAGAACCCGAACCGGGTGGAGAGCTTGCTGCCCTGTTCGCTTTGGTCAAACCGAATTTGGATATATCGTTTGCGAAATCTGCTGCCGGAGCTAAAGGAGGCAGCAGAAACAAAGCAGACGAAAGCAACCCCGAAGCAGATGAAAGCGAACTGGAAGCAGAAGGAAGCAGAAGCGAAGCAAATGAAAGCAGAAACAAAGCAGACGAAAGCAACCCCGAAGCGATAAAGGATAAAGGATTAAGGATAAAGGATAAAGGAGTAAAACAATCTCTTGACCTTTTCGACGCCGATTTTGAAACGTTCTGGAAAGAATACCCACGGAAGACTGGCAAAGGAGCCGCTAAGAGAGCATTCGAGAAAGCTTTATTGAAAGGCGCAACTCTCGAATCACTTGTGTCCGCAGTGAGACGGCAGAAGTGCGGGAGCCAGTGGACCAGGGATGGCGGACAATTTATTCCGCATCCGGCAACGTGGCTGAACCAGGAGCGTTGGGAAGATGAAGTGGATGGAGGTATCGGAAATGGAAATGCCGGACAGTATCAGGAAAATACTGGAAGCAAGTGGAATCTCCAAACCGACGACCTATCCGACTGAGGAGGAACAGGCCAAGGCCAGTGCTGAACAAGCAAACCGGGAAAGAGGAGACCTGAAAGGCATTGACTGCCCGGACTGTCTGAACCGTGGCTATATCACCGTTGTGGATGGGACGCATACCAGCGTACAGATCTGCCACTGCATGAAGGCAAGGGAGAGCCTGCGGCTGATAAGACTGTCGGGGCTGAAAGAAATGCTGGACCAGTACACATTACAAAACTGGCAGACTCCGGAGTCGTGGCAGCGCAAAGCAAAAGAGCTGGCCATGAAGTACGTGGAGGAAAAAACAGGCTGGTTCTTTGTGGCAGGGCAATCTGGCTGCGGAAAAAGCCACTTGTGCACTGCCATATGCGGTGAGTTTTTAAAGGCAGGAATTGATGTCCGGTACATGCTGTGGCGTGATGCTGCAGTCCAGGCCAAAGCCATTGTCAACACGTCGGAGTATGAGGATGTCATGGAGCCGCTGAAAAACGCTACTGTTCTGTATATTGACGACCTCTTCAAAACAGGACGTGGCCAGCAGCCAACCACGGCAGATGTGAACCTGGCCTTTGAGCTGATCAACTTCCGGTACATGCAGAAAGGCAAGCTGACGCTGATAAGCACGGAACGGGGCTTTGAAGAACTGATGGACATTGATGAAGCGATTGGCGGAAGGATTTATGAGCGGAGCAAGGGCTACCGTCTCGACTTCCGTAATAAGCCTAACTGGCGATTAAGAGAATGAAAGGAGAAAAAAATGAACGCTGAGGCAATTATGTACGATGGGCAGAAAAAGAAACTGGAAGGACTGTGCGAAGAGCACGATTTGGTCTACACGCTGGAAAAGGACACTTATCCTATCGTGTTGACGGTGAGCATGGCCAAAAAGCAGTATGAGCAGGGAAAGCTGATTGATGACGGTGAGAAGTCGGAGCCGACCTGCGACCCGAACGCAAAAGTCGTATGGATTTTCCGGGACGGCAAGCTGGCCATGAAAGTGGAAGGTGGAACGTTCACCATCGGCAAGGAGCTGCGGACGAAGATTGAAAACATCCTGCTGAAGATGGTCAACTACTGGCAGCAGTTTTTCTTCCGGAGCGTGATTGAGAAAAAGGGCCTGAAGAAGAACGCCTTCCCGGAGATGCCGGAGGCTGACGCAGAAATTGCCGAACAGGGAGAGCCTGTGGAAGACTTTGAGGACTAAGCTATGAAATACAGTGGGAAAAAGATAGTATCTGCCGGCATAATCCGGAACATGGATTTCGACACCGAATATGACCGGGATGACTATATTGAAAAGCTGAACAATAAAGGGATTGAGTATGAAATCCTGCACCTGTATCTGGTGGACGAAAACGGGAAATACGGACTTGTGACCCTTGAACAGTATAACAACTGTCCCCTGTATGACATAAGCCTGGAGAGGAGCTAAAGGTATGGCCAAAGTAGTACGGACTGGGAACGCACGGCAGCAGGAAATTGTCAAGCTGGTGAACCGGCTGGACGGGAAATACAACAAGTGGAATATCTGGAATGACTTTATCCTGATGTTTGCTACTTCCATTGCCAACGTGTTCCCCGGCCCGTACAGGCAGGAGCGTGAGGAAGCCTATCTGAAGACGGCCAAGAAGTACACGCCCGGAGAGCTGGACGTCTTTGCAGAGATGATGGCGCTTGTGGTAACCGGCATGGAAGATAATCCAGACCAAGACTTTTTAGGCGAATTGTACATGTGTATGGACATGGGCAACAAATGGACTGGCCAATTCTTCACTCCGTATGATGTCTGTAAAGCAATGAGCCTGATGAGCTATTCAGATGGCGTGATAGAATCTCAAGTCCGGGACAGAGGATTTGTTGGCGTAAGCGACCCTGCCTGCGGTGCCGGAGCCCTTCTCATAGCCTTTGCGAATGTCTGCAGGGAAAAGAAACTGAACTACCAGCAGTACTGCTTGTTTGTGGCTCAGGATATAGACCAGCTGGCCGGAATGATGTGCTACATCCAGTTATCCCTCATGGGCTGTGCCGGGCACGTGGTAATCGCTGACACATTAGCTCACCCGGCACGATTTTATGATGAACGTTCGCTGCTGCCGGCGGATGGCCAAAACGTATGGACAACTCCGATGATGTACTCGGAAACATGGCAGATCCGGCAGATAGCAGCGAGGATGGCATTGCTGACCGGCAGGCTCGGAACGGCAAGCGATACTGTTATTGAAAAACTGACGGCGCCGGCAGTGAAAGAACCGGAACCGGCCCCCGTGGTAATACCCGAATTAAAAGCTGACGAAACAGGTCAGCTATCACTGTTTTAAGAGCAAAGTGAAAGGAGCAAATCATGAGTGAATTAGTTTATTTACCGGTGGAGAAATTATGGCCCCATCCGGATAATCCCCGAAAGGTGGTTGACGATCTGGAAGAACTGGCGGCCAGCATCCGGGAGAACGGTGTTTTGCAGAATCTGACAGTCGTCCATGTCCCAGAGCACACCATGGACGAAGGAGAACGGCGGAAGCTTTTTGAGGAGACGCAGCGGAACGGAGTAAATACCGAATCCTACAAACAGGCCAAGGCTCTTTTGGACTCTGGGAAGGTTCCGGAGCACTACACCGTCATTATTGGCCACCGGCGTTTAGCTGCAGCAAAAATGGCAGGGCTGGAGTCTGTACCGTGTGTCATTTCGGAAATGACGGAAAAGGAGCAGCTGCAGACCATGATCATGGAGAACATGCAGCGGAAAGATTTAAAAGTGTACGAGGAAGCCAATGCCTTCCAACAGCTACTTGACTTCGGTGACACCATGGAAGAGGTATCGCAGAAGTCCGGCTTTTCCGTGACGACAATCAAACGGAGGGTGAAGCTGACCGAACTTAACCAGACGACACTGAAAGAAGTAGTCGACACCAGGCAGATCAGCCTGAGTGATTTTGACGAGCTGGCAAAAATAGATGACCTGAAAAAAAGGAATGAAGTGCTGGAAAAAATAGGGACACGTGATTTTGAGTTTGCAGTCAGCAGCACTATTCGGGAACAGAACATTAAAAAATTCCTGCCGGCAGTAAAAACAGCAGTCAAGATGCTGAAAGCCAAAAAGATTAATGAAAGTCAAACTTATGGCTCAGATTATGACAGAATATGTGAATTAAGAATAGCTGACTGGGATAATGAAAAGTCCAAAATTCCAACAGAAACATCAGAGCCTCTGTTCTATGTGCTGGATGAAAGATGGGGCGAACTGAAACTTTACAAAAAGCACAAAAGAACAAGGAACGTTGAGAAGAAGTCTCCGGAGCAGCTGGCAAGAGAAAAGAAAATCCGGAATAAATGGAAATACATCAATGGGAAAAGCCAAATCTTCTGGGAGCTGCGTAAAGATTTTGTCAACAAGCTGTCTGTTACCAACAAAAATAAGGTGCTTGTTTTGCATGGAGCTCTTGTAGGCGGTCTGTTTGGAGATATTTGCTACAACGGAAGCAACAGAAATGAAGTTGTAAAAATACTGGGATATGACGACAAATTTCAAGACAGGGACAAACGATTTATTGAGGCGGTATCAAAGGCCGAACAGAAAGATTACGCTAAGCTGGTATGGGCCATGTTTAATGACGATGAAAGGAACACTGTCATTAGGGGCTACGAAGGCAATGAACCGAAATATGACCCGGCATACAAAATAATTGCCGTGTATGAATGGCTCAAAACTCTGGGATATAAGATGTCAGAATCAGAGATAAATCTTGTTTACGGAAAGGATCCTGTTTATGACGAAAGTTACGAAATTCCGGAAGAAAATTCTGAATCGGAACCGGTTCATGCTGGAGGAGCTGCGGAAGCTGAGAACGGAGAACCAGGCGAGGTATGAGGAAATCACTGAAACGGAGTGCCCCCATGATTGGGGGCTCCCCTCTTTTGACGGAGATGGGAGATGCGCCGGAGAGGACAAATGTAAAGAATGTTGGAAGGAGGCTTTAAAACATGAGGCTGATTAAATTCCGTGGGAAAGACATTTTTTCCGAACGGTGGCGCTACGGGGTATACATCCCGAAGGAGTTTACGCAATGGCGAGAACCCAGCATTTTTGACGGTCATCACAGAACCGAAGTGGATGGTGAGACGATTGGCCAGTACACTGGATGCAGAGACTGTTATGGCAGGGAAATCTATGAAGGAGATGTCTTAGAGATTTCGGCGACTGATAAAAGAGAACAGAGCATGCTGATTCTTAGGGCTGTTGTTCGTTTCGGTGAACACTATGGACAACACTGGACTAAAGCGCCAAGTGAATCTTGCTTAGGGTACTATATGGAATTTGCCAACGGATTCCCTAAAAAGCATTACAGAGCGGAATTTTTGTACTGGCATAAAAACAGCAGAATAAAAATCATTGGTAACATCTACGACAATCCAGAGCTGTTGGAGGAAATGCAATGATAACGCTGATTATACCGGGGAAAATCGTCCCGCAGCTGCGCCCCAGGTTCGCTACGCACGGGAAATTCATTCAGACGTACGACCCGAAGCCCTGCCGGGAATACAAGAAGCTGGTGCGGCTGTTAGCTAACCAGACCGTGGCCAAGCAGAAAGGATTCAAGCCCTATGAGCGGGCCATTGAGGTTGTCATCTGGTTTTTTCTGGAGATTCCCAAGAGTTACAGCGATGCAGAACGAGTAGCTGCAGCGACCGGGGAAATCAGGCCGACCAGTCGCCCGGATCTGGATAATATGGCCAAGGGCGTCATGGACGCTGTAAAGGGAGTACTGTGGAAGGACGACAGCCTGATAGTGACGATGCACATTAAGAAGTTTTACACTGCCGGCCAGGAACGGGCCGAGATGTACGTGAAAGGGATTGGAGAGTGAAAACATGGGAACAAAATTCGGCATCTGCAAATACTGTAACGAGCAAATCGTATGGGTAAAGACCATATCCGGAAAGAGCATGCCCTGCGACCCTGGCATTGTCCAGTATTGGAAAGACCCGCATGGCAAGGAGCGCATCGTAACACCTGATGGCCAGGTAGTAGCCTGCCGGCTTGACGGTAACCCTCAAAAGGCGACCGGCATCGGGTACGTTCCGCACTGGGCGACCTGCAGGAGACCGTGAGGTGTATACCATGCCTACAGAACAGACAGGACATGCAAAATTGTGCTATGTGGTTGAAGGAAAAGAAATTGAGCTGGGTGACTTTTACTGCGATTTACAGATGGAAACGGACATAGATTGTTCGGATGCTGACGGTAACGTTCCCGACCCGACGAAACCGATATCCGGAACGATAAGAATCAAAAAAACGCCAGCGCATAAGAAATTCAGGATAAAACGTTATTTAATCAGTTTATTCAAAGCAGAATTTCGCGGCAGATTCAAGTCCAAATACAAAAGCAAAAAGCTGGTTTTCAAGTACTTTATGGAGAGATGGAGGCAGCATAAGCCTATTGCATTTGGAAATGAGATGCTGCGAGAGAAAGACTGGTACAGGCTAATTGAAATCGTGAAAAGAGGCGGCCCCGGATGGTTGGTTGGCATGAGCAATCCGTATCATCTTTCTGAAGAGATGTGTGCCAGGTGCCAGGAACAGGAATGGGACATGATGTATCGGCATTATGCCGGAAAGAGAAAATGAAAGGAGATTTACCATGAAAATTATTAGACCGAGTTTTGAAGTTATGCCGGTAAACGGCGAGGAAATTCTGAAGAACATCGAACGGGCCGGACGCACCTGTTACAAAAGTGAGGACAAAATCAACGCCGATTCTGCCCGGAAATTTGTGGCCGGTATCATCAAGAGTGGCCATGAATCCGTGATTGAGCACGAAAAAGTCACAGTACGCATTATTTGCGACCGGGGCGTGACACATGAAATCGTCCGGCACCGTATTGCCAGCTATTCTCAGGAAAGCACAAGATACTGTAATTATTCCAACGATAAATTTGGCAATGAGCTGACATTCATAGAACCGTTTTACTGGAAAGACGACCCGGGAAAGATGTCTGCATGGGAAAAAGCTATGACATGGGCGGAAACATACTATATGACATTGTTGCAGTTAGGGGCCACGCCTCAGGAAGCCCGGGCAGTCCTGCCTAACAGTCTGAAAACGGAGATTGTCGTAACAATGAATATGCGGGAATGGCGCCATTTCTTCAAAGTGCGTTGCAGCCCTGCCGCTCATCCGCAGATGCGGGGAGTGGCGATTCCTATTCTGAAAAAGTTTAAGGAAATCATCCCGGTGGTATTTGATGATATTCAGGTGGAGGAACAATGTACTCAGTAAAAGCTGTTTTGAAAGAAGTGACAATCCGGGAAGAGAGAGACTCTTCCTATGATGCGCACCAGCTCTATAGGCAATTCATTCATTCCGGATTTACAAAAGTAACCTTGTACTGTGACGGACACGTAATGCAGCACTACGAGCACACAAGGACAATGTTTGATGAAATGACAGAGAATCCCGAGAAGCTGGCAAAATTCATCAATGCGGTTACTCAAATGTGTGGCAGCTGCGGTGCTACTCAAAGAGTCAAGATGCAAGGATGCGCTGTAAGACAGGTATATGCTCCCATGTTCCTCTTTCTGCCGTGCATGGATAAAGAAGGAACTATGGGATGGCTCCTGTCGCCGGAGGTAAAAAACAATGCTGGAAAAACTATATAGAGAAATTGATTCCGGAGAAAAACAGATATCAGAAGCGCTAAAAACACTTCGTGATTTCAAATTGAATATGCGGGCTTCGGACTATGAGCCTTATTCTGTTGCGGAAAGGGAATTGAGGGCCGCAAGAATTCACATCTACGAAGCAAGACGGGCGATAAAGACGCTGTGGAGCTTGTACCGTTGAGTATTATTAAATGGTTCGTTTTGGCACAGGGAGGATTTTGGTAACATGTCTGCTTTTCCTGATTTTTGTTGGTCCCATATTATTACGCTGCCGCTGGATTATAGACCACAAATTACGTCTGCCAATCTTGATGTCGAGCCTAAAAAACCGTACAAAACATTGAGGCATATCAAGAAGGATACGGAATTAAGGTGGTTATCAAAATATCTGATGCGTCGTTTGAGAGATGAGCATAGAAACAGATACAGAATCAAAGTCCGGAAGCGGCAAATACACAAATGGTTTCACATAAAATGGCGCATAAGAAGGAGTTTTTGGAAAAATAAATGATGAAAAAGCTGATTGTTCTGGCCGCCATCTTCTGGCAAACGCTGAACATCTCCGCATACTGTGAGACCGGGAACCCGACAGCTTCAGGAGTATGGCCGCAGGCGTATGTAACATGCGCTGCGGACCATCTCCCCTTCGGGACAAGGATTACCCTTCCGGATGGTTCGGTGTGGATTGTGCAGGACAGGTTCGGCGGCGGGTACCATGACCGCCTGGATCTGTTCCTGCCGACAGAGGATGCATGCTGGAAATGGGGACGGAGGCGATTACGATGCATGATACAAACCCCAGATTAAGTAAATGTCCAGTCTGCGGCAGCGAGGTTTATGTGCAATGGTTCAATGATGAAGAATGTTTTGCGGCCTGTACCAATGAAAAATGCTCTTTGTCTGAAGCGCCGATAACAAAGTGGACAATCTTTGAAAAAGACAAAGATGCCGCAAAACACTGGAACGAAATATGCCGCAAAATCCGGAACGGAAAACTCTGTCCGGAATGCCAAAGCACATTAATGGACGAACTGGAAAAAGGAATCTTCTACTGCTACAAATGCCGTACTATAACCTGCAGAGGAAAGCTGTTGACAAAGGAAAAATACTTAGAGCTTATGAACAAATACGAACTTCCAGAACCGATGTGTTTTGATTTTTGTTGTTTAATGGAGGAGGAACACCATGGCAATTAAAAGTTTTGTTGGTATAGATCCGGGAGTTATTGACTATGATATTACTAAGTACTTTTGCGAGTACAAAAAATATCATCCATATGCAAAAATCGTAGACATCAAGGTCACATCTACCGTTCGTCCGGTTGAAAACTTTTGTGATAATAGAGGGTTTGCCACGGAAACCGAGTACCTTTACGTTGTAATTATTGAGGACAGAGGTTGACACTATGAAAGAAATTGATTCCTGCCCATTTGAGGAACCTGTCGGGGATTATAAGATTGCGCCTGGGAAAAAGAAGAAAACACGGTTTGAAAAAATAACCGAATCGCCGACAGCTCTGGCAATGTTTCTTGACCAAGCCGTATTTCAATCGTTTGGTCTGTATTCAAATTTTCAGGATGATATAGATTCTGAATACGGCTATGAAAGAAATCACTTTGAGGAAAGAGAAGATGCTATTTTAGCATGGCTAAAACAGGAGGCATGAAATGAAAGAGAAAAAATCTTGTTTACACTGCATGAACGCAAGCGTAACGGAAGAACAGGGAGCGACGTTCTGCCTGTGTGACTTCGACACTGATTGCATTTACATTTCTGACCCGGAAAAAAAAGCAGAAAAATGCCAAGGCTATGAGCGAATGGAGGAAAAATGATAGTTACAATGCGATTTACATGCCCAATCTGTAATCACCCGTCAGCTACAATCATTGCCTTAAGCAAAGAAGTGAATCAGGTAAGGTCACCACTGACGGGCAAAGATATTACAGAGTGTATCATTGATTTGAAGATAATTTGCGCAAATTGCGGAACCGAACTTAATGTAAAAGGGGAAGAAGAGTGGGTTTCGAGATGGGTAAATATCAACCAAGCTTTAAAAGGAGGCAGGCTGTGAATGTTCCGGTTCTGCAAGAAAACAGGACGTTCACGGCCAGGCTGTGAATGTGACACATCTTGCAGATCTGGCCGGTTAAAGGCTGTGAATGTGCCTCCGTCTTCAAGAAAAAGAACATTCATGGCGTAAGCCGTGAATGGGAGAAATCTTGAAGATGTGGCACGGTTAAGGACAATCCGTGAATGTGCCTGCGTCTGCAAGAAAAGTAACATTCACGGACAAGCTGTGAATGAGCTGTTTCTGCAAGAAATCAGGATGTTCATGGACAACGCCGTGAATGTCCATTTTCTGCAAGATATAGCTCATTCATGGCCAAGCCGTGAATGGCATTCATTCTTCAAGAAAAACAGCACATTCACAGACACGCCGTGAATGGCAGTTACTCTTCAAGAAAATTGGATGTTCACGGACACGCTGTGAATGGACAGCGTCTGCAAGAAAAAGCACATTAAAGGAGGGAAACATGGAGACCAAGAAATACTGGGCCGTTTGGGACAGATACGAGCACCATGACAGTATAGTGGACGTATTTGAAAGCAAAACAGGGGCACGAGAATGCAGGAAGCATTTGGAAGCGATTGAAAGAATCGGAAACGATGAAAGAAGGTTGTATGTAGCACCAATGACAGTTTTCCCATATTTTGATGCTGCAAGGTATGAGCCTGTTCCAAAAAAAGTGCTTTTTGAATGGGGAGAATTTGGCAGCATAACGATAGAACCTATGGAGCTTAATAGCACGGAAAAAATTACTGTTCGTACGGTATTTTTTACAGATCATGGTTTTGTAAACGAATATGGTTTTATCTTAATTTTGAAATACGTTCCAGGGTTTTATTATCTGGATTACTACAACAAAGGGATGAAAAAGGTCCGCCGGTATGCGAACAAACTATTGGACATGAAAATGCTGGATCCGTTACAGAACGCAGACCCGATAAGCTTGCTGAACGCCGGCTTCAAGCCGACCAGGGATTGTGAGCAATGGGAGGTTGCAAGAAAAGAGCTGACAGGGAAACGCTTTGAGGACGCTTATGGAGCAGTAAAAGAGATGGAACGGATAATGGGGAAAGAAATCATAAACTACACCTTTTGCAAGGAAATCTGAAGGAGGGAAAGCAAATGCCTCAAAATCTGAAAGATATGATAAAAAAACTGATTGACCGATGGGGATGGGATTTGCAACTGCTTATCACAATGGAACAGTGCAGCCAGCTGTCTACAGAATGCAGTCACTGGATGCGCTGGGGAAACAATTCCGAGGAGCTTGAAGAACGTTTGGCAGATGTGCTGATTATGTGTGAAACGCTAAAAATGATGTTCCGGTTTGATGAAGATGAACTCCGGCACATCATGGAGAGGAAGCTGACGCAGGGGCTGAAAAAGGAGTAAGCGTTATGCATAATGATCCTCATATACTGACACTGGACCAGGCAATAGAACACTGTGAAAAGATGGCCAAGACCTTAGACTGTAAGGACTGTGCAGAAGACCACCGCCAGCT
>JAEEGG010017913.1_pt1 | contig 14497 bp, 12 predicted proteins | sample 9134161 | NCBI WGS metagenome assembly JAEEGG01 (sample SAMN16246543, study PRJNA631951) | gut metagenome | biome: gut microbiome; feature: rumen; material: CR-attached | host: Bos | place: Iran: Karaj | collected 2018-10
ATTGAAGAAAGATACGTTTTACCTTCTTTAACTTCTTCATTCATTCTTTCAAAAATAAGAATATTTGCATCAACAGCCATTCAAATAGAAAGGATAATTGCAGCTATTCAACTTAGAGAAAGAGCATAATCAATAAGCTTTAATATAGCAGCCAAAACCACCATAAACATAATCATTGTAGCAGCGGTAACTATTGCCTTTCTTCCTCAATATATAAAGAAGATATACAACACTATTGCTAAGATTCCAACAAGTGTTGCTATCAAAGCTCATTGAAATGCATAATCTCATAATGATGGACTAACCTTTTCTTCTTGCAAAAGAATTAAAGGAGCAGGCATATTTCATGAATTCAACTCTTTTGCTGTTTCTTGAGCTTTTTCTTTATCAAATCCTCAAGATATTTGTGCTCTACCATCACATATTCTAGTTTGAATTGTAGCGATTGTAGCAGGAACTCATCAAATAAAGATTCCCATGCTCCTACCAATATTATTTGATGTTACTTCACAGAAGATTTCTTTTCATTGTCCATTAAATTCAATTCCAACACTTGGTTCTCCTAATTGAGTTGTTTCTGGTCTAGCAAATGAGAAGTAAGCACCATTTAAAGGAGCACCATCATTTCACAAAGCTATTTTCCACAATAATCTATCTTGAACAAAAATTTCATCAATAGTATAAATAGTTTGATTCTTTAGTGTATTTTCAAATACAGCAGTATCTGCTACATTATCAATTTCAACAAATGAATAAACGCTTTCTCATTCTTCCTTAACATCCTTAGTATAAACAACATATGTAGATGATGCTGAAGGATAAACTTTAGCTTCATTCAATGTCGGTTCAAATTCACCAACATATGATTCTAGACTTTCTTTAGTTAGATAACTATCAGCCAATTCAAATCATGTAGATATTTCTGCATCAGGATTAGCTTGTAAAGCAGCTTGAACAGCAGCAACATCTGCATCAAAAGCTGAATCAATTTGTTCAATTTCTTCATCTGATTTTCAAAGAGTTGATTGTTTATCAAGTTGAATTACTCTTACCTTATATGCTTCTTTATCAGCATCAATTGAAGATCATAGATTATAAATAAAAGTATTTCACTCAAATTTATATGTTCAATCCTCAATTCCTTTATTATCTTTTCAATCTGTAACAGAATATGTTAATCATAATTGATTAGCAACAGAAACAATATCTGATGGAGTATATGTTGTTTTTTCTTGAGCATCTCTTCATATAACACGGAATACTAAGAATCAATTAACATCCTCACTTGAAAGATTTCAATCATCAGACTGATATGTACTTGTTGTATAAGTTCCAGAAATAACTTCAGAAATCTCATTCAATGGAATTGTGTTTAACAATCCAGCATTATCTTGATAAATCTGAGGGAGCATTGATAATGTTCAAGAAATAGTTTGAGCATAAATATTCTCAGAAGCTTTATTCTCATATAACTCAATCATTTGATCTGGATTCAAAATAGCTGCAGCTTGTGCTGACACTGCTAATTTTCTTCTTTCAGCTTTAGTTTCTTCAGTAACATCGTCATCATTAGCGAGTCTAAATTCTAACTCAACAGTCTTACCGATAATTTCTTTAGCTTGATCTAGATCAGCGATACCTCAAATTTCAACAACAATTTGAGTTTCGTCAGCTAATCTTTGGATATAAGATCTATAATCACTTACTCATAAAGATGATATTCTAGAATCAATATTCTTTTGGATAACTTCTTCTATACTTTTCTTAGCCTCAGCTAAATCAGAAGGAGAGTATATTTCTTCATACTTACTATAATCAATCTTGTAAACAAGTTTTGTTCATCAAGCGATATCTAGTCACTTTCTAAAATAATTAAGTCAATTAGATGTAAAAATCCAATCTCTCTGCAAAGTCTCTTTATTAAAAGACCTTCAAATAAATAAAACAAAGAAAAGACAGAATACAAAAATACATGCCATTGTAATTCTCCTTGTTGTCCAAAATCCTTTCATACTACAAAAAAAATATCTAAAATTAGCGAACAAAAATATATGGTTTTTTGTATTGAATACAAGTGAAACTTGACAAAGAAAAAATACTTATCTACACAATTTTTTTATAAAATTCAAAAGCACTTCTATTTAATCTCAAACACCATTCAATCATGATCTGAACCATCAATATGAATTTTTTTGAAATTCGAAACTTGAAGACCTTTACTCGTAAAAGCCTGATCAATATGACTCCATAAAATAGGGAAATATCAAACATTATTTCTAAACCATTTTGGCAAAAAATCAAAATCTTTATGAATCTTTAACATTTCAGCCAAATTCCAAGAGAAAAAGATAGGCTGAGACCTTGTAATATTTACAAGCAACGGAAATGATTTCTCAAATCTTTTATAAAAAACAGACCATGGACTAATATTAAAATCCCCTATCATCACAATTTTTGCATCTTTTTCTCTATAATTCTCATGCTGTTGATAATAATCTTTTTTAATAGTTATAAGTTGTTGATTTCTCTTCTGGTAGTCAAAATCTGAAACCGGGGAACTTGTATGTATAAGATAAAAATAATATGGAATACCATTTTTTTCTATTTTAAAATATCCATATTTCCAAGAATCTTCTTGAACAAAATCTTTAATAAAATTAGTTATAGGATATTTACTCATCACAACGCTACCTCAATAAATTTTCGACCAATTAGTTTTATCATAATAAGGATAATTCTCGGAAACAAATTCTTTTAATCATATTTCATGTTCATCAGAGAATTCAACGAACATAACGACATCTGGATTTTCCTCCTGAATCATACTTATAATTCAAGAAAAATTATTATTATCCTTATAAATATTAGAATACAGAATTTTTATTGGATTTTCTAATTTATCCACAAAAAAATTCTGATTATAGAATAATGTTAATTCAGAGGAATAGCAAAAGAATAAAATTCAAAATAGAATAAGAAAAAATGGAGAATATTTAATTTTAAAAGGGACTATCCATTGTTTAGCATATATTTTTTTTCAAACTAAAACTAACCAATAAATTATAAAAAGTAATAATATAGCTCAAATATATGGTAAAAAACTTATCACCAATTCAGATAAATAATACTCTCTAAACAAATAAAAAAATAGAGATACTACTAAACATAAAATACTAATAAACACCATTTCTAAGAGAATAATAAAACAGAGTTCAATATATTTTTTCCAAATATTTTTTCAAATTAAAAAAACTCCATCTGTTTGATGGAGATTTAATTAAACATATAAATCAATTATCTTGTAGTTGTTGTATAACTCAACCGATCTGTAAATCATCTATAGAAATCATTCCAACTCCTGAAAGAAGCAGAACGTTTATCTGTTAAAACATCTTTCATATCTCTATAGAAATTATTAGATTTATTTTTCCAAGAAGAACTATTCTTCAACCTCGGATAATCTCTTTCTAATGATGAAATTACTTGATCCCAAATATCATAGATTGCTCTAACTTTTCTCAATTCAGAATCCGTAAAATTATCATTTGAATAATAAGAATAATATGAATCATCATAACGATCATAATAAGAATCATAATAGTATGAAGATCTTGATCCAATATTAAATGTCCTTGTTCAATATACAGAACTATCATTATATTCTGTAAACTTTAATCTATATTCCCCCGAATATCTAAATCTAACTAATGAATTAAATGTTTTACTTCAATTATCTGATGTAGAAAAAGTATATGTCGTTCTATCAAGATCATAATCAGATGAATTTGCTGAATACCATGAACCATTTCTATATTCTTGAACTTCAATCTTTACTTTCTTGTTATAATTACTTGCAATACTTCAATTACTTGCAATTGCTCTGAGCGTTACATTAACCCATTGATTTGTTGACGGATTTGACGAAGAAACTGAATACACTGATAATTCTCTTGCATTATAAGAAGAATTATAATTACTCGATGATGATGAACTTGAACCAACTTTTATTGTCCTCACAGCATAAATTGAACTATTATTCTCCTCTGTAAATTTCAATCTATACTCCCCTGAATATCTAAATCTAACTAATGAATTAAATGTTTTACTTCAATTATCTGATGTTGAAAAAGTATATGTTGTTCTATCTAAATCATAATCAGATGAATTTGCTGAATACCATGAACCATTTCTATATTCTTGAACTTCAATCCTAACTCTTTTGTTATAATTATCTGCAATACTTCCATTATTAGCAATTGCTCTTAATGTTACATCAATCCATTGATTAGCAGATGGATTTGATGAAGATACAGAATAAATAAAAAGTTCTTTTGCATTATAAGATGAAGATGAAGAATAGCTATTACTATCATAATAATTTCACACATAAAATGATTGGTGAGTCGCAGCATTATTATCACGAAGCTCCGCAACTAACCTATACTCACCTTCCTCTCTAAACTTAATAAAATTATATAACCTAACTTCTCAATAATCAGAGCTTGAAAAAGAATAAGAACTTCTATCTAAATCATATTGATAACTTGAAGCTCTTGACCATGAACCTCAACTATATCTTTCAACATAAAAATCAACTCTTCAATTATAATTATATGAAGATCAAGATCTCTTTACCTTCAATGTAACATCAATCCATCTATCCAATCAAGGTCTTGAATCTGTTACAGAAGTAAATTCAGGATAATAATCTGAATAGCTTGAATTATAACTATAATAATTTGAACTAGAACTATAACTTCAATCGAAAGATCAATTTCTAAAATCATAATTTGCAACAAAATAATAAGTCGTCCTTGCTTCTGCTCTTAGATCAATTCTTCAAAAGTCGTTTCCATCGTAAGTAAACCTTCACTCACAATTTGAAAGTGTAACAGTTCTATCATTTGGCAATGTTAAAACACATGAAAGCGAAGTAGATACAGACTTAGAACTGACTTGGGCTTCAAATGTTGTTGAATTAATCTTTTTAATATCAAAACAGAAATGATTTCAATCTGAAAAACGAATATCTTGACAACTAGCAGACGCAAATGCCGGTAAAACACAAATTCATGTAATTAAAGTTGCCATAAATAAAAAGACTTTTTTCATAGCAATAAGGTACAAAAAATAAAAGATTCAAATCAATCAACAAATTATATATATATTTTATAAGAAATGTCAATACTATTTATAATTAAGAATTATTGATTTTTATACATATCCATAACAATTAATAAATTTACTAAATAAAAAAGCAAGAAAAAAGAAATCAAGTATATAAACCAAATATTTTCAATTTTGTCAAATGATTTTTTCAACAAATATTTGTATTCAAATCAAAAATAAATAATTAACGTGTTAAGTCTTTTACCCTTTATGTTTTGTTATGCCTTTAAAAAAAGACAGTGAAAAGAAACCTACAACAAATAAGGTTAGAAAAGCAAAATCAATTGTGTTAGAAGTACAAAATACAGAGGACACAAATCATGTCATAAAAGACGAAACATGTAAAACAAAAAAATGTTGTCACAGAATAATTCATATAACAGAAATTGTATTACTTATTATTAATTTTATAATATTATGCTTTCTTGCTATCAAGGTAGCTGAAATAAGTAACTGGACTATCACATGAAACTGATGAAATGAAAACTATAAAGAACTAAAAATAATATATAATAGTCCTGAATATAAAGAATACATTAGTAATGAGATTATGAATTTAAAAGATCAATTAAATAACGAAAGAACAGACTAATTAATGTTTATTTTATCTTTATTATAAAATATTATGGAAAAAAAAGAATGTAAATGTGGATGTAATTGCAGTTGTGTTTCATGACGAATTACAATGGTATTAGTACTTTGTGGATTAATTTGAGGAGCATGTCTAGGAACATGTGCATACAAAAAAATCGATGCAATGTACAAAATCATAATTGAAATGTCATACGGATCAGAAGAAGGATTTAATAAGGTATATGACGCTGTTATGACAGACTCATACAAAGAACAAATCAAAAACCAAATTGATGCACAAGTTGAAAGTATGACTGCAACTAATGATGAAGATTATGTAGAAGAGGAAGAAGATATCGACATTTCTTGAGAAGAATTTGAAACAACATCAGCTGAAGCTTATAATCTATTCGGACTTAGCGGAACACCAGGAAATGCTATAGTGAATAAGAAAACAGGAACATTTAAAGCTGTTGGTGGTGCATATCCTCAAGAAACTATTGAAGAAGCTGTTGCTGCAGTAAGAGATGGATCAGCTCAATCAGACGACATCGGAAACGCTGGAACTCTTACACAAGATCAAATTAATGGATTACTTGATAGCGTTTATTATAAAGATGACAACAGTAAAGCTGAAATCGTAATTATTGAATATTCAGATCTTCTTTGTCCTTACTGTAAAAGACATTACAATAACAGAACTCTTGAAAACATAGTTGAAGCTGACAATTCAGTAGCATTAGTATTCAAAAACATGCCTATCAAATCACTTCACCCAACTGCACCTGTAGGAGCAAAATGAGTTGAATGTGCAGGGAAACTCGGAGGAACTAAAGCTTACTATGAATTCTTAGATGCAGCATTTGCTGAAGATCAATTCACAAGTTCAAACGTTTTAGCTATAGCTAACAAATTATGATTGAACGAATCTGAATTCACAGAATGTTTCAATAACTAAGACAAACAAAAGCCTGAAAATACAAATACAAAAAAGGCAACAAAACAAACTGTCACTCAATAGTGACAGTTTTTTAAATTACCAACTTGAAAAGGAAGCACATAAATGTATATATGTATCCAGTTTATAAAAATAATCTTTATACTTTATGGATATTAATAATGGCTAACAAACTAACACCAAGAGCCGAAGATTACTCACAACGATATAATGATTTAGTTAAAAATGCAGATTTAGCAGAAAATTCATCTGTTAGAGGTTGCATGGTTATAAAACCATATGGATACGCTATTTGGGAAAATATAAGAGATGTATTAGATGCTATGTTTAAAGCAACAGGACATCAAAATGCATACTTTCCTCTCTTTATTCCTAAATCATTCTTTAGCAAAGAAGCAAGTCATGTAGAATGATTTGCAAAAGAATGTGCCGTTGTTACACATTATAGATTAAAGAATTGAGAAAATGGTGAAGGGATTATTGTTGATCCAGATGCTAAATTAGAAGAAGAATTAATTGTAAGACCAACTTCTGAAACAATTATCTGGGATAGTTACAGAAATCGGATTAAATCACATAGAGATTTACCACTTCTTGTTAATCAACGGGCTAACGTTGTAAGACGAGAAATGAGAACAAGATTATTTCTAAGAAGTGCTGAATTCTTATGGCAAGAAGGACATACTGCTCACGCAACAGCTGAAGAAGCAGATGAAGAAGCAAGGAAAATGATGAATGTATATTCTGACTTTGTAAAAAACTTTATGGCAATTTTTCATTACAAATGAGAAAAACCAGAACATGAAAAATTTGCTTGAGCAGTAAAGACATATACTTTTGAACCAATGATGCAAGATTTCAAAGCACTACAAGCCTGAACTTCTCATAATCTTGGACAAAATTTTGCAAAAGCATTTGATGTTAAATTCACTAATAAAAATAACGAACTTGAATATGTTTATGCTACATCTTGGGGAGTAAGTACAAGATTAATGTGATGACTTATCATGTCTCATTCAGACGATAACGGTCTTGTTTTACCACCAGCATTAGCTCCTATCCATATAGTAATAATTCCAATAGCAAAAACTGAAGAAGATCAAAAAGAAATACTTAATTCATTAGCTCCTACATTAGATGAATTAAAAAAATCAAAATTCACTATTAATTCAGAATTCCTTGGAGAATACAACATTCCATATAAAGTAAGAATTGATGACGACAACCAAAAAACTCCATGATGGAAATTCAATGAATGGGAATTAAAAGGAGTTCCAGTAAGAATAGCAATTGGTAAAAGAGACTTAGATCAATGACATGTCGAACTCTTCAGAAGAGATACTATGGAAAAGAAATTTGTAAAACTAGAAAATCTAACTGAAGAAATCAAAAAAATTCTCAAGGAAATCCAAGAGAATCTATATATTAAGCATATGAATTTTACTAAAGAACATACTTACACTGCAGATACTTATGAAGAGTTAAAAGAAAAGGTAGAAAAAGGTTTTGTTTTAGCACATTGGGACTGAACAAAAGAAACCGCAATGAAAGTCCAAGAAGAATTAAAAGCAACCATAAGGTGTCTTCCTTTTGATTGAGAAATCAAAGAATGAATTGATCCTATAAGTTGAAAGCCAAGTGCAAGGAGGGTAATTTTTGCTAAAAGCTATTAATTATTAAGCATAATCAGCACTCTCACTATTTACAATATTTCTAGATGTTTTCGTATAATTTTGTGGTGCTACCACGTTTACATCATGTCTTCAAAAATCAAAACGATGTGCTTGCTGTGCCATATCCTCTTTAGCCTCGGTCCATCAATTAACAATTTCTTTTGAATTAGACTCTCATAATAAATTCTCACCTTTAACATCTTCGAGCAATGCAATTGCATCATCTATCTTCTTTTGATCCTCATCAGATATCTTCATATTAGAAATTCATACTTCCAAACTATTAGGAAGTTGAGATAAATAATCAGGTTTGTCTTTTAAAAAAGTAAACTCTCTACCTGTTCTCTCATCTATCTTATCACTAGTTTCATTATTTGCCTCAACGGCTTCATATTGATTTTCTGCTTCTGGCATTTTAAAATACACAAAATATAAAACTAATTATTTTTAAACTTCATTTTAAAACATTTTCCCTCTTTCACCAATTGATAAGTAAACTCTACCTCATTAATTTTCATTGTATAATGATTATCTCATTCAGGAAGACGATAAATTGTTTCTTCTCCATCAGGAGATACTTCCAAAATTAAAAGTATTGTCCTTCTTTGTCCATCATACCAAAAATTTACAGGAATGATACAATCTCCATTAGGACTAAGTGTTGGTATTACATCTGTTCCTACACCTTCAAATCAGAAATCCTTATCATCTTTTTTTCAACTTTCAAATGAAAGGAATTCTGGATTTTGTATATCTTGCTTTATTTTATTCACAATCAATGTAATTTCAGATGGAGATAACTTTCTCTTTTTATCTGATAGTTTATTTTCAAAACTCAAAAGACCTTCTAATCCTGCTCATGCTCAAGTTTCTTGAATCAAATCAATAATAGCTTGATCTAATGATACATTTTCTTCAACAGGGACATTATTCCCTACCACTTTTTTTGTTCATTTTTTCATGTTGTTAATAGATAGGAAATAAAATTACAATGTCGAAAACATCGCATCTAAATCGGCAGAATTCTCTTCTTGTTGTTGAGATTCTTGTTGCTTCATTGCATTAACTTGCTCCATTCTTTGTTGCATTTGTTGCTTTTGAACATCATTATAAGTTTGATGAACACTATTCTTAAACACCTCATAAAGCTTTTCAAAAGCATCAGAACTTAGTTGATCATTTTGTATCAAAGCTTTTAACCCCCATCCCATTTTCCAATCAGGAAGAGAATCAATAACTTTCAACATAAACTCTTTTTTTGTCATAATTTTTGTTTGGTTGAAATAAAAATTTCACACTTAATTGTATCCAAAAAAAATTATAAGTCAAAAATCCTCCATTTTTTATTTTAATACCTCAAAAAATTGATAAATTATTGTAAAATAAAAAAACTTATTTATAATTAAAAAAAATTGACTATTAGTATTTTATTTCAGTGCACATTACTTATGAAAAAACTTATTAAAAAAATCCTATGTTATGATAAGATATATCCCATTTTCAAAGATTCATCAATATACCATCTCTATAAAAAAAGCCAATGAGATATTGCAAATTCATTATACAACAATGCCTGAGATTGATACTTCATTATCGGTGTAACTGGTACAAATGGGAAAACAACAACAGTAAACCTCATCCAAAAAATTATGAATGACAATATTGCTCCAACAATATCAATCAGTACTGCTGATATAAGAATATGAACACATAAAAAAGAGAATTCAATGAAAATGACTTCACTGAATGTTTTTGATTTACAACAACTTCTTTCTACAGCAAAAAATAGTTGATGTAAAATTGCAGTACTAGAAGCATCTTCTCAAGGATTAGATCAAAATAGATTTGCATGAATTGATTTCGATGTAGCTGTGTTAACAAATATTACACACGACCACCTTGATTATCATGGAGACATGGAAAAATATGCAAATGCAAAAAAACTATTATTCAAAAACGTATTAACTAATAAAAAACAAACAAAAATATGAATATTCCCATCAGATGACATACAATGAAGAAAATGGTTTGAAGAGATGCCTCTTGATAAAAAAATCAATTATTCAACATCTGCTTCTTCAATACTTAAAGCTACACAAATAACCGAATATTTGGACCATACAGAATTTACATTTTCATACCTTTGAAAATTATATTCATCAAAGACATCACTTCTTTGAGCTTATAATGTAAATAATATTCTTGCTGCAATAGCAGTTGGAATTGAAATAGGTTTAGACATAGAAAAAATTCTTAAATCAACAGAATCTTTTCAATGAGTTAATTGAAGACTACAAAAGCAAGAGATAAAATGAGCTACATACTTTGTTGATTTTGCTCATACTCCTGATGCTCTCGAAAAGACACTAACATTCCTTGAGAAGCAAAAAGGAGAAAACAGACTTATTACAGTATTCTGAGTACCTGGGAACAGAGATACAGAAAAAAGACCAATAATGTGAGACCTAGCATGGAAATTCTCAGATATTGCTATCTGTACTGATGATGATCCAGATACAGAAAATAGACTTAGTATTCTAAATGAATTAAGTAAACCTATCCAAGAAAGATTTCTTGCTCCAGGAAAATTATCATATATTATTCCTGAAAGACATTATGCAATAAAGTTCGCAACAGAAATTGCCAAACCATGAGACATTATTCTTTTAGCAGGGAAAGGTCATGAACAAGTACAACTTACAAATTACTGAAAAAGAGAACGAAGTGATTACAAAGAACTAGAATCATTCAAGAAGAATTCATAAAAATAATTTAATAATTAAAACAAAAACATGCAAACACAATTAACAAAAATAATTGCTACCGTAAAAGATGATTGCCCAGTTGATAGAATAATTCAATTATATAATGCATGAGTAGATGTTATTAGAATTAACTTTACACATGCGACACCAGAAAGTAGCAAAAAACTACTAGAAGAAATAAACAAGACAAATAAACAAGGATATACTCATTTAAGTACTCTACTTGATACAAAAGGACCAGATATTAGAACATGAATAAGAGAAACACCTCTCATAGTAAAAAGGAATCAAATATTTAACATCCTTATTGATGAAACTAAAATAGCTAAAGATTCTGATATTTTTTGTGATTATGCATGAATCATAAAAGATGTAAAACCAGGTCAAGAAATCATTATCGATTCCTGACTTTTACTAGTAGAAGTAAAAGAAGTAAATAAATACTGACTCATAGTTAAAGCTCTAAATGATGCTGAAATATGATCAAAAAGGCACATTAATCTTCCTTGAGTAAAAGTATCTCTACCTGCAATGATTGAAAAAGATAGAACAGATATTTTATTCTGAATAAAAATGTGAATATCCTATGTAGCAGCCTCTTTTATTAGAACAGGAGAAAACGTAAAAGAGATAAGAACATTTCTAGATAAAAATGGTTGAAATCACGTAAAAATTATATCAAAAATCGAAAACAAAGAAGCACTAGACAACTTAGAAGAGATTGTAAAAAATTCTGATTGAATTATGGTTGCTAGAGGAGACTTATGAATAGAAATGCCAATATACGAATTACCTGTATATCAAAAGAAGATACTTGATATGTGCTTTCAATATTGAAAACCTGTAATCATTGCAACAGAACTCATGAAAAGCATGGTAAACAATCCATTCCCTACAAGAGCTGAAGTAAGTGATGTATATAATTCAGTACTAATGAGAGCCGATGCTGTTATGCTTTCAGATGAAACAGCAGTTTGAAAATACCCTATTAAAGCTGTTCAATATATGGAAAAAATTATTTGAGAAGCAGAAAGAACAACAACAAACAAACATAAAGATTTCGACATACAGACAACAAATGAAGCAGAAGTATTAAAAAAAGCATTATCACGCTATGCATTAATGCTAGCCGATGAAATACATGCAAAAGCTGTAGTTGCATTTTCATATTCTGGCAATCTAGCAAGATACCTTTCAGCTTTAAAACCAAATATTCCAGTAATATCATTTACTGAAGATTTTGAAACACACTACTCAATGGGTATAAACTTTTGAGTATTTTCCAAAAAAATAAGAAAAATCTCTAAACATATGTCTGAAGATCAAGAAATTGCAATCGAAGCACTAAAAGAAGAAAAACTCATAAAAAAATGAGATCAAATTATCATTATTTGAGTGAGATTATACAATTGAATACGTCAACCACAAATAAGGGTTGTACCTATCGTATAATAATGATTATTGAAATAAAAACTAAAATACATAGTATTCTCACTATGTATTTTTCTATATATTATAACAAAGTTATGAAAGCAGAAATTTTAAAATGGAACGATGAAACAGCAAGAAAAGCAAAAGAAATTATCCAAAGATGAGATATTGTTGCATTCCCTACTGAAACAATTTATTGACTCTGAGCTGATGCATTAAACACACCTGCAGTTAAAAAGATTTTTGAAGCAAAAGGAAGACCAAGCTCTAATCCACTAATAGTTCATATCGGTAAAAAAGAACAAATAAATGGTCTATGAATAGTTGAAAATAAATATCAGCAACAAATTATTGATAAATTATTCCCTTGACCAATAACTCTCCTATTAAAAAAAGAGCCATGTATACCAGAAATTGTAACACAAAATCCATATGTTTGAATAAGAATGCCTTCAAACAGAATTGCAAATGAATTCCTCATTGCAGTAGAAGCACCAATAGCTGCTCCAAGTGCAAATATCTCATGAAAGCCAAGTCCAACATCTGCGCCAATGGTTGCAGATAATGTATGAGATAAAATTAATCTAATAATTGATTGATGAGATTCAGATTACTGAATTGAATCAACGGTTGTCAAAGTAGATGAAGAAAATGGTAAATGAAAAATATGAATTTTAAGACCAGGATTTATAACTAAAGAGGACCTGGAAACATTCTTTGAAGGACAAGACGTAGAAGTTGAATACACCTCAAAAGATAAGAATATGTCTCCTTGAACAAGGTTTAAACATTATTCAATACCAGGAGAGATAATTATCGTTGATAAAAATAATGATATTCCTCAACCAATAAACGAACCTACAGCTATTATTGCAACAGAAGAATGGATTTCTAGAGAAAATATTAACTCAATAAAAAAAGAAGATACATTAACACTAAAACGATGAACTGAAAGTAACCTCGCAAGTTGTGCTCATAGCCTCTTCGATTTATACCATAAATGCGAAACATTAGGGATTAAAAAAGTATACATACAAAGACTTCCTGAAAACTGACTAGGATTTGCAATAATGAACAGGGTAAAAAGATCTGCTGAAAAATAAAAAAGAAGAAGTAATAAACTTCTTCTTTATTTTTTAGATTCTTCATCATTTAATAGTTCATGCAGAATTCAATTAACTAACTTTGGAGATCAATCATCTGCATATCTTTTAGCAAGTTCTACCATCTCGTTGATAATCACTTCTTTAGGAGTACTAAGAACTTTAAATTCTATATATCATAACAATAACAACACTTGATCCATAGGATCCATTTTTTCATATGAGAATGTTTTTGCATAAGAATCAATTTTCTTTTCAAATCATCCTTCATATTTTTTTAATGCTCATCAAACTTGAAGGACATAATCAACATCAACATCATCTGAAGACCGCTGGTCAAAGAAATAGCTCATAATATAAGAGAAATCCTCATCTATATCATATTGCTTTGCATATTTTGCAATTTTTTCTTTTATTTCATCATCCCAATGAAGAATTTCTTGTTTCTTATTTTCAACAGCTTTCAAAAATGCATCATCAAGAAACTTTGAATTCTCTTTTTTTAATTCAGGATCAGCGTCAAAAAATTTTGGACTTCATCCTTCATCTCAAACAATTCCCCTCTCATTTAAAAGAGAAAAAAAACAATGCTGATAAAAATACGAAAGAACGATTTTTCTAGCATTGATTCTTTTTTTTATATCCATGAAACAAATCTTTCTGAAATGTAAAAGCATAAAACTAAGCTTCAACTACAGTTGAAGAACCTTTAGCTTTTATTGTTAAAACTTGTTTTCAATTATAATATCCACAAGCTGGACAAACTCTATGATTTAATCTATTAGCTCAACAATTTGGACACTTTGCAGTTTGATATGTCTCAGA
>JAEEGG010017916.1_pt1 | contig 14495 bp, 13 predicted proteins | sample 9134161 | NCBI WGS metagenome assembly JAEEGG01 (sample SAMN16246543, study PRJNA631951) | gut metagenome | biome: gut microbiome; feature: rumen; material: CR-attached | host: Bos | place: Iran: Karaj | collected 2018-10
CTATTATGAATAACATCGTATGATGAATTCTCAAATTTAAGCATCATATTTTCTTTTCCAATTATTACACCTTCTAGTAAATCTACTGAAATATAATCTAGATGTGTTTCAATTAGATTAGAGTGGAAAATATCTTTAGCATATTGGTTTGCCCAAATGATTGTATTTTGATCATCATATAATACGATACCAATAGGTAATTTATTGAATGCTTCATCTCCTGCTTGTGTAGCATGGTATGAAATATTAGTCCATTTATCAAGTCTTAATTGTAAATCCTTAATTTTAACCTTACTACCTTGGAATATAAATACAAATATCATTACCATTGCAATAATAAAAGCTGAAATAGCTAGTGCAAGGAATGTAATTGTTAATCCAAGAGCATAATCAGTTTGACCTATATCTTGCAAATAAGAAAATGTAAAATAAGCACTTACTACACTTCCTGCAAAAAATATCAAACCAAGTAAAATGTATCTAATTTTATATAAAAATTTTCTCATAGATAAACACCTCACATTATCTCTTAAATTATATCAAAATATCAAGCATATATCAACAAATAAAACTTTAGTTTTATATAAATAAAAACCTATAGGCTTAATTACCTATAGGTCTAATATCTGATATATTCTTTAATTACTTTAATAATTTTGAAATATAATCAACTATTTCTTTGTTCTTAGCATTTTCAAAGAAATACTTCTTAAATGTATCTCTATCGATAGTATCCATTAAGAACTTTTGATCAATCTTCTTTAAAATATCAATCATAGGTGTATGAGTGATTAGCTTAACTTGATCTAAAATCTTCTTATTTCTTTGTTCTGGCTCTCTTCTTTCAGCTGGATAGCCTTGTCCCTTTGGACCATTGAATAATTTTTCAAAGCAATATTCTAGATTTAATTCAGCGCCCCAACCAAAGCCCTTAGCAAATGGGAAGGCAACTGCATTTCCATCATTGATTTGGTTGAACATATAAGCATCAGATGGATCAACAATATGACCACATAAAACATTAGGGAATGAATTTAATGCAAGCATAGCACCTTCACCAGTTCCACATCCTGTTACAACAAAATCACAAGCATCAGCATTTAATAAAATTGCTGCAAGTAAGCCATTTTGTACATATGTTAATGATTTATCTTCAGCATTAACCATACCATAATTTACTACAGTATGACCATATTTAGTAGCTACCTTATTTAATGTATTATAAATTAATTCATTCTTAGCAGCTTGTGAATTTTCGTTAATTAAAGCAATTCTCATTTTATAATTTCTCCTTCTTTATTCTAATAAATAGGGACGATTTAAATCGTCCCTAATCGATTACTATTCAGCCTTACCAACAGAACCAAACATTTCCATTTTAATCTTAACGATTTCTTTAATAGCTTCAGTACCTGGAGCTAATAATTTTCTAGGGTCAAATCCCTTACCCTCTAAATCCTTACCAGCTTCGATATATTTTCTTGTTGCTTCTTGGAAATATAATTGACATTCTGTATTAACATTAATCTTACATACACCTAAAGAAATAGCCTTCTTAATCATATCTTCAGGAATACCAGTACCACCATGTAATACTAGTGGAATATCTCCAACACGTGCTTTAATCTTCTTTAAAGCATCAAAATCTAATCCTTGCCAGTTTGCAGGATATTTACCATGAATGTTACCAATACCAGCAGCTAACATATCAATTCCAGTTTCTTTTAATGTGAAGCATTCTTCTGGATCAGCAACTTCACCACGTCCGATAACACCGTCTTCTTCTCCACCGATAGTACCAACTTCAGCTTCAACTGTTGCACCTAAGAAATGAGCTTTAGCAACTATATCTCTAGTCTTTGCTAAATTCTCTTCTAATGCATAGTGAGAACCATCAAACATTACTGAAGAATATCCAGCTAATAAAGCCTTTTGTGCTCCTTCATAAGTACCATGATCAAGGTGTAAAGCAACTGGTACAGTTATGTTCATTGACTTAATCATAGCCTTAACCATATCAGCAACTACATTATATCCTGTCATATATTTGTTAGCTCCCTCACTAACTCCTAACATAACTGGTGATTTTAATTCTTGTGCAGTTTGTAAAATAGCCTTTGTCCATTCAAGGTTATTGATATTAAAAGCACCTACTGCATAATGGCCTTCCATAGCCTTTTGCATCATATCTTTTGCGTTTACTAATGGCATAAAATACATACCTCCTAATTTTTTTATTCCATTTTTTTACCATATAATAATTATATATCATATTATAATTATTTACAAGGTGATTACACCTAACTATTTTAAAAATAAATAATATTTGATATGTTGTATTTTTAGTAAAAAAATTTTATAATTTTATAAAGGAGGAAAGGGATATTAAATTTTTTAATATCAAAAGGATATGGTAAACAAAATAGTATCAAGCAAAAACATTATTGCTGAAATCTTATGCGTTTTGGCAATAGCATTGTTCATTCCTGAAATTATTAACTTGTTTAATCAAGATTTCAGAGATGTAGTATTTACTCTTATTTTGTATTCTACTGCTATTTTAAGTGCTGTATACATTTTAGTATTATTACTTACTAAAAAAGAATTAACATTAAAAGCTTTAATACTTCCAGTTATTCTACTTTTTGGTGGAGTAGCTGCAAACAGTTTAAGAAATGTAATTGAATTTAATTCTTGGTCAAGTGTATATTATACTGCACTATATATTGCAGCAATCATCGCGTATTTTTTATTAGCATTTAATGAAAACAAAAAAGAGTTTCAAATTGTCGTTTACATTTTATTCTTAATAATTTTAGCAACTAATTTATTAGGAGTATTTGGTGGCGGAGCTATGTCTTTAGCTAGATTAATAATAGGTTTAATAATAATTGGAAATGTTTATTTAAATTTAAACAATAAGGAGGAAGGAAACAATGAAAATAACTAAAATATTAGCAATAATATTTATAATAGCATCAATTGGTCTTGCTGCAGCAGGACTAGCATTTATGGATTGGGATGAAATGGGTGTAAATTATGATTATCATAATCAATTTAAGCTATATGCATTCTTATTCGGAATTCTTATGATTGCATTCTTTGTAATTGCAGTAGTTAAGAAGAGTAAACTTGTAGTTTTACCTTTAGTAGGATTTGTACCTACAGGTATTTATTTCGTAAAGAAATTATATGATGGAATGGCATTCAACCAATCTATCATCGATGTAATTTCACCAACAGAGAATTTTTCAGTATTAACATTATTATTATTTATAGCATTCATCGCATGCGTAATAGTATCAATTGTTAAAGAAAACAAATTTACTAAATTATATGTTGTTGGATATTTTGCATTATTAATTTTAGGAACAATTAAGTTCTTACCAGATATTACTATGAATAAGGAATTAATGCCAATTACTTTCTTAGCATATAGTATGGTAGCTGGTTATGCAGCATTTATGGTATTCTTCATTCCTTGCTTCTGCCAAGCTAAAGAAGCTGAAGAAAAACCTGCTGTTGAAGAAACACAAGAATAATTATTAAAAGACCTTCGGGTCTTTTTTTATAACAAAAAATGACCTGATTCTTCAGGTCATTTTATATTTAATCTAATTTTGGTAATTCATTCTTATATTTAGAATCAACTGATGATTTAATAGTTGCTTCTTTTTGTGATGCACCAACCATCGCTTTACCTTTTGTAGGTGAAGCTATTGTACCAGCACCTGATACACATCCATATGGACATGCCATACCTTCTAGTAAGTATCCATCATATTTACCTTTAGTTGCTTCACTAATCATCTTCTTACAATTTGCTAAGCCTTGAGCTGAAGCAGTTTTAACTTCACGTTCAGGAGCGATAGTCTTAATTGCATTAACTACAGCTTGGGCAACACCACCAGCAACTGCGAAACCTCTACCATCTGCAGATGTTTCATTCTTTAATTCTTGTTGTTCTAATTTATTGAAGTCTATTTCTTTTGCTTCAAACATACCCATTAATTCTTCGAACGTTAATACGAAGTCAACATCACTTCTTACACTCTTACGAGATGCTTCAAGCTTCTTAGAAGCACAAGGTCCAATAAATACAATTTTAGCTTCTGGATGTTGTTTCTTAACTAAACGAGCAGTTAATACCATTGGTGTTAAGCTCATTGAAATATTTTCCTTATAATCAGGGAATTCCTTCTTAACCATAATAGACCAGCTTGGACAACAAGATGTTCCCATGAATTTTAATTTAGATGGAACATTATCTAGGAAGTCATGAGCTTCTTCAATTGTACATAAGTCAGCACCAATAGATACTTCAACTGCATCTTGGAATCCTAATTGCTTAACTGCAGATGAAATAGTCTTTAGGTTTACCTTTGGTCCAAATTGTCCCATAAATGCTGGAGCTAATATAGCATAAACCGGAGTTCCAGATTTAATTGCTTGAATTACTTGGAAAATTTGTGATTTATCAGCGATAGCACCAAATGGACAATTAACTAAGCATTGACCACAAGATACACATTTATCATAATTAATCTTTGCTTTTCCGTTTTCATCAGATTCAATAGCACCAACACCACAAGCCTTAGCACATGGTCTTTCTCTATGAACTATAGCATTATAAGGACATACATCCTTACATCTACCACACTTAATACATAAATCTTGATTGATATGTGATTTACCATTATGAATACTAATAGCATTCTTAGGGCAAACATTAGCACATGGGTTAGCTAAACAACCTTCACATACATCAGTAACATGATATGATTCAGTTGGACAAGCATTACATGCGAAATCAATAATGTTAATTAGAGGTGGCTCATAATATTTTTCATCAATAGCAGCTTCTTCAATACCTTTAGATATTGGTGCATGCTCATCTGGTGATCTTCTTGATAAGCCTAAAGCTAATCTTATTCTTTCACCTGCAATAGCACGCTCTAAGAATATAGAATCTCTATATGTTGGTTGTCCTTTGAATAATAAATAAGGAATTTCATCTACTCTTTTGTAGTCTCCACCCTCATAACCTAGCTTGGCAACCTCTTTAAATATTTTTCTTCTTAATGAAACTAATGATTGATATGAATCAAGCATATAAACTACCTCCCATAATGAGTAATTATATAAAATAATTACTTCAATTTTTTAACCTATAATATTAAAACAATTTTTAATTCATTTGTAAAGCAAAAAATCATTTATATATTATTTTCTAAAAAAGAAAGAAAATTAATCTTAGTTTTAGTATTTTTCTTTATTAAAGCTAAGAATTCTTTATTACCATCTCCACCTAAAATAGGAGATAATATTAATTTATCTATACCTAAATTATAATTTTTTAGGCATAAATCAATATTATTAAGAATTCTTAAATAATCATTTCTATTTTTAACAATACCATTTTTAATATGAATATTACCTACTTCAAATTGAGGCTTAATTAAAGTGATAAATGAATTATTATCATTAATAAATTTAATTATTCCATCCATCAAATATTCAATAGAAACAAATGATACATCCATAACTATAAAATCAAATACATGATTTGTTTCAAAATCTAAAATATTAGTGTTTTCATGTACTTCTATTTTAGGATTATTTCTTAAGGATTCATGTAGTTGATTAGAACCAACATCGACAGATACTACTAATTTCGCGCCGCTTTTAATACTACAATCAGTAAATCCACCAGTTGATGATCCTATATCTAATATAGTTTTATCATTAAAATCTAAATTAAATGATTTAATAGCTTCTTCTAGCTTTAAGCCGCCACGAGAAACATATTTTAATTTATCTAATATTTCAATCTTAGAATCACTAACATCAAAGCTAGGCTTTGTTATTTTAATCCCATCAATTAAAACATTACCATTCTTTATTTCTGTTTGAGCTTTATTTCTAGATTCAAAATATCCTTTTTCTACAAGATATGAATCAAGTCTCATCTTATTCCTCTTCGAAATTAGTTAAACCCATATCTGTCATTTTAGAAACAATTAATTTTTCATTCTTTTCTAAAATATCATAACATTTTTTAGATATTTCCATTGCCTTAGTATAGCTTTTAACAGATTCATCTAAAGATATTTCTTTATCTTCTAATTTCTTTAATAAGCTATCTAATTCTTCCATTAATTCTTCAAAGCTTTTTTCATTCTCCATCTTTAATAACCTCGCTTACAGTACTTATTATTTTACCATTTTTCATTTTAGTCTCTAAGGTATCTCCTACCTTAACATTTTTAACATCCTTAATTATCTTATTATTAACACTTGATATTGAATAACCCTTATCCATTATCTTAAGTGGATTAAGATTTTCTAGGGATGCTCTTAAGATATTAAACTCACTTCTTTTATCATTTAAAATCATATTAATTAAATAATTATAACTCTTCTGGTAATTCTTTATTTGAGTTTTATAATCCTCAACCTTAATAATTGGATTATAGCTAAAAATAGTCTTATTAAATATTTCTAATTGATGCTTATAATTAGAAATTATTTGATTAATATTGTAATTAATATTTTTAACAATATTATCTAATTCCTTTTTGTTAGCTTCTAGCTTCTTATCAGGTCTAGCAAAATCAATTCTTTTATCAATATTTGCTAATCTTTCTTTATTAGTATCAATAATAGTTAAAACCTTTTTAGTCATAAAGCTATTATAATTATTTAAATATTCTTTAATTGATTCTTTACTAGGTGTTGCAATTTCAGCAGCGGCTGTTGGAGTTGCCGCTCTAATATCAGAAACAAAGTCAGCAATTGTAAAATCTATTTCGTGACCTACAGCTGAAATAATAGGGATATTACTATCATAAATAGCCTTCGCTACTATTTCTTCATTAAAAGCCCATAAATCCTCAATAGATCCACCACCTCTACCAACAATTAAGGTATCGCATAATGCATCTAAATTTGCCTTTTTTATTTGAGCAACAATATCATTTTTAGCTTCATCACCTTGAACTATTGCTGGATATAAAACAACCTGACAAATAGGATATCTTCTTGATATAGTATTGATGATATCTCTTATAGCCGCGCCAGTTGGAGATGTGATTACACCTACTATTTTAGGGAACTTAGGAATTGGCTTTTTATGAGCTGGATCAAACAATCCTTTAGCTTCTAGCTCACGCTTTAATTTTTCATAAGCTAAATATAAATCACCAATACCTGATGTTTTAAGTTCACTACATACTATTTGATATGTTCCTGCGTTTTCATAAACAGTTACTCTTCCTCTAACAAATACCTTCATACCATCTTCTGGTATAATTTTTACCTTCTGAGCATTAGATGCGAACATCATTGCCATGATTTCAGCGTTCTCATCCTTTAAAGTAAAATAAAAATGCCCACGAGAATTATGTTTGAAATTTGATACTTCACCTTCGAGTAAGACATTTTCCAAATTACGATCGTGGGAAAATTTATAGCTAATATATTTAGTTAGGGCAGTTACTGTTAAATAACGCTCACTATTTTCCATATTTACCTCTTTATATTTTTAGAAATATTATCTAAAAGTCTATTGTTAAAAGAAACAGCCTTATGATCTCCTGTATCAGAATATAATTTAGTTATTTCTAATGCCTCATCAATTATTATTTTAGCATCTAATTTGTTAATTAGCATCTCAGCTACAGCTACTCTAATAATTGCCTTATCAACTAAATTTAATCTATTTAATTTGTAATTAAATAAAGTATCTTCGATAATCTTATCAATATCAGCTAAATTTTTAATAACAAAGTTAATTAAATCTTTAGCATAATCTAATAATTCTTTATTTTCTAATAGCTCATCATTATCTAAAATATCTTGATCATTCATTGCTTCAATTAAAGATATCTCATTTAAATCAGACATATATATTATTTCCATTGCTTGAATTCTAGCAATTGTTCTTAAACTTAATTCTTTCATACTATACTCCATACTTTTTGATATTATTATTTTAACATAATAATATTTCAAATTAAAGATATTACTTTAACTTTAAATCTATCAAATAATTTGATATAATTCTATTCGAGGTGTATTAAAAACAATGAGAAAAATTAAATTAACAAGAGGCTTATTAAACAAATTAATACCTTTGGTATTATTAGTTGGAATTTTATTAGCCTTTGCAATATATTGTTTAGTTGTAGCCATAAAATTAAATATTGGTGGACCAAAGGTATTCTCATCTGAATCAGTAGTTAGTGGATTAGAATTAAATGAAGAAAATGTAGAGAGAATTAATCATAAAGATTTTACTGATTTAGATATTTTATTTTACGCATCAGAGTACGATGATAAAGATAACAAAAAAGTAAAATTTAAACTAGTTTTAGCTAAAAAGGAAGATGGTATCACACCAAAGAAAGATTCAAATAATGGATACTTTTATGTTAATGTTGCATTAGGTGCTGAAAAAGTTGATTTCGAATCATATTTAAGTACTTCTTCTTCAACAAAACTTACTAGTTCATATTTTGATCCTTCTAAAACTTTAGCAAATCAAACAACAAAAGTATTTAACCCAATAAACTGTGATGTTCAATTCCCTGCTAAAAAAACACAATGGCCAATCACTGTTACAGCTGAATCACCAGATGCATATCTTTATATTAAATATACATATACTCAAAATGCAATTGATATAACAAAAGAATATATTTTAAAATATACATATGATGATTATTATATCACTCCTGAAGAAGCTGAAGAATTAAATATTACTGCTACACAAGGTGGTATCGTAAGACAATAAAAAAATGGACTTAAAAGTCCATTTTATTTTTTGCCATTTAGTTTTGCAATAATTGTAGGTAATTCATTATCAACCTTATCATTATCTAATTGGCATGTACCTGCATTAGCGTGGCCACCACCACCATATTCTAAGCATAATTCACCGATATCTACCTTAGAATTCTTATTAATAATACTCTTACCAATCATAACAGCTGTATTTTGCTTTTTGAATCCCCAGGCAACATGTACTGAAATTTCAATTTCAGGATACATAGCATAAACCATAAATCTATTACCAGCATAAATTACATCTTGATCTCTTAAATCAATAACTATTACTTTATCATGGATTTTAGTAATTTCTTGTAATTGCTTTTTGAATAATTCAGATTGTTCAAAATATAATTTAGTTCTTTCTTTTACATCTGGTAATTCCATAATTTCATTAATTGGATGAACTAAGCATTCACTAATTAATTCCATCATTAAATCATAATTAGAAATTCTAAAGTCATGGAATCTTCCTAAACCAGTTCTTGGGTCCATAATATAGTTTAATAATACCCAATCCTTAGGATTTAAAATATCATCGATTGTAAAATCAGCTGAATCAGCTTTATCAACAGCTTCCATTAAATCATCACTAATTCTAGGGAATGCTTTTTTACCACCATAGTAATTATATAAAACTCTCGCAGCACTCTTAGCATTTGGATCAATAATTAATTTACCACCAGTGGAGATGGCTTTTAATCTATCTACTTCACTTTCATGATGGTCAAATGCTATTCCTACTCTTGGGTCATATGGTAGGTTTGTTGTAATATCATTTTCTGATAATTCAATTTTTCCATCTTGTACATCCTTTGGATGAACGAATTTAATATCATCAATTAAATTTAATTCCTTTAGCATCATGGCGCATGCTAAACCATCGAAATCGCTTCTTGTTACTAATCTTTTCATATAGCCTCCAACAAATTATTAATTTAAAATAGTAATCTTATAATTAAATTTTAAATCAAATACATAGTATTTGTCAATCAAAGAAAAAGACTTGAGTTTATTTTACTCAAGTCTTTTATTCTTTATATTATTATTAAATTAAGAATCTATTTTTTCTTCATTATCACTAGGAGTTGAATCATTTTCTTCAGGAATTTCCTTCTTTTGATTTCTAAGCTTTTCTAATTCTTCTTTAAGAATTTGAGCCTTTAATTCTTCTCTTAATCTATTTTCTTCTTCCTTCTTAGATTCTTTAAGTTTTTCTTTCTTAACACTAATAACCATTGATGTTACCTGCATAGCAACCATTAGTATAAATATTATTATTAAAATGATAAATACAGCACTCGTATTAACACCACCTGAAAAAATAGACATAAAACCTATTGTAGTCATATATTTACCATATACCATTGCAGGATAAACATATTCTGTATCAGATGCTTCATTATTATCTCCCTTACAAATAAGGTATTTATTACCATTTTCATCTATTCCTCTTCCAATAGCTCTATGAACGATATAAATATTATTTTTATTGGAATAATAAATAATTATATCTCCTTCATTATTACTATCTTTTACCTTAACATCATCAAATGATGTTCCATGAAACATGATGTAGCTATTTGAACTAATAGTAGGCTCCATAGATTCAGTTGGTACATATGTAACACTTATATTAAATACCCTAGGAGGTCTATTTTGATTACTCGCAACAATAACCTCAACAGTAATATATAAGCATAATAGTAAGCAAAGAATGCTTACTATATAGCCAATTAATGTTTTAGTTTTTATTTTCTTTTTAGTATTTGTCATAAAGACATCACCACTAAATCATACCATTCTCTTTTAATAATGCTTCTAGATCCTCATCAGATATATCATCTAAGTCATCATCGCTAGAAGATTCTTTAGCAGGCTCCTCGTCTTCTTCAGCCTCTGGAATCTCATTTAATAAAGCATCAAGGTCATCTTCCTCTTCAGGATTTAAATTTTCTTCAGATTCTTCTGTTGGTGCTTCTTCTTCATCATTTTCAGGTTCTACTTCCTCTTGAGGTTCTTCATTAGCTTCATTGCTAGCTTCTGGCTCTTGATTTTCATCTTCGATACCATTTTCATTTAGCAATTCATCTAATTCTTCATCAGAAATATCACCTAAATCATCTGGCTCAGCAGAATCTTGTGGTTCTAGAGCAGCAGGTTCCTCTACAGGAGCATTTTTCTCCTCAAGAGGCTCTTCTACCACTGGTTCTGGTTCAGCCTCAGGTTCTGGCTTTTTCTTATTTCTAGAAATAGTAGGTTTTTTCTTTTCTACTGGTTTATCATCTAAAGCAGCATTAATATTATCTATTCCGTTTTCATCTAATAAAGCATCTAATTCTTCATCAGAGATATCACCGATATCATCTGGTAAATCATCGATTTCTTCTTCATTTTCATCTTTAGTAGGAGCTAAATCCGCAGCGGTGAAATTAACATCATCACCTAAAATACCATTAGAAGCTAATAATTGATCTAAGTCATCATCACTTAAGTTATCTAAATCGATATCATCAGTGTTCTTTGTCTTCTTAGGAGCAGGTTTAGGCTGTTCCTTCTTCTTAGCTGTAATAGTAGGAACTGGCTTTTCTTCCTTCTTAGGCTCCTCAGGCTCTGGCTTAAGTTCAGGGATAGAATCAAGAAGTTCATTTTCTTCAAGTAATTGTCTTAATTCCTCATCAGTCATCTCATCGAATTCATCACGCTTAATACGTGGAATAGCAGTAGGTTCTGCTTGAGCATAATCTTGAGGAGTCATTTCCTTGAAGTTCTTGTTTTCTTCTGCTTGAACCTCCTTTAAGTGGTCACGCTTCTTAGCATGTGCATCGTAAATACGTGCCATTTCTTCTCTACGCTTAGCACTCTTCTGGTTCTCAGCCTTAAGCATTTCTTGACGTTTAATTTCAAGCTCTTGAGCTTTCTTAATAGCATCTTGTTCAAGCTTACGCTTTTTAGCTTCAATTGCTTTTTGCTTTTCAATTTGAGCCAATCTTTCAGCTTCTGCCTTTTGACGTTCACGCTCTTGTTTTTCACGCTCACGTGCTTCTTGACGCTTAATCTTTTCCTCTAACTTAGCAATAACCTTTTCGATTCTCTTATCTTCTCTACCCATATGGGCAAGGTTCATTTGCTTTTGTTGACGAACAATCTTATTAATCATCATTTGACGTCTAGCATACTCTAATTGTTCATATAAATCTTTTGATTCTAATTCATCATCAGAAATACCAAATACAGCAGGATAAATTTGGTCTAACATATCAAGCATTTGTCTATAAACAACTCTTATGGATTCATTGAATGTCGCACCAGTTTGAGAGATACCCTTAAAGCTCTCTCCAAAATAATCAGCTGTCTTTGATAATAAAAGCTCGTTCATTGTATAATCTTCAAGCTTCTTATTATCAGCATCTAAGTTTAATTCCAAATCACCAACTGAAGTGTCAATTTGTGGCTTAGGTGCCTTAATTTGAGGTAATTTCTTAGAAGAATAAATTCCTTCAATACCTCTGTTTTTAATGAATGTAGTTAAGGCAATAGTCATAACCTCATTAACATCATTATCGAATACTTGAGGATATTTATAAGTCTTTTCTTTAACATCGATATTTGTAGCAATACTATCTACTCTATCTAGATATAACCATAGACCATAACATAATTTAAAGTCTGGGTTATGTAGGATAACATTAGTCTTCATGATAGGAGGTAATACATCACGAGCCTTTGCTAAAGCTCTCATGAATTCAGTACCCTTTAAACCTTGGATCATTTCTCTAATGTATAACAATCTATTATATTGTTCTTTTGTTGTTTCAACGTTAGTTGTTAAGTCGTTTTTAATTTGAATATCTAAATCAACAGTAACTTGTTGACCACTCATCTTGAATTCATTTTTAACCTTCAATCTTTCAGTTTCAAATGATTCTAGAGATACCTTCATTACTTCATATCTACGTTCAAGGAAGATTTCAGTTCTCTTTACTAAAGATTTAATAAATCTGTTTTCGTAAATAGCTAATTCTTCTTCAGCATATGTAGTTTGAACTTTAGAAGGAATAACGTCTCCATTTTGTTTGATTTCTTTAATTAAATGAGTATGGCTTGATAAATGTCTAACTGTATCAGCATTTACCTTTTTAGCTTTTTCTACCGCAACAACTTCTGTTTCATATCTTAAAGATTTCTTTGGATTTCTCATTATCTTTAAGATGGCTGGATATACTGATTCAATAATATCCAAGAATGACATATCAAAATTTCTAATTTCTGATTGTGTCTTATTTAAAACAGTTTTTTGACCACCTTTGATTCTGGCTAATACATACTTACCAAAAGGGTCTTCTAGTGTGTTATTTTCTAAAGATGAATATATCTTAGAATAATAATTTTCAAGTTCGTTATTATTAAAATCATCTTTTGCCATAAAATCACACTCATTTCATCTTTTATTATTAGAATTAAGCTAATTTCTTTAAATCTTGAATAAATCCTTTTGAAACTAAGAATTGATCTTTACCGAATAACTTATCTAATAATAAAGTTAATTCATCTAATTCTTTCTTTAAGAAAGTTAAGTTTAACATTTCGAATTTTCTTAAAATCTTAAATGTTAACATGTAATCCAAACCATCAAATTCACTAAATCCGCAGGCCATATAAACTGGAACGAATAATTTGATTTGTTTCATAATACGGTTACCAAACGCAATCTTGAATTTTTCTTGAATAAATTCATCAAGTTCAGAGAATGCTTGACTAGACATTTCTGATAATTGGAAACCATTTTGATATCTCTTGAATAAGTCATCTAAATACTCAAATGTCATTGAGATATTGTCTGTATAAGGAGCATCTATAAAGTCAGCCTTTTTATTAATAGCAATCGCAACAGCACGGTCGTAAACCTTATCTGTAATTGTGAATGTAGAGTCATCCTTGTTGGCTGTACCAATGAACCATAAGTTTTGTGGAATCAAAATCTTACCATTGATTAAGTTCTTAGGGTCTGTAGATTCAGAAATAGGAACAATATCAATTTTCCATTCATTTGGATCTGGCATTTCCATTACTGATAAGAATTCAGCGAAATAATATTCTACTCTGGCTAAGTTCATCTCATCTAGAACTACAATATTAATTGTATCTGAATAAGAACAAGCATATACAGCTCTTAAGAAGTCTGTTTCATTAAATCTCTTAGTAAACTCGTTTAGATAACCTAATAATTCAGCACGGTCACGCCAAGATGGTTGTACTGAAATGATTGCTGTATCATTTTGGAAGAATTTACCCATAGCATAAGGTAATGATGTCTTACCTGTACCTGAAATACCTTCTAGAATCATTAATTTAGTAGTTGCCATACCAGCGAAGAATCTAGCTATAATGTCTCTTGAATAGTATAGATGTAATTGTGATGCAGCATAATTAATAAATCTATCAACTAAGTCAGCCATATCAAGCATATCTGATTGGTTCATAACTGTAATCTTTGGATTTTCAGCTGCGAATTGGTCAACTTGGATAAGCTTAGAGAATCTTGATTCATTATCTCCTTTTTTCTTTCCACCTTGTCCTTCATAATCTACAGCACCTTGACTACCTGCACCAATTTGAGATACTCTCATTGCTAAAATTTTATTCTTTTCATCAATTAATTCTAC
>JAEEGG010017920.1_pt1 | contig 14494 bp, 13 predicted proteins | sample 9134161 | NCBI WGS metagenome assembly JAEEGG01 (sample SAMN16246543, study PRJNA631951) | gut metagenome | biome: gut microbiome; feature: rumen; material: CR-attached | host: Bos | place: Iran: Karaj | collected 2018-10
AAATGATTCAACCATCAGCCTTGAGAAGACTTGAACAACACCGGCACCTTTGCTACAAACCACTGCAAAGACTGATGCCATGACGGTGTGCCAACAAGAGACATCCAGCTTGAAATCAATATTGCCAAATCATTGGTTGAAAACCATATCGACCATGAAATCCAAATTGACGAACAGCAGATAGCTTCTGAGTGTTACCGTATCACCACCATATTTGAAATGCTTCACCGAATATAGACATAAACAATATATCCCAATACCTCGAATTATTTGGATTTTCCCACAACCTGTCCCATGATTTGAAACAACCTTCCGTTAAATTTGCAGAAAAATGCATTATGGATTTCAATGTTGTTGTTACAGACAAGGAAATAGACGACGAACTGTTAAAGCATCGTCTATTCAGAGAGGATCTCACCACAGAAGAACTTGCTGAGCTTCGTGAGGAAATGATATGGGAAAAAGCCGGAGGTGCTGTCCTCGATGGGGTTCTCTGGATAGGGAGGCTTCCTGAGCTGAGCCTAAAAAGAAGGTTCGGACAACTGGGAATGATGTCATATGACCAATCCAAGTTGCGATGCATCATCGAAAAATGCCTATGGATGTCTGAAAAAACAAAAGGTCAGACATCCATAGAGCATATCGAGAAGAACTCCTGCACTTTGACAACTGACGAGTTCCAGTTCTTCTGGGATACCTATTATAATTATGGAAAAATGGAGTGGATAGATTCTTCACTCCACCAATATCTCTATTTTGATGACTACAAGTATTGGATGAAAAGGGGATCGGCAGAGGAAATCGCCGTCATCCTTAAGCAAAAGGTTTCTCCACAAAAATAAGGGAAACCAGTGATTTTACTTTTTTCATTTGGAAAATGGTAATATATTTAAATCAGAAAATTATATTATACTATAATTGCTAATAATGCTTTTTTATTATTATTGCTTATAAAATAATTAAATATTTGTTTGGGTTTTACTAAAAAATAACTACTTTTGCATCGTGACACATTTCTGCATCAATCGACTCAGCAATTTCGAACGGATATGGCCATGAACATACCTGCCCTTCGCCGCCCCGTCAGAATGACTCTTACAGAACTGGCCAACATCACATGCCACGTCTCTCAGCAGATTGATATTATACCTGATACTAATGCAAAATAAAAAAGCCTATGCATAACTTCACATCCATAAAGAACTACCATCGGGAAATGGCCAAACATGGTGACTTCCTTGATGAACTGTTCAAAAAAAACAGATCCAACATCCCAGTAAAAAAGGAACATGCCCTGGAAATGTTGGGTGGGGATGAAACTGCTATAGAAAAACTCATCCACAAGAACGTTATCTACGAAGACCAAGGCCAGCTGTTCCTCTACGACAATCACAGGAATTTCTATGAAAGCGTCTTGGAACTGCCTCGTGAACTGAACAATTACCTTATAAAGGAATATATTGAAAGGCTGACTGAGTCCTTTGGGAAATGGGCCAGAAGTACCTCGGAGAGAGACAAAAGCAAGGAGGTCTTCAACGTGCGCAAGACGCTGATGGATATCGTCAACAACGTGAGGCTGAACCTGAACAACCTAAATGCACTCCTGACAGAAAAATATGACGTGGAACCGGACTTTCAGGAACGGATAAGACACCTCAAGAGGTATGACGACAAGAGAAAGGATGTTGTCCAACTTATAGATACCGTCAACGAGATGGTCAACTCCGATATGATTTTCTTCTCCAACAACGAAATGCTGTTCGGAACCGTTCTGAAGGTGAAGCTGGACCTTACAGAATACAGAAAGGAACTCACCTCATACCACAGCAGGATACTGGAGCATCTCAACAAAATCGAAAAACAACAAGCACTCGTAAAGAAGATCAGACTGCTCAAACACCTCAAGAACAACATGCTTCTTGAAACGGAAACCAATATCCACACCGTCATCAACCAGGTAGATGGCATGTTGTTCAAAAAAGCAAGCGACATCACGAAAATTTCCACTATGGTCTCCGTGGAATACCTGAGAGACGATGATGATGCGGCCAGCATACTGGAAAACATCAGAGCAGAGGTGGCTGGCCGATATTCCCAGAACAGCCGGAAGACAAAAGAAGAGAAACCGGTCAGGCTGGATGTAAGAAAGGCAAAGAAAGTACCCCATATGAGAAAGCCGTTCGACTTACCTTCGCTAATGGCCGAATTCCTACACCAAAAGAACGACTTGTTTTCCTTTGCCATGGACTACCCCTTTAAAGAGGAAGCAGACACCAACTGTAGGATACTGTTATATGTCAAGCTGGCTGACAGGTTCATCCAAAAGGCTATCAAAGAGAAAAGAATTGACAGCCTAAATCTCACAGAACATAATACTTTCAAAAATTTCAAATACATCATTATTAGGCCAACATGATCTATACTAAAGAAATCTTCCAAAGACTGACAAGAGGACAATTCCTGTCGCATAACACCACTGACAGCGAGGCGAAAGCCATGTACCAAGACCTCGACGAGAACTACCAGGCATATCTCGAGTATTTCAAGATGATAGGGCTGGTTTTGGTAAAGGGTTACAACTATTTCCACTTTACAAGGGAAATGGATGAGGTCAAGGCCGAAGATAAGCTCAGAGGCCTGTACTCCTACATCGACTACCTCGACATCCTCTATGACTGCGACCCGAGATTCGATATCGGAAGAACTCTCTCCGTCAGCATGATAGAGAACAAGGTCGGTGAGCGGAAAACCCTACAGGACAAGCTCGACATGATGATTAGCGAGAAGGGCAAGCCAGACACCACATATAGGGATGCCATCCTCGACATCTTCAAAGACATGACCAACAAAGGCTTCTTTGAACTGGTCAACAAAAACACGGACACCTACATTGTGACGGACGCATTCGCGTACATCAGGGATGTCGTTGACATGCTAACACCTAAATCAGACACATACGATGAGACAGCTCAGTAAAATCATATTCATCGACAGCGCGGATATCGAACATGAGGAGATGAACCTCGACAGTAACATACATATCCAAGGCGACCAGGGCGCGGGAAAGACAACCACCGAAAGGGCAATCCTTTTCTTCTACACCGCTGACAAGAAAAACCTGGGCATCGAAACGGACTCCGACAAAAAGGGATTCGTAGAATTCTACCTGCCAAGAAAGACCTCCTGCATCATCTATGAGGTGACAAGGGAAAATGGCACTTTCTCCATCCTGACCTACCTAAAGGACAACAGGCTGGTGTGGAGAATCATAGACTGCCCGTTTGAAGACAAGTTCCTGATAAAAGAGGACAATATCCTGCTCAAGCCATCAGAAGAGTGGGACCAGATTGCCGTGAATATCGGCGCAAGCACCTACTTCAGCCCCGAGGTCAAGACGGCCAAGGATTACCTGAATATCATCTACGGAAACCACAAAGCTTTCAGCAACAAGGACAAACAGATATGGAGAAGGTTCTCACTGGCCGAGAGCGACAATTACCAAAGTATTGTGCGCATCCTGCAAAATATATTTCTCGACAGCAACAAGCTGGAAGCGGGGGAAATCAAACAGACCTTGATAAACACTATCCTCAGTGGCACCAGCAATAAGCCTGAAATCAAACTTTCACGATACGACAGCACCATTACCAGCATCACCGAGTTGTATGAGGACATCCTGAAATGGTTCAAAGTGGAGAACGGTCAGATACTCGTAAGAAAGCAAGCGGAGGAGGTGACAGACACCTACCATAAACTGATGGACTGCATTGATGAGACGAAAAAGCTTTGCATCAAATTGGCCTTGGCCATACGCAGCGACGAAAGACGAATACCGCTGCTCCAAGAGGAAATGAAAGAACTCGAAACTGACGTTGAAGACAAAAATAAAATACGGGACAAACTCAATGAAGACCACAAGAATGAGGAAACAGAACTTCAACAACAATTAGGCGAACTCAATGGTTTCATTAAAAAGGCAGAAGAACTCCAACGGAAATATGCTGATAAAGATTTCCAGGATGTGCTGATGAAGGTTGCCCGCAAAAACGACCTTGACATCCAACGCGAGAGCCTTGACAAACAAATCAATATCATGCTCGACAAGAGCAAGACACTGGCGGAGAAATACGATGCTGCCATCAAAATTCTGAATGGAGAGATTACAGAAGTTACAAACACAGCCACCGCTGACAAAAACAAGATTGAAGAACAGCTTCTGGAAGACATCCAAAAATCCATCGACACCATGAATGAAAAGATCAAGGAGGTGGATACGGAAAAGGAAGCCCAGACCGAGGATGCCCAAAAGCACCTTGACCAACTCAATGGGCAACATAACAAAAACCTGCTTGCCATCAAAGATATCAGTCTAAAGAATCCTTATCAAGAGGAAATGGTTCAACTGCAAGATAGGTTGGATGAGGAAAACAATGAACTGCATCAAGCACAGCTGAGGGAACAGGAATTGAACCGGGAAATCGAGAAGATCCAGAACGATGCCAATAATGAAATCGAAGAAGTCAAAAGAAAAGCCCAGACTTCAATCGATAAACTGCAAGGAGAAATAGAAGGCAGAAAAAAGGAAATCAAGCACCTGAATGAACTACTTGAACAGCAAAACGGCTCATTCATCGAATGGCTTGACGAAAATATCGAGGGATGGGAAGAGAACATCGGAAAAGTCGTGGATGAGGAAAACATACTATATAGGCATGATCTTTATCCGGAAAAGTCCGTCAGTGGCGGCAACACGTTCTTTGGTGTGGACATCCAACTCGAAAACATAGAGAAAGATATCCTGACCCCGCAGAAAATCAAGGATGACATCCATAAAATGGCCTCGGAGAATTACGAGACTGACAAGAACATCCGCTCCATCCAAGAAGAAAGGGATGCAGAAGCCGGAAAACTGAACCAAAGAGCCAAAAACAAACTGGTTCCGCTCAACAAGGAACTGAGAGAGGTCAAAGCTAAAACCATGACCTTACCTCTGAGCATAAAAAAACTCAACTCCTCAATAGAGGATTTCAACACCCAACTGAAGGAATGGAGAAAAGAACAGACTGAAACCATCCGGAGAGAGGATGACGCTCTTCAGGTTGATATCAAAAAGGCTCAAGATGTTCTTCAAAAAATCAAGGATGAGGCAAAGAGGAAAGTGGAGGACATCCGAAAAAACCTGGAACAACAGAAGAAAGACCTTCGCCAGGAAGCTGAAAAAGAAAAGACAAAAGTGGATGCCCGTCTCAAAGAACGGACTGACGAGATCCGGCAATCCATAGAGACTCAGCAACAGCAGAAACAAAAAGCACTCGCCGACGAGGGGGTGGACACCGAGTCCCTCGAAGCGCTCCAAAGAAGTTTTGACGAAACAAAGAAACTCCTTCGTGAGATTGACATCCTCATGCCACAAGTCAATGTCTACAATGATAAAAAGAGAGAATATATCGACCATATTGACGAGAAAAAGGAAGAGAAGGAAAAAATCAACAACCTGATAAAAAGTCTGGATGCCAGATTTAACAAGAAACTGCACGAAATCCTCGAAGCAATCAAAACAGCTGAGACAAATCTTGAAAATAAAGGAAAACAGCTTGAAACCATCAAGAAGAACATTGAAGAGGCCAAAATAAAAACTGAATTATGGGGAATAGAACTTGAATACGATGACAGCAACATGGCTGAGAGCGAGGAGAGCGTCAGCGACATCGTAAAAGCCTTGGATGTGACAAGGCAAGAACAACTACTGCTATCCAACAACTTGAGTACAAAAGTCAGTGCCTTCTCAAGCAACTTCTCTGCCAACAACCAATTCAAGTTTAAGACCAATTTCACATGCAATGAGGACTACATCGAAACAGCAAAGGAACTGGCCACATTCGTTGAGGAAAACAGGATTGAGGTGTATAAAAAGCAGATAAATACCTATTGCGAGAACTTCTTAGCAGACATCAGGATTGATGTTTACAACCTCTTCCAGTTCAATACTGAAATCGCCAGCATCATCAGCAAGATCAACAAAGACATCGAGAATGAAAACTTCGTCAACAGCATCAACAGTATACAGTTGCGGATGAGCGATAGCACTGATCCCATCATGTTACTGCTCAAAGACATCAGGGATTTCTATGAGATGAATCAGGAACATCTGCATGAGATGGATCTGTTCACCGACCCAGAAAAACACTTGAAAGCACGTCAAGATGGTATTGAACTGCTGATGCAGCTGCAAACACTGATCAAACAACATTTCAAGAAAACTGTTCTGACCATCGAGGACACGTTCAGGCTCGAGGTTAGGGTCGTGGAGAACAGACACGACTCCGGATGGAGGGAGATCGTGAAAAGCCCAGGCTCCAACGGCACAAGCATGCTTGTGCTGACCATCATCAACATCACCCTGCTCAACGTGTACAAGGAGAAGCTCTGTCGCAAATCAGCAAAGTATGCAGACCTTTACATCCATTGTCTCCTTGACGAGGGTGGCCGGCTATATGAGAAGAACATCGAGGGTCTGGTACAGTTCGCCAGCAAACGAAAAATCCATATCATACTGGTAACGCCGAACTCCATCGATGACGTGAACTCCTACAAACACCACTACCTCCTTTACAAGGAGCATACAGAGAAGAATGATATCACAAGAATAGTTGATTTACTGAACGTGGAATGAAAACGACAAAAACTTTCCTTCAGAAAATGATAAGACTCTCCTATGGAGAGCAAATACCAAAATCAAGCCTTAAGGGCGAACTGTTGCAGAAAATGGTCAACGACGGTGCCATCATTATGATACCTCATGGCAGCAAGGGCTACTACGCTGCCAAAGACATTAAGTCCTTCAGAAACTACCTAAACGGCATCTTCAATACTGATGACCTCGAGGCTCTCGCTGAAATGATGGGCAAAAACGAGGTAAGCCGCGCAGAACAAACAAGACTAACTGGAAACTCCAAAACCAAAAGGCAGAGAACGTTCAAGGGGTTCCTTGTCAACTGCTATGATCCAATTAAGGCGAAACTTGGAAACAGAGAAATCACCATCAACCCGGAGACAGGAACCTTCACCTTCATCTACGAGTACGAGAGTTTCCAAATACCACCTGAAATCGTGGTTATCGGTATCGAAAACAGTGAGAACTTCAGATTCATCGAGCGACAGAAATATCTTTTTGACAAGTTCCTAAAACCAGATGAAAGGGCCATCTTCGTCAACCGTTATCCGACCGACCAAACCGATGATTTAAGAAAATGGCTCATGGCCATCCCTAACAAATACATTCATTTCGGTGACCTCGACCTCAAAGGTGTGGACATCTACCTGAACACCTTTTTTACATATCTTGGTGAAAAATCTTCATTCCTTATTCCTAACGACGCTGAAGAACGAATAAGAAGTGGTGACAGCAACCGGTACAACGTCCAATACAGACCTAACGAAGGAAAGACAAAAGACCCGAGGGTACAACCTCTCCTTGACCTGATACACAAATACCACAAAGGATATGACCAGGAAGGATTCATTGAATGACCTGCCTATTCACCGTTCTATCGCTCGTACTCTATTCTCTATTGTTGGTGATGCTGCCAAAAGATTACAAATTTATGTATCTGATAATCCAAAATAACAAAATACCTCAATTTGCTCTTGGAGAAACCCAAGATAATGCTTAACTTTGCATATTATTGGGAACACAACACTAATCTCTCCTTCCACAAAGGAAGTTCAATAAACACAAATGAAAATGAGATACGAAGTACATGGCATCACGAAAACAATGGTTGAATTCCTGCCCAATGAAGTTCAGGCAAGGGTGATATTGCTCCAAGGTGACGCTTTCATCGTCTCCTTCCCTTCATCACATAACTTCCATTCAGGCGGACACTTTGTCAAACTGATGAGCGCAATGTTCGACAGATTCGCTCCTACTGCTGACAAAGTGACAATTGACAACATCAAACGCATCAACGCCGAACTGTACCTTGCTGACTATGAGATGATAGGGAACATCTGCCCCGACCAGGACAAGCACGAGGAACGGAAACGCATCGGACAGCAAATTATCGATCTAAGGAAGACGCAAAAAATGGACGGAAAGACATTGGCAGCAAGGGTCGGCACGTCTCCCTCCAACCTGAGTAGGATAGAACAGGGACATTTCTCCGTCGGTTTCGACATGCTCAACAAAATCGCCAACGCCGTCGGCGCAAGGGTCGAACTGGTGAAATACCAGTCACCCACTACCCCATCCCAGAATACGAAGCCGGGACAACAGGCAGAGTGAGAGGACAACCTACAAATTCTCAAAAATCCTTTCGAATTAATAGAAACAACTAATATGAAAACAATCATCATCAATGCTCTTCAGGACATCAAAAGAAATCTTGAGAACAAGCCTTATGGCATCCCCGTCTTCTCAAGTGCCGCAGGAGTGGACAAGCTCTCTCCACTGAACGTGGATGCTGTGGATGATTATATCTCGCTCGCAGAAAAGGACGGTGACATGACATACGTCCCCATTCAGGACTTCTCGAAAGAGGAAAAGGAAACGTTCGACAAGATGATGCTTTTCGCCAGTGAAGACTGCCACATAACAGAAAAAGACGTGCTTGGAATGGTGGTCATCCATGATGAATACAACAAGAACCCTTTCACCTTGAGCATCCTGCACTTGAAAGGCTAAAATGCCCAACGCCTATCAGGCTTCATGCATAGCACCAAGTCCTGTCAAAAACCGGCATGAAATCAATTCCGAGCCGTATTTCAACTTACACTCAAAGTCAACCAATATGGATAACATTTTCTCTTCCCTAAACGACAAACAGGCCGAAGCGGTACGCGCCACGGAAGGCAGGGTGCGCATCGTAGCCGGCGCAGGATCGGGAAAGACCCGAGTCCTCGCCCACCGTTATGCCTACCTGGTCAATGAGATGGGCATCGACCCGGCCAACATCCTGTGCATGACTTTTACCAACAAGGCGGCCCGGGAGATGAAGACGCGCATCGCCAACATGGTGCACGCCGCCCACGTCAACGACCTCGTATGCACCATCCACGGTTTCTGCGTCAAGGTGCTGCGGAGGGAGATCCACCGCATCGGATACCCGAAGAACTTCAACATCATCGACGAGGAGGACGTGAAGTCGCTCGCCAAGCAGGTGATGGAGGAGGTGGGTCTCGACCGCACGGCGGCAACGGTGAGACAGTTCATCAAGGGGGTCCAGAAATACAAATACGACTCTTTCTACAAGGCTCCCATGTCCTATATCGAGAGCATCATCCTCAACAAGAAACCGCCAGAGGAGGAACTCAACGACGCGGAGAGATTCGTCCTGCTGCAGCTGAAAGCGTTCTCACTGGACTTCAATGACATCATCCTCTTCGCCCTGCATATCCTGAACAACCATGCCGACGCACGGGAGTACTGGCAGAAACAGCTCAACTACATCATGGTGGACGAGGTGCAGGACTGCAGCACCACGGACTGGGAAATCATCAACCTGATATCGCAGGAGTACCAGAACCTGTTCATCGTCGGTGACCCTGACCAGGCCATCTATGAATGGAGGGGGGCGAAGCCGAAATCGTTCATCGAGTTCCCCGCTGAGACTGACATCATTCTGAACGAGAACTACCGGTCGACTCCCGACATCCTCAATGTGGCGAACTCGGTCATCGCCCATAACCAAGACCGCATCCCCAAAGACCTGTTCACACAGAAGCCGAAAGACAGGATAGCGGTCCACCACCATGCCAAGTCCGAAAAGGACGAGAGCGACTGGATTGCCAAACAGATAGCAACCCTCACCAAGAAAGGATGCAAGAACAGCGACATCGCCATCCTCTTCCGCGCCGCCTTCCAGTCACGGGAAATCGAACAGGCCCTGCTGCGCAAGCACATCAAGTATGTGGTGTGGGGCGGCATCCGCTTCTTCGAACGGAAGGAAATCAAGGACGCGCTGGCATACCTGCGCCTGGTGGCTTACCAGGATGACCTGTCGTTCGTCAGGGTCATCAACACGCCGTCACGGAAATTCGGGAAGGCGAAGCTGGCCAGGCTGCAGACACTGGCGAAACAGGAGGGCACCTCCCTCTATGCCACGCTCAAAAAACACCTCCGAAACAAGGAATTCGACAAGGAGGCATTTGCCAAGTTCATCGAGCTGATAGAGGACTGCATCAAGGCCAAGGACAACACCAAGACCTCGGACATGCTCGAATACCTCCTGCAGGAGAGCGGCCTGAAAGACCTGCTCAGGGAGGACGAGGATGAGGACCGACTCGAAAACATACAGGAGCTGGCAAGCTCCATCCTGCACTATGAGAAGGTCAACATCAACGAGGAAATCTCTCTCGACACATACCTGCAGGACATCGCCCTCTATACCAACGCTGACTACAAGGACGACGGGGATACTGTCAAGCTGATGACCATCCACCAGTCCAAGGGACTGGAGTTCCCCATCGTCTTCATCTGCGGGGTGACAGAGGGCATCTTCCCCAACCACCGCTCCATCCGTGAGCGGAAGAAACCGGCGCTGGAGGAGGAGCGGCGGCTGATGTACGTGGCCATCACACGTGCCGAGAAGGCGGTGTTCCTCACGGAGTCGGAAGGATTCGACTACACGCACAAGACTTCCCGGTGCCCTTCCCGCTTCCTCATGGAGATAGACCGCGACATCATCAAGGTGGATGGTGACATCCCGCCTGAGATCTGGCAGGGCACTTTCAACCTCGTCCGCAAACTCGATGCGGAAATCTACACGGACGGCTCCATGGAAGAAGATGAGGAGGAAGAGGATGCCCTCAAGCCGGGTGACAAGGTCACGCACAAGGTCCTCGGCGAAGGCACCATCCTCGACTATGACGAGGAACGCGACTCCTTCAAGATTGACTTCAACGGCTCCATCCGCTTCATCCGAGCCAGCTTCCTCACCAAATGAAAACGTAAAGCATATTAGATAATCCAGTTAATTTGAAACTTTAAAAGAAACCATAAAATGATCAAGATGTTTGTAATGCAGACCTGCCCTTACTGCGAATACGTGGAGAAGCAGGTCGAGGGTAATCCAGATTTCGAGGTGATAGACATCGGCAAGCATGTCCGTAATCTCAAACAGTTCCTCGATTTGAGGGAGAGCAATCCCGCTTTCGATGAAGCGAGAAAAACCGGCGACGTGGGCATCCCGTGCTATGTGCTGGAGGATGGCACCGTTACCCTTTCCTCAAAAGACGTAGGACTGGTGCCGATGCCTGATGAGCCCGAAGGTGCTTCGTGCCGTCTCGACGGCAGCGGGTGCTGATACTTCGGCTGCACTTCATACCTGCATGGATTTGGTATCGTTCAACCCCGGGCTCTGTCGATACCATGACCTTCCCGTGAAGGAATCATGAGAATCTTCAGAAATCCTATTATGAATAAGAATTGCCGAACAAAAGGAAATGGAAGAAGTTCTGAAAAAACAACGTGAATACTTCTTGTCTGGAGCGACACTGCCCTACTCTACACGGCGTGACGCGCTGAGGAAACTGTATGAGGCCATCAAGAGCCATGAGAAAGAACTGCAGGAAGCCTTGAAGGATGACCTGGGCAAGTCGCCGACGGAATCCTACATGTGTGAGATAGGACTGGCGCTGAGTGACATCACATATACACTGCGGCATCTGAAAAGATGGATGCGCCCAGAGCATCGGTGCACGCCGCTGCAGAACTTCCCTGCCCGCAGCAGGATTCTCAAGGAGCCCTATGGCGTGGCACTCATCATGTCACCCTGGAACTATCCTTTCCTGCTTCTGGTCTCGCCGCTGACAGGAGCCTTGGCCGCCGGCAACTGCTGTGTGCTGAAGCCGTCGGAGTTGGCACCTGCCATAGCGGGGGTCATCACCAAAATGATTGAGGAGACATTTCCCACAGAAATGGTAGCCGTGGTGAATGGCGGTATGGAAGAGAGTCAAGCGCTGCTCAACCTCGATTTCGACTATATCTTCTATACTGGTGGCGCCAGCGTGGGAAAGATTGTGATGGAGAAGGCGGCACAGCATCTGACTCCTGTCACACTGGAACTGGGTGGCAAGTCGCCCGTCATCATCACCCGCAGCGCTGACCTGCGGTTGTCGGCCAGACGCATCGTCTTTGGCAAGTTCCTGAACGCAGGACAGACCTGCATCGCGCCTGACTATGTGCTGTGCGAGCAGGCGGCACACGAGGAGTTTGTGTCGGTGCTGAAGGAGGAACTGGCAAAGATGTTCGGCGAAAGCCCGCTGGACAATCCAGACTACGGGAAAATCATCAACCGCCGCCACTTTGACAGGGTGGCAAGGCTGATAGACCCCCGGAAGGTCATCGTGGGAGGTGAGACCCAGAAAGACCGCCTTCGCATTGCGCCGACCATCATGGACCATGTCGATGCAACTGACGCCGTGATGCAGGAGGAGATTTTCGGGCCGGTACTGCCCATAGTCATCGTGAACGACACCGATGAAGCCTTCCGCTTCATTCAGTCACGTCCGCATCCGCTGGCACTGTATCTGTTCACCAAAGACAAGAAGATGGAGCAGAAATTCATGAACGGCTTGCAGTTCGGTGGCGGATGCGTCAACGACGTCATTTCCCACATTGCGGCCCACAACCTGCCATTCGGAGGCATAGGCGAGTCGGGCATGGGCAGCTACCACGGCAAGGAATCGTTCCTGACGTTCAGCCACCGGAAATCCTTCGTCAAACGCGGCACATGGATTGACTTCCCCCTGCGCTACCAGCCCTACAAGACTTGGAAGGAGAAATTCATCAAAAAGTATTTGCAGTAATCACCGCCTTGATATGAACAAAGCGACAAGCCTTCTTAAACCATTGATGCCGGTACTCTCGGCTGTTTACGGCATGGCGATTATTTATGTAACCGCTCTGCCTATTGCTGGTGACAGTCATGGGTTCGCGGGCGAATCGCTGACATGGCTGATTACGCTAACAGGTATCGCCTTGACTCTATACCTTGTACGTTATGTCGAGCCGAAAGTGTTTCCTGCCGCAAAACAATTTCCACTGAAGTGGCCTAAAATCTCAGTCGTCATCGGACTGTTGCTGATAGCACCTCTATGGCTCGTTGCCGAAGGCTATATTGTGTATGGCCTTACATCGCTGGCACACACTGTGCAGATGGAGCAGCTGACATACACGGCTGATGAATTGCGTGAAGACCTTCTGGCCAGCGTACATGCTGTGCTGCTTGCCCCCGTGCTCGAAGAACTGTGCTTCAGGCAAATGGCTATATCACCTTTCCGACGTCGGGGGGCACAAGTCGCGGTCTGTGTGGTGATGGCCATCTTGTTTGGGATGCTCCACGTGCGCAACTTCCTTGGAGCCTCTATTGATGCCCTGTTCTATGGGATAATCTTCATCATGTCGAGAAACATCTGGAATAGCGTGGCTCTCCATGCTGGCTGCAATCTGACAGCAACGCTGCTTGCGGTATATTGCTGGTTGGGGCTTGGTGACTTGCAGATGGCGAAAATGCCAGTCATTATCCTTACTGACGCCAAAGCTGTTATCGTCAGCATTATCTTGTCCATTGTGGGACTGTTGCTGATCAACACGAAGAGAATAAAACATTTTAACCAACAAAAAACCATACCATCATGAAGAAGATCATCATTATTGACGGAGGACCGAGAAAGATTTTCAACACGGCGTCGATATTACAGAAATTTGCCGAGGGAGCAAGCTCTGTGGGAAGTGAGGTTGAAGTAAAGACCGTGCGCCTGTATGACCTCGACTACAGGGGCTGCATGTCGTGCATGGCCTGCAAGATCAAGGGCAGGGCATCAAACGTCTGCAAGTTCAAGGATGCCCTGACGCCCGTACTGGAAGAGATTGCCCAGGCCGACGGCCTGGTATTGGGATCGCCGATTTACTTTGGCGACGTGACGGGCCAGATGCGCACCTTCCTGGAGCGACTGGCTTTCCCCTGGCTCTCCTACAACGACTACAGCATGACGGCACCCAAGCGCATGCCCGTGCTGCTGGTGGAGACCATGAACGGAACGCCCGAGCGCAACAACAGCCAGGGCTACGGCTCGATGGAATCTTGCATCAAGGCAGCCCTCGGTGAACCCGAGCGCCTTATCGCCTACAACACCTATCAGGTCAAGAACTACGCCAACTTCGAACTGGCCGGTTTCTCCGAGGAAGCCAAACGCAAGTATCGCGACGAGCATTGGGAGCAAGACCTGCAGGCCGCCTACGACGCCGGCAAACTGATGGCTGAGAAGATTTTGGGATGATATTCCACTCACTCAAAGAAGCAATCTCACAACTGTGGCACAAGTTGAAGTCCTGGCTGCAGTCTCTCTCCTTCAGGACCGGTGTCATCGTGTTGCTGTGTTGCATACCGTTCTATATACTGTCCTTTGCCCAAATGCTGCTGCCCATCAGCGTTTCGGCAAAGGGCATATTATGGACCGTCCTTTTTGGACTGGCAAAAACTTGCCAATACGG
>JAEEGG010017926.1_pt1 | contig 14492 bp, 17 predicted proteins | sample 9134161 | NCBI WGS metagenome assembly JAEEGG01 (sample SAMN16246543, study PRJNA631951) | gut metagenome | biome: gut microbiome; feature: rumen; material: CR-attached | host: Bos | place: Iran: Karaj | collected 2018-10
GGAATAGTGAATAAAACACTTGCATAAATCTTACATCTTACATAATTAAAACTTTAAATTAACTCAGCTCCCATTTTAAATTCCGAACCACCTGCATAAATCTTACATCTTACATAATTAAATCTTTAAATTAACTCAGCTTCCTTTTTTACTTCAGAAACTGGAGTTATTTATTTTATCAGAAACCCAGGTCAGCGAAATACTTCTTTTCTTCTTCGTCTGTGATGGACAGATATTTCCGCAAGCCGTTGAGCATTAATTTGCCTTTGTCGGCAAATTTGGACCTGAATTCTGCTACGTTATGTTCCCATTGTTCGTAGGTCATTATCCTAGGCCAGCGTTTGCAGTTAAGCGCCATCTCAGGCTTGATGGAGTCAATCAGTGCGTCGAACACTGACGTGGCGTTTGAGGCCGTGAATGTCTTATGCATGTGAAGCGACAACCGCTCAAGGAATAGCTGGCGGAAATTTTGGTTGGGTAGCAGTAAGTCAATCAGTTTGTTTTGGATGCTTACGTAGCTATCCATTCCTGTACTGTTTGAGTTCAGATAGAAAGAGACTGACTTTTCGGCAGTCCATGTGGCGTCAAGATCGTAGAACACCACATGCCATTTACGGTCACCTTTCGCATCGTCCGATTTCACGTAGCGGACATTGCCCACGTCGGTGTTGCTTGAGTATATCTGACCCAGTTTGAAGTCAATCAGGCTGTTCAAGTCGAATCGGCTTCTTATGTAGTCGTAGTGGGCCTGCTCGCTCAGATTGTGCTGCTTGGCGTATGCCATCAGTGCGTGATAGTCTGCTGGACTGCCTTCTTCGCAGTATTTGTTCGCCATGATAATCGATATGGAGTCGGAAGACACGTTCAGGTGACGGGCTACGAAGCGTTTGTCTATCTTCTCGCGGATGTAGTACAGTCCGAAATAGCGGCCGTTGAGGTAGAGTGCTGTCGGACGGTATGCCTGAATGGGCATTGTGGGACTGTTAGGACGCATCAGGCTCGTGAAAAATTCGTCGCGTACCATCACTCCGCCGATGTCCTGTGATCCGGAACGAAGAATGAAATTCTTGTATTTCAAACAGCGGCCGTCGCCAAACAGGTCGTAACATAGTCGTGACGCACCGCGGGTTTCTGAGAATTTAATCTTAAACGACTTCTTTGCAAGAGCGCGGGAATACCCGCCGAAGATGGCCATCTCGCAGTCTTCTGAAAAGCCGCCCTCACTGTCGAAGAATTCTACGTGGACCGGTTTCCACCATTTCTTCCAGTAGTTGGCGCCAATATGTGGAAAAGTCTTAGATGCGCCTGGACCCGCCTCATAGATTCCTTTATGATAGTCGAACAGGTCGGATGGCTTGATCGTCACGTTCATCACAGGAAGTGTGTGGGCTTGATCCAGTATGAATGTGCATGTGGCGGTTTTGCTGCGCATCGACGTACTGTCCCCTTCGCAATAGGCGCGTATGGTTGTCGTTGAGTCTAATGTGAGGGTGTCTTTATACAACCGTGAACTGCCGTTGGGCTCACTTCCGTCTGTTGTGTAGCGTATGTTCCGCCCGTGTGTCTTGATTGCCACCTTTATGCTTTTCTGGTTGGCATAGACACCGCCACCGGGGGTGAATGATGGCTGTTGGCTGATATATCGGTAGTGGGAACCAGTGTTTGCTGATCCGCGTGATGGGGAGGGGAAGTAGAAGAAACCGTCCTTTCCTTCCATGCGTCCAACCGACACGCCGTAAGGGGCGGATCCGGCGTTAATACCGTCAACGAACCGACCGCTTTTGGTCAGCATCACACTCTTTTGTCCTTTCATTGTGAAATTGGCTTTCTTTCCTTCTACAACATATATTTTCCCTGGTTGAAGCTCAACATCGGGAAACTGCCATCTGTCCTTTTGATCTTTGTCTGAGCAGAGGCTGTAGCCGCGAAGGTGAACCGGTCTGTCCGACACATTGCGTACTTCCACAAAGGCACGTCCGATTTTGTTTCCTTTTGAGTGAAGTTCCCAAAGGCGAAGCGGACCTTTACGCTGCTGGGATATAAGTGTGTTGTAGCGTTCATAGCCTGATGAGTCGTTGGCGAATCCGGGTGTCGGTTCGTAGCTTGTCTCAAATGTGTCGTCGGCAAGTCGCTTGTAACACTGGTCGTCTTCCAGATTTCCGTATTCCACACGGTCCACGGTGTGTGTGCCAGCCAGAAGGGTCAATTTGCCACCATTCGATGACAGTTTGAACGAAGCTTGAAGACCTGCGCGCGGATCTTGCTGGTTTTTCTTCGTTGCGAACACCAATACACATCCCCCTGGTGCTACTTCCATGTCGGGAAACGACCAAGTCTTTACTTTCACACCTTTTCCTTTTGATTTGCCACTTTTTTCCTGGGATTCAAGCTTCAGAGAGTGCCCACCCAGACTTGCTACCGACTCTGAGGTGTTTTTCACCTCTATCCAGTCGTATAGATTTCCGTCGTTGGCTACCAGTCCGCTATGGTTGGATGCCATCAGCTCATTGATTACGAAAGGGGATCCTCCTCCAGCATGTTCTTTCCCGCGGGTGCAGGAAAAGAGACATTGCGCCAGCACAGTTGTTAACCCGAAATAAATAATATGAAGCAATTGTTTGGGGTATATGTGGATGGTTCCCATTTAGTGTTTGATGCGTTGTTTTTTGAAGTGAGCTGAATTGGAGTTTCAGTATATATATGGCTCGTTAGGGGTGTATGGCTCAGGCTCGCGGGTCATGGAAGAGATGTCGGGGATGCCGAGGATTTCGCTTAGGAAGTAATCGAGATCTTCTCTTTCCATTCCGATGCTCAGCCAGTAATTGTAGAAGCATCGGCCCAGATTGTCCGGTGGACCAAATTTCCTGATGTGGTTGAACATGTTTTTTAGTGGACTTCTCACGCGCTTGTTCTTTGAACTCAGGCTGAAGGTCGATAGTTCGTAGTCTCGGCAAATGTCTATCTCGTTCATGCCAAGTAATCCTTCTATCAGAAAACTGAGCGTTCCGCAACGGTCGCAGCCGATGGCACAGTGCCAGTCAACATTCTTTCCTTCACGAAGGCGGGCGATTATCCACTGAAGGTCGGTGACATAAACATCGTAGCGTTTTGTCAGACCTTCCATATACATGCCGTGGTTCAGGCGAAGGTAGTCTTTGTCGGCACCCAGGCAGGACTTCGTGCGTTTCACTTCGTGACGAAGGTCAAGCTCTGCAACTACACCTAAGTTGTCAACGAAGTCGTGACGGCCTTCGGGAGTTGTACGTTCCAAACTGCCGCTGCGGTATAGACGGCCATATTTCACAGGATTGCCATACTGGGTGGGCCATCCGCCCAAGTCGCGTATGTTGCTGTTGTTGCGTACCTGAATCATTCTGACCTGCCCGATAGTATTGAATACACCATTGGCTAACTCGGTATTGACACCGTTGGTCTGTATCTCTTCAACCTTATAATAATATGTGCGGTGGGGTAAGGAGTTTCTGATCACAAACCTGTTTGCCGATTTCTCGTCGGGATGATAGGTGAGTGAGTCGCTGTAATCTTCATTTTCGCTGACGGTAATGCGGATCTCCTGTATGTTGTCGGCGACAGTAGTGGGAATCCAAACGACTTCTTTCCCCCGAGGCCAGTAGAGCTTCTTTCCGTATTTATCTGAATTATTGTATTTTGTCACAACACTGACGCGGTAATCAGGGTTACTGCTGTAGGTCTGGGCTGCATCGAGCATATAATCGGACACTGCTTGATTCTCAATGTTGATGGTTTCTATGTAACCTTGAGCCAGCAAATGGGCGGAGATCATCAATGCCGATATAATACCGATAAGTCTTCTTCTCATAATTCGAATTCTTGGATTAAATAACGTTTAGATATAATCCGTTATCCTTTCTGTGTTGCAGGTTTTGTCGTTTCAAATTAATTGCTATTTTTTTGATTTCATCTCGGCTTCTGCGAACTGACGGGCCATCTCAACTACTTCGGGAGGGAATTCCACTGGCAGCGGTTCTCCCACATGGTCGGCGGGGTCGTATAGCATCGCGGTGCACACGCAGTATTTGCGGCCCGTGCGGGCAAGCACATCGCAGTTGATGCAGTGGGGATCCTCTGGCGTGCCGCATCCTGCCCAGAATGCGTCGTCGTGGGTGAGTTGCTCAAACGTGACAGGAACATAGCCAAGGCGTGTGTTGATTTTCATCACTGCTGCTTGGCTTGTCAGTCCGAACAGTTTGGCGTTTGGCCAGCGGAGGCGGCTCAGTGTGAATGCCGCTTCCTTTATACGGGTGGCTAGATGGTGGTTGCGGAATTTCTCCACTACGATTAGTCCTGAGTTTGCCACATATTCTTTGTTGCCCCAGCTTTCGATATAGCAGAATCCAGCAAATTCTTTCTCCGGGCCTGAAAGAGCGATGATGGCTTTTCGTTCACGCATTTTTGTCGTGAGGTATTCATGGGTACGTGTCGCGATGCCGCTGCCGCGCTTCTTTGCAGAAGCTGTGATGGTTTCTAGTATCGTATCGACATATTTTTCGTGTGACGTGTCTGCCACTACAATCTCAATGCCGTCGTTATAGTTCATCGTTTTTTGTATTATTTTATGGTTTATCGGTTTTATGGTTTTATGGTTGAAGTCTGAGTAATCTGAGTATGCTGAATACTCTGACTAAAAACTTAAATTCATACAGGTATTATTGCCGAGAGTGCTTCTCGGACGCTGTTGTGAGGCACTCCGTCCTCAGTCACAATCATGATGGTGTCGTCGCCTGCGATTGTGCCGATTATAAGTGGGATGTTCGCATTATCGATGTCGTAGGCTATGCTGCTGGCATAGCCTGGGCGCGTTTTGATTATGCCGATGTTTCTTGAGAAACGGAGAGAGATGAATCCGGAGTGGTTCATCATCTCATGGATGGGGCGGTTGTCCTTCACACGCTTATATGTGGCATTGGCGGGAAGCACATACACCGACCTTCCGTTTTGGGAGATTGCTTTCGACACTTTCATCTGCTTTAGGTCGCGCGACAGGGTGGCTTGTGTGAGCTTAAACCCTTCTGCCTCCAATGCACGGATGAGTTCCTCCTGATTGCTGATTTCACGGCTGGAGATAATCAACTTGATTGTGTCTAACCGTTCGTTTTTTACGCTCATAAGCTGAAAATGAGTGAAGTCTGTTGCTGATATGAATATTTTTTGCAAATCGGCTGCAAATATACGCAATTATATGCATATATGCAAATAAAAATGCAAAAACCATACATATTTATGCGTTTTTTGCATTTCATTCATTCCTGCTTCTTGTTTTTTAGTATATTTGACTGAAGTTTCCGAAGTTCTTAAGTAATAGTGAAAAAATAAGTTTAAATTCCGAACCACCTGCATAAATCTTACATCTTACATAATTAAATCTTTAAATTTACTCAGCTCCCTTTTTAAATACCTAACCACTTGCATAAATCTTACATCTTACATAATTAAATCTTTAAATTAACTCAGCTTCCATTTTAAATTCCTAACCACTTGCATAAATCTTACATCTTACATAATTAAATCTTTAAATTAACTCAGCTTCCATTTTTACTTCCGAAACTTAACTATATTTGATATAGCTGAATTGCCGTTGTGCAATTCAGGCTGGCAAGTGCTGATCGACGCAAGAAAACGTCGGATCCTAAAATTCCGTTTCTCCTTCAATGTAGTTCTCCATATACATATTCTCTCCGTCAAACACAGCGTAGGTGAATGCGTCGAACCAGTTGCCGAGAATCATCACGCGGCATGAACGGTTGAGGAAGATGTCCAGTTCGATATGACGGTGGCCGAACATGAAGAAATTGATGGTGGGGTGGATTTTCAGATAATTTTTGGCAAACACCACCAGCCCTTCCTCATCCTCGCCTGCATAGGGTTTCTCCTGTCCGTGTTTCATGCGGCTGCTTTTTGCCCAGTTGTAGCCGAAGCGGATAAACCAGCGGGGGTGAATCCATTTTGCCATGTGTCTGAGGACTCTGCTTTCGAAGCATTTAAACATGAGACGGGTTTTCCAGTTGTCGTCTTTCTTGTCGAGCTTGTGGCCATGAGCAATGTAGAATTCCTTGCCGCAAAGCTCTATCGTGCTGGCACCCTTATGGATTGTCACACCGCATTCCTCAACCAGATAATCTTCGCACCACATGTCGTGGTTACCCATGAAGAAATGCACCTCTACGCCAAGGTCTGTAAGCTCGCTCACTTTACCCAGGAAACGTGTGAACCCTTTCGGAACCACATCTTTATATTCAAACCAGAAGTCAAAGATGTCGCCTAGCATATACACAGCCTCTGCCTTGTGCTTGATGGCATCAAGGAAATTAACCAGCCGACGCTCCCGGGTGCGGCGGTGCTTGAATGCCTTGCATCCAAGATGGGCATCCGATATGAAATAATAATTCTTCATAAGTCTAATCCTAAGTCTAAGCGCGCTTCCTCGCTCATCATGCTCTTGTCCCATTCAGGCTCGAACACCAGTTCCACATCCACTTTGTTCACGCCATGGATCGATTCCACCTTCATGTGGATGTCTTCCATGATGAAGTCGGCTGCGGGGCAGTTGGGAGCAGTCAGCGTCATTTCTATCTTCACGTCAAACTCATCGTTCACGTCTATGCTGTAAATCAGTCCAAGGTCATAGACATTCACGGGAATTTCCGGGTCGAACACTGTCTTCAGCATTTCAACCACTTTTGTCTCTATGTCGTATTTTGTTATATCAGTACCCATTTTTATTTATTCTTTTGAGTTTTTTCAGTTTTGAATGTGAAGAATCAAATGAAAAAATGAAAAAAATGCCATATAAATTGTAAATCGTAAATTTGTAAATCGTAAATAATTAAATCCGTCCCATCTCGCAATAGCTGTAATAGCCGTTGTCAGTTACAATCACATGGTCGAGCAGCCGGATGTCGAGCACGCTGAGCGCGTTCTTCACTGCACGGGTCAGGTTATCGTCGTCTTTGCTTGGACGCAGGCTGCCGGAAGGATGATTATGAACCAGCACCACGCTGCTTGCCTCGGCGAGGATGGCTTTCTTGCAAAGGATTCGCACATCAACCACGGTGGCGGTTCTGCCGCCTTCGCTGAGCTTCACCTTACGTAGCATCTTGCCGCGGTTGTTGAGCATCAGCGCCCAGCTTTCCTCATGCGTCAGGTTTTGGATATAAACCCTCATCATATTAAAGATGCTTTCGCCAGTGGTAAGGGAGGTCAAATCACCCATGTTTTGTTTCAAACGGCGGTTGCTCAGCTCAAGGGCGGCCTTGATGGTGATGGCTTTCGCTTCGCCTATGCCGTTATACATCATCAGGTCCTCGATGGTGAAGCGGTTCAGGTTAGCCAGGTTATTCTCTGCGTCGGACAGAATATCAGTCATCAGTTCAGTGGCATTTTTTTGCGTGGAGCCGCTGCCGATCAGGATGGCGAAGAGTTCAGCGTCTGTCAGCTTCTCTGCTCCGTATTCAGCCAGTTTCTCACGCGGACGGCTGCTCTGGTCGATGTCTTTCATCGACACATGCCGGAATCTGTCATCCGAGAATTCATCATCCACCACAGGGTTTATGTCGTAATCATTTTCCATTATTTTCCTTTTAATTTCTTCCTATCCCGAAGGGATATAATTCCCATCCCCAGGATTAACTCCAATTCCGAAGGAATTATAACTCCATCCCGATGGGATATAACTCCAAATGAAATTATAACTCCATTCAAAGAATTAACTCCCTTTAAAAAAATCAATAAAAATTCTTCTGGAATGCGGCGAACTCGTCTTTTTTCAGCACGCAGCGTTTCCACCATGCGGTGAGGAATCCGAATCCGTAGCCGAAGAGCTGCACGAACGATGACTTCACGGAAAGGTAGCCGATGACCATCGATTTGTTTTTCACCGACGAGTCTATGAATACGAGCAGGATATAAAGCAGTATGGGAAGGAGCGGAAGCACCCACCATCCTAGGTGGGTCTTGCCGAGCGGAAATCCCTGGCAGAACGTCTCGCCCATGGCGGGGTCGAGTGCAAGCAGACGGAGCACTACGGCGGTTATGATAAGCAGGATCACGCCCACTGTGAACACCATTGGCAGCAGATGCACAAGTTTCAGCGTGCCGGGATGCCGTTTCGTCAGGTTGATGCGGGCGATGCCGGAGTTGAACACCTGCTTGAAAAACTTGTCGAGGTTCGTACGGCGTTTATGCCACACCCAAGCGTCGGGATAGAGGCGGGTGGTATAGCCGTTCTCTAGCAGACGGTAGCTGAAGTCGATATCCTCGCCGAAACGCATCTTCGAGAAGCCGCTGATTTTCTGATACACCTCGCGCTTCACGCCCAGGTTGTAGGAGCGGGGATGAAACTTGTCGAGCTTCGCCTTGCCGCCGCGGATGCCGCCTGTGGTGAAAAACGAGGTCATCGAGTAGGAGATGGCTTTCTGCATGTCGGTGAACGACTCATGGGCGCGGTCGGGACCGCCGAAGGCGTCGCACGGATGCTCCTTCAGGCTCTGCTCCACCGCTGCCATATAGCCGTCGGGAAGCACCACGTCGGAGTCGAGGATAATCACATACTCGCTCTCCGAGCGCTCCACACCGTAGTTGCGCGACGGACCGGGGCCGGAGTTTTCTTTCATGTAATAGTGGATGGTGAGCTGGCCGGCATATTTGTCGCACACATCCTTGCAGGGCTTCGACGAACCGTCTTCCACGATGATCACGTCGAAGTCCGTCAGTGTCTGACGAGTCAGGCTCTCAAGCAGCTCGTCCACCTCATCCGGACGGTTGAACACCGGGACTATGATTGAATATTTTGGCACGTTTAAAGTTAAAATAGATATTATATATTTGAATAGTTATTATAGATTGTGATAGATTGTATAATGAAAAAATAACTCCCATTCCGAAGGAATTAACTCCAATTTCTGAAAGAAATTTAACTCCATTCCGCAGGAATATAATTCCATTTTCGCAGAAAATTAACTCCCATCTAAATATCATCATTGGGATCCCGTTTCGTCAGATCACCGATGTAAGCCACGTTCACCTTTCCTTTCTCGTCAATCAGCAAGTTGATGTGTTCGTCATACTGGTTGTGGATGGCGATGGAGATATGGGGGAGCGGACCGCCATCGGAGATGTCGCTGACGGTGGCGCCGGGATATTTGTTGAGAATCTTACCTTTGATGTCGTTGAGAATCTCTACGGCGCGGAAGCTGTCGTATTCATCGATGATGGTTGCCACGGCGCTCCTCACTTTCTTTGTGGGCTGCTGGCGGTAGAGCATCACGTCGGCTTTGTAGCCGGCGAAAGTGCCGTTCACGAAGATGTCGCCGATGTCGTGCGAGAACCTGCGCATATAGCCTTTCTTGTTCAGCTCTTTGTTGAATGTCGACACCTTGTTGCCTAATTCCACACCCATGAAACTCAGGTGCTGGGCATCGGCGCTCATGATGCTGAATATGGTCAGCAGTATAAATATCACTCGTCTCATTATTCCTCTTTTTACAATTATTTGGCGAATTTACAAAAAAAACATGACATTATCGCAGAATCGTACCAAAAACTTGTTTTTACCGTTTTTTTATTTTTTAGTTTAAAGTTTATAGATTATAGTTTATAGTTTATAGATATTGGTTTTTGTAACCATTAGAAAACCCGTCACGGGAACGTTTCCAAATCCCCACCCACGCATGAAATAGCCGTAGTTGCTGTAGAGACTCCCCGTGGGGTGTCTAAAAAAAATCGTACTCCGCCCGAAAGGACATCTACTGGATTGTGGTCGTCTTAGCCGCACATCTGACCAGCGCAGCACGGTCTTAAACCATCCGCACGGTAAATGATTCTTAATCAAGAAAAAACTCGCAGAGGTGAGCAACGCCGAGGGATTCTACGAGTGGACGCTCTACATTATTTTCTATATGCTGAACATCTATGTGGTGACGCAGTAGAAATGTGCGGGTGGATGGGTGGATATGGTTGTCCACATGCCCGACACCATCTATGTAGTCGAGCTGAAAATCAACGGCACGGCGCATGATGCTCTCGACCAGATCAACTCCCGCCGTTATGCCATTCCTTACGCCACCTCTGGCAAGCGGGTGGTAAAAGTCGGCGTGAGTTTTTCAAAGGAATCTAAAACCGTGGAGGATTGGATAATTATATCTTAGTCAGTTTTATGTGTCTGATAATGGAAGAAGATTGAAAATAGTTATCCAAGTTATATGGGTGTTTGATGAAGGCGGAATGAGAACTTGTTAATTCCCAATTTGTTATATGTCTTTTTCTGTGTTATTCTCGCTCTTGTCGATTTCACTCACAGAAAAATCAACACAGACAAAAGACTCGTCACTCAACACAATTTCTGCCTTTTTATAGGCTTTCCTCACCATATATAAGGCCTCATCCTTGGAAGGCGCTTCAACACAGACATCTTTTGACAGATACTCTTCTATTGTAACTATATATTGCATGTGGTTGTGGCTTTTGATTATAGGATAAATGAACGTTGAGAATCTATTATGGCATTTTCATATTGTCGGTTAAGTTCATCGTAGGACAGAAAATGCACCCTGTGGTCTTTTTTGATGTCGCGGAAAGCGGTTTCATTCAGCTTTCTCAAAAACTCCTCTTTGCGGTAGTCGTCTGCCACGATAACCATACGGGCATAAAAGTCCTGTAAATCGCAAAACTTAAGTAATGAGTTTTGAATGTCAGTTGAATGTTCCACTTCAAAAAACGAATGTGGCATGCCCCGTTCATTAAACCATATCACATCAATAGTGCTTGACCGCTGTACCAAATGTGGATATGTATAGTTTGGCAATTCTTCCATACTTCTTAGTTCTCCCAAAGTCGCTTCTTGAAGGAACATACGGTTTTTATCCTGATTAGGAACGAATGTCTCAAAATGGCGGAGTTCACCGACCTTTAGTAAAAGTCCCTGATAATAGTAATGTGTGAATTGTTGCACCTCATTAGAATCTGCATTGTTTGGAGTTACTTCTATAATACCATTAGCTTCCAGTTGCTGACGATATTTTTCCAAAGCGTAAAGTCCCTTACGAACTACATATATTCCTTTTGTATGTCGGACTATTCGCCGGATAGATGCCTGAGGTGTTTTTGTTCCCCAAATACAATCAGAATTTTGTAATGCCACTTGATATATCTTCCCAAGCGGAGCTATTCCGCCTAAACTTTCTATGGCATCTATTACCGTCTGAGATTGTGTCATGATTGTTTAATTATTAGCAAATACAAAACAAGAAATCTTTATTCTCAATTATCAACTTTTGGTTGCAAAAATACAAAAACGAGTTGGGAATAACAAATAATAGAGGATATAATTGTTTTTCAGATTACCTTCATCCTTCTTTTTTCAAAGTTGATAATATATAAATAACTCAAGTTTCTGAAGTCATTATTTATTGTTTTCCAAAACATTATCAGTTGTGTTATGGCAATCAAACCGGATGGCTTTGTGTTAAGCGAAGCGTTTTTTGAAGAACGAAGTTCTACTTTTTGTTATAATTCTCTAATCCGAACTATTCAAGCAAATAATCAAGCATCATTATCATCACAAAACCGATGGCGAACAATATGGTGCTGAGGTTTGTGTGCTTTCCGCTGCTTGCCTCAGGGATAAGTTCCTCCACCACCACATACAGCATTGCTCCTGCAGCGAATGAAAGAAGATAAGGCAGCGCAGGAACGAAAAATGTGGCAAGCAGCAATACAAGTATGGCACCAAAGGGTTGTGCAAGTCCACTTAGGCATCCCAATATGAATGATTTTCTGATTGACTTTCCTGACGCCCGCATAGGAATAGACACTACAGCCCCTTCTGGTATGTTCTGAATGGCAATGCCAAGCGAAACGACCAGTGCGCTTGCTGTGCTTATCCCTATATTACCCTGTCCGGCTCCGGCGAGCACCACCCCGATTGCCATTCCCTCCGGCAAATGGTGGATGGTGATGGCAAGCATGAGCATTGTGGTGCGTGACAGCTTTGAGCGCGGACCCTCTGCTTTAGTAGCCCCGATATGCAGGTGTGGGGTCATGATGTCAATGAGCAGGAGGAACCCCATGCCGGCCATAAATCCGATGGCTGTCGGGATTATTGCCATTTTGCCTGCAACCATGTTCATTTTTACCGATGGAAGCATCAAAGACCAGAATGATGCTGAAACCATCACTCCGGCTGCAAAGCCCAGAAGTGACTTCTGCAATTTTGCCGACATCTCTCTCTTTGTCAGGAACACGACTGCCGATCCGAGCACTATTCCCGCCATGGGAATCAACAAACCAATAAGAATTGTATTCATAAGAAACGGTCAAATCCTTTTTGGCTTGCAAATTTACGACAATCTATTTCATGATGCAATACTCAAAAATGAGCATTTTTGCTTGGAACGTTTCCAAATTCCCACCCACGCATGAAATAGCCGTAATAAAACCCGTCACGGGAACGTTTTCAAATTCCCACCCACGCATGAAATATCCGTAGTTGTTGTAGAGACTCCCCGTGGGGCGTCTAAAAGAAAACCGTAAAGAACCCGTCACGGGAACGTTTTCAAATTCCCATTCACCTTGCTGACGTGCATGCTACGGCTTCAGGGGTGACGCCCCACGGGGAGTCTCTACTGTGGGACACAGAAGGTTGCGGGTATGAGAAAGGGCGCTGGGTGATGGGCTTGCTACGGCTAAAAAACCGTAATAAAACCCTTCACGGGAACGTTTTCAAATTCCCACCCACCTTGCTGATGTGCATACAAACTATAAACTATACACTATAAACTTTAAACTATACACTATAAACTTTAAACTATACACTATAAACTAATAAAAACTACCACAGACTCTTGATGATTTCGAGTGGATCTTCTTCCTCGAATTCCTCTTCCACCCAGAGTCCTTCTTTCCAGGGGTCAAAGTCTTTCACACGTCCCTCGCCGTTTCCCTCGCCGCCGTAGCCGGAACCGGAATTGCCATCAATGTCGGTAACAGTACCTGCCATAATGCCCTCGAAACGGATTTCGTTAACCTCCGCAAAGGGGCTGCTATATGTTTTTTTCTTCATTTGATGTTCCTCCTTTCTTTATTTGATGACAATTTTGCGTCCGTTGTTGATGTAGATGCCGGGCGAGGCGGGCTTTCCGCTGATACGCCGTCCGCTCAGGTCGTACCATTCCTCAGGCCTGATGAAGTTCAGTCTTCCTTCGGGTGTGATCTCCGGTATGCCCGTGACGGTGTCCTCGCCTTCGAAGTTCACCACGAAGGATTTGACTTGGCCGACAGCCTGCAGGTCGCCTGCGTGATAGCCTTCGCCAAGCCGGAACAGTGCTCGGAATGTGTTGAGGGATGCGTTTGGTCCGAAGTAGTAGATGGTGTTGTTCTCTCCCATATAGAGGCTGGTTCGGTCGCCATCCTTGTAGGCGACAGGTGCGAAGGTGCCTGTGAACGCCACCGCTCCGTCTGCGCTGCTGACTGATTTCGGTCCGACGCATTTAAAAGTGACCCCGCTGAAAGCCAGACCAAAAATGGCGTCAGAGGGAGCGTCGGGGTCGGTATTGGGCGTGCCCCATTTGATGAGATAGGGTATGCCCGCCTGAATCGAATCTGCCGACTGGAAATTGAGGTGTAGCGTGCCGGTTGCGCTGTCGAATGCCGTGTTTTCTGCGTCCAGTTCCATCAGTGTGGCTCCTGCGAGCTGTGAGTCTTCAAGTTCCAGGTCGAACGGCAGGCACAGCGTGTTCCAGTAGCCGTCTTTGACGAGCGAGCGGTTTTTCAGCACCACGTCGATGGGCCCGAGCCCGTTGACCAGGGAGAGGGTTTCCGCGTTTGGCGCGTTGTTTGCCAGTTCCACAGGTGTCTTCAGCCATCTGCCATAGAGCGTCAGGTCGTTTTCCAATATGAGTTCTTTACCGGCTTGGTAGGCGGGTTCGCCCGTTGGCGATGTCGCCCAACCGAGGAAGTAGTAGCCGGTGCGTGTGCGGGTAGGCAGCGTGCAGGACTTGATGCCCACGTGAATTTCAGCCATTCCAATAGGGTTGTCATCGTTGGCGTCGAGTGTCAGGGTGAAGGTGTTGGGGTTGTCCTCCGTGCCTTGGAACCTCGCCGTGAGCGTGATGTTCGTTCTGGGCATCGTGAGCGTGGTCTGCTTGGCAGACGGCATAGTGATGACCGCTCCGCCCGTCACGTTCCACCATAGGAAGCGGTAACCCGGTTTGGGCGTGGCGGTCAGCGCCACCTTGTCGCCCTGGGCGGCGACGGTGGTGGCGACGGTGGCGGTGCCGAACGTGTCGTCGGGCGAAACTGCGACGGTGATGGTGTAGACTGGCACGCCTACGATGACATCACGGTATCTACTCCAACTTTCCTTGTATGCTTCCACGCAGCCGGTCGGCACATAGATTTTGCGGTTTTCTGCGTTGAACCAGAATGCACTTTTTTCGTATGCAGGGGGAGTGGAAGCA
>JAEEGG010017930.1_pt1 | contig 14490 bp, 9 predicted proteins | sample 9134161 | NCBI WGS metagenome assembly JAEEGG01 (sample SAMN16246543, study PRJNA631951) | gut metagenome | biome: gut microbiome; feature: rumen; material: CR-attached | host: Bos | place: Iran: Karaj | collected 2018-10
TTGGAAAATAATAACGTCTAAAAATTATTTTCCGTGTCTACTTCTCGCGCGCGGTACAAGATAGTCCCCACTTCCGCAAAAGTCGTTGGAAAAATTACGGTGAACCCTAGAAAACTCGTTGGAAAAATTGCGGCGAACCACTGAAAAGTCGTTGGAAAAATTGCGATGACTATTTGAAAAGTCGTTGGAAAAAGTGTATATTTGTTCCCGGATAAAGTGTCAGACTATGCTGAAAAGGAAAATTGAAGACGCTCTCATTGCGTGGAAAAACAAGCCCGGGCACAAGCCTTTGATGATAATGGGCATCCGCCAGTGCGGTAAAACATACATCTCGCAGCACTTCGCTGAGCAGAACTACAAGAATGTTGTCTACATGAACTTCATCAAGCAGCCGGAGCGAATCAATGCCTTCGTCGGATCAAAGGACGTGGACAGCATTCTGCTCAACTTGTCGGCGCAAATCAAAGGTGTCAAGTTCATCCCGGGAGAGACCTGCCTGATCTTTGATGAGATCCAGGAGTGCCCCGAGGCCAGGACTTCGCTCAAGTTCTTCAAAGAGGACGGCCGCTTTGACGTGATTGCCACTGGCTCCCTGTTGGGCGTCCAGGGCTACGGCGATGATCTCAAGAAACGGCGTCGCAAGATGGTTCAGAAGAAAGAACTGGGCATCAACTCCGTTCCTGTAGGCAGCGAGGACATCATTGAGATGTACCCGCTGGACTTTGAGGAGTTCCTCTGGGCCAACGGTATGAATCAGGATGTCATCGAGGCTCTCCGTAAGTTCTACACGGAGGAAACGCCCGTTCCGGAAGGGATCCACGTGGCCATGAGACAGTATCTGAACCTATATGTCGCTATCGGTGGTCTCCCCGCTCCCATCAATGCATTCCTGGCCACAAACAACATGAACGCCGTGAGCGAGGAATACAAGGGTATCCTGAAGGAGTACCGCGACGATATGGTCAAATATGCTCCGGACAAAGACAAGCCCCATATCCGTGAGTGCTTCAATTCCATCCCCAAGCAGCTGGCCAAGGAGAACAAGAAATTCCAATACGGCAAGGTTAAGCCCGGCGGCCGAGGTGAAACCTATCTGGGCTCCCTCCAGTGGCTGGAAGACGCCGGAATTATCTGCCGCTGCTACAATACCGATATCACCGGTCTCCCGATGGAGGGCAATGCCAAAGACAATGTGTTCAAGGTTTACACGGCAGATATTGGCCTGCTCATCGAGATGCTGGGACCCGGAATCAGGACGGATATCCTGCAGGGCAACCTGGGAGGATTCAAAGGCGCTATCTTCGAGAATCTGATGGCTGACACGCTTCACAAGAAGCAGCAGAGCCTGTACTACTTCCTGAAAGACTCAGGCCTCGAGCTGGACTTCCTCGTCCGGATGAAAGGCGAATGTGTACCGCTTGAGGTGAAAGCCAAGACGGCCCAGGCCAAGAGCGTCCGGACCGTCTTGAAGCACGCGGACAAATACCATGTGAAACACATCATCAAATTCGGCGACTACAATGTCGGCCGGGAAGGCCAGCTGCTCACACTCCCAAATTACATGCAGTTCCTCCTGGATTTGGAGCCGGAAGAGATTGTTCTGGAACCCATTGATGTGGACGCCGTCAACGCCCTGGCCAAGAAGGTTATGGGCTAATGAAAATCCGGTGCAAAATTTCATAGAAAAGCGGGTCCTAAGCCTTCGGTAGGTTCCCCGCCGGGTGGGGTCATGACAAGATGTTATGGCAAACAGAGAAGCGACTATTTTCTGCTAAATCGTCAAAATTTTTCGAGATTTAGCAGAAAATGTTTTGCTTGCGCCATCAAAACGATAGGACTATGCTTTTGGGCAGAAAAGAAGAACTTAACTCGTTGGAAAAATTGCGGTGAACCCTAGAAAAGTCGTTGGAAAAAGTGTAGCTATGATAGCGAACTGCCGACCCATTGTCTTGGAAAACCGCGAAAATCCGGTGCAAAATTTCATGGAAAAGCGTGAACTATGCTTTCGGTAGGTTCCCCACTTCCACCAAACTCCTTCCCTCACCCTTCTTCTTGACGCGGATCTGGACGGGGATGCGCTCGTCGAGTTCTTCGCGGTGGGAGATGATGCCGACGCGGCGGTTGCTCTGACCGGCGATTTCGCCGAGGCGCTCGAGGGTTTCCATCACGGAGTCGAGGCTCTTTTCGTCGAGGGTGCCGAAGCCTTCGTCGATGAAGAGGATGTTGACGTTCATGTCGGGGCGGTTGAGGGAGGAGAGGGCCAGGGAGAGGGCCAGGGAGATCATGAAGCGTTCGCCGCCGGAGAGTACGGTGACGCTGCGCACCTGGTCTTTGTTGTAGCGGTCGTGGACGAGGATGGAGAGCTGCTCGTTCTCTTCGCTGCAGGTGAGGAGGTAGCGGTCGGTGATCCGCTCGAGGTAGATGTTGGCGTTGTCGAGGAGGGGCCGGAGGATGTGGGTCTGGACCAGCGTACGGAAGCGCGTGCCGCCGAAATAGTTGTTGAGGATATCCCACTTGTTGCGGCGGGCGGTCGCGGTGTCCAGTTTCTTCCGGGCCGCGTCGAGCCGCCGGGTGTTCTCTTCGTTCTGCCCGAGCTGGTCGGTGATGGCACCGAGTCGGCCGTTGATGTCGTTGTTCTGAGCGTCGAGTGCGGCTTTGACGTCGAGAAGCGTCTGCCTGGCGGGGGCGTCTTTCACCTCGGCGATGCCCAGGGCGGCGAGGGCCTTCCGGATGTCCGCTTCGGCGGAGGCGACGGCGTCGACCGCAGATTTGAGCCGCTGGTCGATGTCGCCGACATATCGCCTCGCTTCGGCGAGTTTCGGCTGGCGCGCGGCGATGGCGTCGAGGTCGGCCTCCGTCTTGCCGGTGCGGGCGTAGTATTCGTCCAGGACGGGCTGGCAGGCGGATAATGTCTGGGCCTGGGTTCGGGTCTGGAGTTCCGTCGCGGATACGCTCCGGGAGAGCCGGCTCCATTCGTCCACGATGTCGGCGCAGGAGAGAGTGGCCGGTGTGGCGGCGGACTCCCAGTCGGAATGGACGGAGAGGATGGCCAGGCGGTGCGACTCTATCGCCTGCACGGTGCGGGTGTCATCCTGGAATTTCTTCAAGGCCGCGTCGAGCGGCTTCTTGGCGGTGCGGGCGGCCTCTATCGCTTTCAGAAGGGCGGCTGCCTGTTCCTGCGCGGCGATGAGCCGGCTCCGGTCTCCGTCCAGTTTGCCCTGGACGGAGCGGATCTGCTCGCCGAGCGGTCTGGCGATGTCGATGCCGAAGCGGGAGGCGTCTTTGCGGAGGGTGTCGGTTGCGGTGCCGAGGGATTTTTCCCTGCCCGTCAGGTCTTCCCGTTTCTGATTCAGGGTGCCGCTGAACCGGTTGTAGTCCCTCATGGCCGCATTCCGGGTTTTCTCCGCCTCGTCCCGCGCCGTTACGGCGGCTTTCTGCTCCTGCTCGAGGGGCGTCAGCATTCCCCGGAACTCATCTTCCAGGTGGATTTCGTGAAGGTGCTGGCCGCAGAGCGGGCATACGTCCTGATGCTGCTCCGCAAGGCTTCGCCGCAGGGTCGTAAGGGTTTCCTCTACACTCATTTTCATCGTCGAGAGGCGCGCGGCGGCGTCATCGGCCTTGCTCTTGGCCTCGGTGTAGGCGGCGTCCGCCTTGTCACAGGCCTCTTTCTTGGTGGCGGCGGTCTGCTCGTCCGCCTTGATCTCGTCCGCGAGGCGGGCAATCTCTTTCCGGCTATTGTCGAGGGCTTCCTGGCGGGTGGCGATATTGCCGAGCGAGGTGATGTCGTCGGCGACCCTGGCGAGGTCCTCGTTGACCTGAGAAGGGTTGAGCGCGTTGTATTTCCCGGTGAGGGTGTCGATTTCGGCCTGCTTGGCGTCGACCGCCTTCTGCGGGTCGCCCTGGGCCCTGACGGCCTCACGCCGGGCTTCGAGGTCGGCGGAGAGGAGGGCGAAACGCTCTTTCTGCCGGGCCTCGTCCTTCCGGGCGCTGTCCATTCTGATGCGCGCGTCCTTCAGTCTGGCAAGGGTCTGGCGTTCCGTAACGGTGGTGTCCCAGTCGGCGATGAGGGCGCTCCGGGACTTGTAATCGTCACTTCCTCTTACCGCATCCAGCCGGGCTTTCTCCTCCGTGCCCAGGGCTGCCTTGGCGGTGCCGGACTCGAGGGCGGTGACCTCGGCGATCTGCCGGTCCGTTTCGGCGATTCTTTTCGCGAGTCCGTCTTTCTCGTTTTCCAGCCGGGATTTGTCTTCCGTCAGGCGGTCGACCTGCTCTTGCGGGAGGGTATGCTGCTGCTCGGTATTGAACTCGGCCTGGGCGAGGTTCCAGTCCGCCTTGGCCTTGTCGAACAGACTTTTGATGGCGTCGCCGTAGCGGGAGAAGAGCTCGGTGTTGGTGAGCTGCTCGAGGATTTCCTCGCGCTCTTTCTTGTCTCCGGTGAGGAAGGCGGCGAACTGCCCCTGGGCCAGCATCGCCATCCTTCCGAACTGCATGAAACTCAGTCCGACGGCATTCTCGATGGTCCCCGCGACGTTATCCTTTGTCCAGTCTCCGGCGCCGATCTTGACTTCCCACACGGGGGTGCGGTAAGCCAGGGAGCGTTCGGCATTTCTCTTCTGCATCATCCCCAGCGTGAGCCGGGCGCGGTAATCCACGCCGTCGTTGCCGGTGAAGGCTACCTCGCTGTAGCATTCGTCGCTTGCGGAGATGCCGAGGCGCGTGTATTGCTCGATGCTTCCGACGTTGACGGCTTCACCCTCCTCGTTGGTAAATCTGTTGTTTTTCTTGTCGGAGACGCCTTTGATGCGGGGGGTGGTTTTGTAGAGGGCCATGGAGATGCCGTCGAGGATGACGGTCTTGCCGGCGCCGGTGTCGCCGCAGATCAGAAAGACGGAGGCGGGGGTGCCCGTCACGCCATCGTTAAGTCCTTTTTCGAAGTCGATATCCGCCTTCTCGATGGAGGCGATGTTGCGCAGATGCAGTTCTTTTATTTTCATAGTCGTCTACTCGTTTTCGTCGGTGGATGTTTCCTCTTTCTCGTTCTTTTTCTTCTTCGCGGCCTTTTTCTTCTCCTCTTCCCGGAGAAGGGCCATTTCTTCCTTCACTTCTTCAAAGGCTTTCCGGACCTCCTCCAGGTCGAGGCCGGGATACTGGTCCCGCGTCTTCTCGACGAAGGCCATCGGGTCGGTCATCTGCTGGAGGTCGGCGATCTGAAAGGCGGGTTTCGGCTTTTCTTCGGCCGACTGCCCGGGGGCGCCCACCCAGATGTGCTTGGGGTTGAAGCGGATTTCTTCGCCGGTGTCTTTGAGCAGGTCATAGACGATGCTGGTGAAGTTGGCCGCGAGAGCGGTCTTGTAGTCGAAGCGGAGCCGGAAATAGCCGCGCTCGTGCTCTCTGGCGAAGTCTTTGATGGCCTGGACGGCCTCATCCTGCGAGGTGAACGCGCCCTTCTGCGGGATCTCGTAGAAGTGGCGGAGTTCGTCGATGCGCTCCTGCCGGATGCGGACGTCGCCGCCCCGCTTGCCGATCTCCACGATGCTGATGGTGTGGGGATAGGCCTCGTCGCAGCTTACGTGCAGGGCGCTGCCGCTGTACCGGACGACGCCGGAAGGGTAGGTGACGTCGTCCTTCATCGCGTCTTCCTGGTGGCCGATGGTCTGCGGCTTGTGGATATGGCCGAGCGCCAGGTAGTCATAACCGCTTCCGAGGGACTCGACTCCCTGGGTTCTGATCTTGCCGATCTCGAGTCCGTGCCCGAGGGGATCCATCCCCGTGACGGCGAGGTGGCCGGTCATCACGACGGGCTTGCCGTCGGTGTTCTCGGCGGCGACCCGGTCCAGGATGCGCTGGATGACGGCGGTCCGCTCTCCGGTCATGTAGGGGAGGGCGACGATGTAGCCGGTGTCCATCCTGACGATGTACTCGTCTTCCCATCCCTCCTGGCCGAGCAGCTCCGGGGAAGGGGAAATGCCGACGAGGCACGCGTTCCCCAGTTCCCAGACGGCCCGGTCGGCCTGGATGCGGGACGCCGAGTCGTGGTTGCCGGCCACGATGACGATCTTCATCGCGGGGTAATCTGTGTGAAGCTGCACGAAGTGGTCCGTAAAGGCCTTCCGTGTCGAAGCCGAGGGTTGCTGGATGTCGAAGATGTCGCCGCTCACGACGAGCGCGTCCGGCCGTTCCCGGCCGCAGAGGGTGCTCAACTGCGCGAAGAAGTGCTCGTGCTCGTCGACCCTGTCGTAGTTCTGATAGATGATCTGACCCAGATGCAGGTCTGCCGTATGGATGATTTTCATATTATTATATACTGTCGTTTTCGTCGTTTCTTTCACGGAATGTTGATTTTTTTCGTTCCGTATGCAAAGATAGTAAACGCGTGTGCCAAAACGGGGCGCAGGTTGAAAAAATTTTCCGTTGGGCGGCAAAATCCGGAAAGAATAGTATTTTTGCAATACTAAAATGAAAGAAACATGATGCGCCGGACATTCCAGACGATTTTCTCTTTTTTGCTGATAGCACTTCTGTCTCTTTCGGTTTCGTTCTGCAAGAAGCCGGATATCCCCGAACCTCAGGACGATCCGACGGAGACGCCGACGGACCCTACGGATCCCACGGATCCCACAGACCCCACGGAGCCGGAAGTGATTCACGTATCGAGCCTTGCCATCGGGCCGGACGAGGATATCGTCCTGGAGGTCGGCCAGGAGAAGCAACTTTCCTGCACCGTCCTTCCGGAAGATGCCGCCGACAAGCGTTTCAGTTGGAAGAGCGACCGTCCGGAACTCGTCACGGTCGATGACAAAGGTCTGGTCAAGGCCGTCGCCGTCGGAGAAGCGAACATTTCCGCCGTCGCGACCGACAACGGCATTACCGCCACCAAACTTGTCACCGTGTACAAGCCGCAGGCGCAGTCGTTCACATCGATCGAGATCCTTTCCCCCAACCATCTGGACAGCCATTTCGAGTACCAGGAGGATGCCGAATACGGCAAGAATATCTGCCTTTATTTCCGTTTGCTGTCCGACAGGATGCAGCTCTCCGCCCGGGGACTTCCGGCGGATGCCGACGACGAACTCGAGTTTATCAACGGCTCCCATTCGCTCGCTTTCGACGTCAGCGAAGACGGTCTGATCACCCCCTGTTACGGCTGCGGGATGAAGTCCGGCTCGGACTTCCGCAATCATTATGTGCTGATCCGTTCCAAGAAGAATCCGAAGGTCAGCGTCAAAGTCTTCATCAAGTGCAAAGGGGATAATGCCGAACGTCTTATCCTGTTTGACGACGACTTCCCGAAAAGTTTCATTCATCCTGGAAGCGGCGACGGGCTGTTGTTCCGGTATTCCAATTACATCGGCAAGAACGCCACCCGCTCTTTCGACTGTTTCGTCGTGCGCTCGCCACTGGATAATCCGAGCCTGTCAAGTTATACGTACGAGCCGGAATTCACGATTGTGTCCTCCAGCGGCCCCGTCACATTCGTCAAAGAGGGCGAAGGTCTCAAGGCCACCGTTAATTCCGGTACCAGGGCATCCACATTGGACAATACCGTAGAGGCATCTGTGACCGTCCGCGTCAACGGATACGAGCAGACCTTCCCGTTCGTGGTCAGCATGTTCGACCCTCTCTTCCCCAAGGTCGGAGACGGCATCGAAAGCCATAAAGAGGGCTACCTGGACTGCGGCTATCGCGGCAACGGCATATACGAGGCACTGCCCTACAAGGCGGGCGGCTACCACGTCAACGCGCTGATCGCTTATCTGGGGAGCGCCCCTATGTCCGATCCGATCTACAAGGATTACTGCAAGGGCGGAATCCGCGGCACCGGAACCACGGTTTACCACGGCATCGCGGTTCCCGTCAATACCGGCCGGCTCTATCGGAGCACCAAGACAAACGGAGAGATCTTCTCGACGGACTATGACACGCTTCCGGAATCGGATTCCTGGCCGACGAGCTGGTTCAGCCCGAACTGGATCCTTTACTCCAACACCCGGCCGAGCGCCTTCGCCAACACCTGCGCGATGGTTTACCGGAACCGCTGGTGCGGAAAGTCCCACGACGCGAAGCCGGCCAATTTCTTCGTAGATGAAGAATTGTTCGTCCCCAGCGCGGCGGACAAGGCGATGACGGTCAGCGGATTCGACTGGGAGAGCGATTTCTACGGAAGTCTTGCTTCAGGGAACCTGAAATCCACCGGCGATCCGTTTAACGCCAAGGAGAAGTACCTGGATACCAAAGCATTCCGTACGCCCTGGCTCTGGCCGACCCTCCAGGACCTGAGCTATCTCTTCCAGGAGCGCTCCTTCGACGTCTCCAAACTGCACACCACCACCGTCACCTCCCTTTATTCGACCGATATGGAGAAGAAGGTCGAACTGCTGCAGGTCTGCGCCCTGCGCTTCGGCGGCGAGAAGCCGGAGTATTACTACAAGTACTGGGTTTCCCAGGTCGATGACCTGAACAGCAAGGCCCCCCTCGTCACCATCAGCAAAGGCCAGATCTCGGCCAAGATGGTCTATAGGGACAATGTGGAGGCATACGTCCTTCCCATCGCCTACTTCTGATGCTTTCGCCTCGGGCGTTGCGTGTTGTCGGCGTAATTCTGAACATTTGATATTTTATTGATATGAGCAAAGGTCTTTCATTCTTTCCCGGCATTGTAAGAGGGATTGCGTTGGCGCTGACGGTTTTGGCTTTCACCGCCTGCAACAAGGACAATAACAACTCACAGACTGATCCGGATCCCGGTCCGGACATCAAGCCCGCGGCAGGTCTGTTCAGCAGCTGTCTCCAAAAGACGGATGAAGAGATTCAGGATAAGCTGGATGAACTCTGGAACCACTATTTCAAGGGGGACAACAACAGCAAAGTATATTATGACAATGGGAGTGAGGCCTACATCCTTGACGTTTCAGAGAACGTAGTCCGTTCCCAGGGGATGGGATTCGGATTGATGATATGCGTGCAGACTGACCACAAGTCAGAGTTTGATAAACTTTGGAATTATGTAAAAAACTATATGTGGCGCAAAAGCGGAGAATGGGACGGTTATTTTGCTTCAAGCTGCGACATAGGCGGAAGCATTCGGGAGGCTTACCCCTGCCCGGGAGCCGAAATGTATATCACGGCGTCACTGCTCCTTGCTTCCAGGTGTTGGAATGAGCCCGGATATATGGAATCTGCCCAGTATATCCTTGAGCGGATGTGGGGAAAGGTTCACAGTCTGTTCAATCCAAACCATTGTATTATCACATATGTTCCGTCCGGCAGCGAGGCGAACTTTACCAGCCCCTCTTACGACCTGCCTGCATTTATCGAACTGTTTGCAAAGTGGTCCGAAACGAACACGGAAAAATGGGCGACGGCACTGTCGGCAACTCGCACCCATTTGTATAGAAGCTCGAATAAGCAATCTGGCCTGTTCAGCGACATAAACAACTTCGATGGTACCCCACATGGCGTGAGTTACAACACCACTGCGGAAAAATACATGTACTATGCGATGCTCTGCGCGATGAATATAGGAATGGATTATTATCTTTTCCATGCCGATGACGCGAGGCAGACCGAGTTGGCCAAACGCATCATCGACTTCTTCGAGAAAGACGGTTACACCCACGCCCGCTTCAACTGGGACGGGAGCAACCCCCAGGAATCCTACACTTTAGGGGAGAAGGGGTGCAATGCTGTCATCTGCTACGCGCTTGCAGACCTGGACGGATATGAAAATGTCGTTGAGAAGAACCTTAACCTTGCCTGGGACGCTAGTCTTTCAACCGGAAAATACCGCTATCACGACGGTCTCATACACTATCTGGCGATGCTCCACCTTTGCGGCCGTTTCCAGATATGGGATGACTCGGAATAAGAAACAAAAAAAGTGGGTCACCTGCCCGCACACACGTTCATCTCTATATAGCCTATCAAATACCATTGTATTATCAGCCTGTTCTTATTCTGTGGGTAAGGCCTTATGATATGTTCTTTGGGACTGTCGAGAGGGATGGTAAGGTTATGCCGCGTTTCACTAAGATAACGGAGGAAGATGTTCTATGACTTTTCTAATCGAATCCATCATTGCCTGCTCCCTGTTTACGCTCTTTGTGTTCCTTATGTCCAGGAATCCCGTCAAGACCATATTCAACTATCCTCCTGCAATAATCGAACGCTGCAAATCTCTGGGCTTGGTCGACGATAGTAACAGGCCGGGAGGTGTCGTTTTCTACCTTAAGAAGATAACGGCGCTACTTGTGTTTGGCATTCTCCTGGGCTTGCTGGTTCGTTATATCAATCATTGCGAATCTTTCTGGTGCGGAGTTTTAATGGCCTATGCTCTCTGGAACGTGGTGAATTGGTTCGATGCTATTGTTCTTGACTGCATCTGGTTTTGTCATGACCCTCGTTTCGTCATTACCGGAACTGAAGATATGACCGACGCTTACCACGATTACTGGTTCCATATCAAAGGTTCTCTCATCGGTATGGTACTGGCAATCCCCTCAGTCCTCATTGCCGGAGTAATTGTAATACTATGAACAAAGTAAGAATCACAGCCATAAGAAAAGCGTCATACCCGGACTTGATGGCCCGGTACGAGAATCCCATCGAGCATACTTGTGATGTAGTGGAAGGTCAGCAGTGGATTTCGGTAGATGGTAAGTGTCCGGGGTTGATAAGGCTGATGATATGAGAAAGTGGGCCTATATCAGCCAGGAATCGGAGTATAAGAAGGTGATGATATACTCCGGCGATAAGGGTGTATACGTCTTCCTGTACGACGCTCCTGATGCTGTCTTTTGCTGCGCCGATGAATATTATGAGAATGAAGAGGATGCGCTGGCTGAGTGGGAAGATAAGATCGGGCCCGGCGGATGGCACACTATTGATGACCCGCTTCCGGATTGCCAGCATGACAGTATTCTTCCGATCAGGGTCAAGGGGCGGGACCTCGGGAAACCACAATGGGGGCAGTATGAGATCCTTGTTGACGGAGAGTGGAAAGAATACGTGGTTCATTTACGCCATGATCCCCGAGATTCCACCGCCGCCCGATAAACCGCCCCTCAGCGTCAAAAAATCGGCCTTTTCGTACTTTTACCCTCCTTGGGAAGCCCAGGTAGCAGATGGATAAAGAAAGCTTTCAGCATCAGTCTATAGACAACGTAGTGGAGACGCTCGTCTCGCCAAGATAGAAGAGGCGGGCGGTGACTCGTGACACGGTAGACGGAAGGGGTGTCGGCTCCTCCAGGGAAGGAGATGAGGCGGAGGGTGTCCTGTCTCCGAACTCATAACGAATAACGGCCCCGGGGATGGGAGCATTTCCAGTCAGCATTCCATCCTGCACCGAAATGACCGGCTGCGGCAGGTGGAAGCGCATTCCCTGCTGCCTGAACCAGGGCATCTCGCGGACAACGATGATGCTGTAGAAATGGTTGAATGCCTCCATGAATGCCGTTTCGGATGCGGCGTCCTCCGCCCAAACGGGCCGTGCATTCCATGCCCGGTCGAAGGCGCCCAGCGACTTTGGAAACAGCATATAGTCGACATCATCATAAGAACGGACGGCCGCTCCCATAAATAACTGTACCTGAACGCCCCGGATATTCTCCGGATGCCGTAGCGGCTCCTTTCCGGTCCCCGCGTCCGTCAGATCGAGCGAACGATCTTCATCGTCCCAGCGTTTGGAACGGTACAGGTCATATGGCAGCAGGGCGAAGGTCCGTTTTTCATCCACCGGTCCCGCCCAGGCATTCCCGAATTCTTCCTTGTTGAAGGAATAGGCCTCGTCGGCATAGGTATTCGCCCCGTTGGAAAGCACAACGGGGAAACCGTCGTTCAAGAGCCGGTGCTCGTCGGCAGGCCGGGAGCGCCAGTAATTGATCCACGCAACCTGTTGTGACAGACGCCGCCGTGTCGGAGCATCCAGATGCCCGGCCAGTTCATGCCAGCCAGCGATCCGGACGTCCTTTTTTTCCGAGAGGTCCAGAACGCGGTTCGTGAAGTACGACCGCAGAACGACCAAGGCCTCCTTCCGCGCATCGGGATCGAAGGAAAGCCGAGAAACATCCATCCCGGATTTCTCCAGCAGGCGATGACAAGAGGGAGACCCCATCCAGGCGCCTGTCGGCACCTCATCTCCGCCGAGATGCACTTCTGGAAGCGGAATCCCGGCCTCGGCATAGAGCGAGATGATACTGTCGAGGACCTTGCCAATAAACTGGTAGGTCTCTTCCCGTGACACATCCAGACAATTATGATGATACCCGCCCGCCGCTGCCGTGTAAGCAGACGTATCCGCAGGATCCGTCACACCCGCCACACAGTGGACGATGGCCCGGGAGTGGGCCGGTATATCAAACTCGGGGACAATCTTGATGCAGAGGCTGTCGGCGTAATGCAGCAGGTCCTTAAACGCGTCACGGGAATAATATCCGTTTGCCATCCGGGTCGTGTCGTCTCGGGAAATTGTACCGTCGTAGGACGGCTGCAGGGCCTCTGTCTCGAGAATCTGCCCGTCATTTCCCCGGTTGGGGACGGCACGGAACGCACCGACATCCGTGAGTCGCGGAAGTCCAGGGATCTCAAGCCGCCAGGCATCGTCATCGGAAAGTCTGAGATGAAGGACGTTGAGTTTGTATCGGGTCATCAGCCGCAGGTATTCCTTGAGCTTCCATGCCGGAATGAAATGCCGGGCCGGATCGAGCATCAGGCCGCGATGGGCGAAATCCGGCCAGTCCTCGATAACCATCGGCGCCACCGGCTGACCGTCCGCCGCCTCCGCCAGGTGTGCAAGAGTTATCCGTGCATACAGTTCGCCGCTGCGGTCATTTGCTTCCGCGCGGATGTCTGATTCGGAAAGCGTCAGCCGATACCAGCCTGCGGGATGCTCCTCCTGAACCGACACAACCGTGATATCCTTCACATCCGATGGAAGAAGCACGGCACCGCCCTCGGCAGGAAGGGCCCGCTTCAACGCTGGAATCATGTCCGTCACAGACGGTTCCACAAATTTCTGCAAAGACCCGAAAGCCGCCGTCCGCTCCGCGTCTGCCTCCAAGGGAAGGAAAACATAATGCACGGGGACATACCGGGGCTCTCCGTCTCCTATCTGGAACGAGAACCCCTCCGGGGCCCACCGACGGAAGCGAAGTTTGGATGACGTCCTGTATCGTACCACCACCGAATCCCCAGGCTGACGCGGACCGTCAGCCGGAACAATCCGGTAGAAATTCCCTTCCACTTCCAGCATCCTGGCAGTGGAAGTGCTGTCAACCTGCAATTTCTTCAGGGCAGGGGTAGAGAACCAGAGCGTCCAGTCATCCACATTGACGGGCAGATTCCGGACCACCAGCGTGTAGGGGTCCCCTTCGTACCAGACGACCTCCACCTTCCGTTCCCGGGAGCAGGACAATATCGGGAACAAAAGGAATATCCAGAGTAGTCTCCTCATCTTATTGTAAATAATTACACCAACAAAACATATGTCTTGATTGACTACGATCTCCCACCTCACTGACAAGAGCAATCTATCCAAAAACTTGCAGATTTTGTGACCATATATCGCCTACAACAATGAGTCTGGATGATAGAAGATATTTGCTGATTACAGACCGATAAATTGGAATTTACTTGAGGCCTTTCTTCTGAGAAAATAACCATTGGAGTCTTTCGGCTGAGCAAGCATTGTCGCAGGCTCGGCCATGTGTCATTCCTTCGAATTCCTCAAATACTACATTTCCTCCGGCATTTTTGATTTGCAGGGCGAAACTCTTGAGCGCTTCATAACTGCGCTCTTCCGTTCCTGCCGTAATATATAGAGGAAGATAGGTGTACAGTGACGGTGTGGCAAATTGGGCCTGCCCGGATGAGACGATGCCAGCGGTGAAAAGCTTCGGGTACTCCTTGAGCATTCTCCATGCGCCCATAGCCCCCATCGATGTGCCGCAGATATAGACTCGGCTCTCATCGATATCCTTCTCCTTCATGAAGTAATCAAGCAGTTCCTTGGCCTTTACATAATAGCCAGCAGTGCTTCCTCTGCTGTCCCATTCATGATCGGTCGGGCACTGCGGCACAAGGAAATACGCAGGGATCTTATTATCCTTGATGTATTTCTCAATATTGCCTGCGGACACCTGCGTCATCTGCTTTTTGTTGTCCGTTCCGCTGCCGCTGTTGCTGTGCAGGTAGATAATGAGAGCTGGCTTCAAGTCTGAGCCGATGAGGTTTTCAATTACCTGATAAGGGATGTCCGGAACGACAGATGTCTGTTCTTCCTTCTGCTGATCTGAAGATGACTTGTCCAGAGGCTTCGTAGCGCTGCATCCGGTAAGAAGGCTAAGGACTAGTAAGAGGATAATTTTCATATTTTGATCAAACAGATTTCGATTTATCTAACTGTCAAAGATAACGTTTTTTTCAATGTGACTTCTCAAAAGCATCCTTTACTTCATTCAAGATATTGTCTTTAAGGAGTTTTGCATAGTGCTGTGT
>JAEEGG010017933.1_pt1 | contig 14489 bp, 24 predicted proteins | sample 9134161 | NCBI WGS metagenome assembly JAEEGG01 (sample SAMN16246543, study PRJNA631951) | gut metagenome | biome: gut microbiome; feature: rumen; material: CR-attached | host: Bos | place: Iran: Karaj | collected 2018-10
AACTTGGCCAAAAAATCAAACAAATGCCCGTTGATTACAATACTGAAATCAAGGATGCTATTTACAGTGTAATGCGGTCGATGGACACACCTAAATTCAACTGGAATCGGTTTATCCACTTGATGGAACAGCAAAGCTATACAGATAAAGATGGAAACCTTCGGCATTACCAGTTTGAAGGCCGACGAGATCCGAATGGAGGCTACTATAACTACTCGGTCATCCGTGACGGGAAGAAATATAATGTATCGCAGATCGGCCAGAAACTGACCGCAAAGAAGATTGCCAAGGAGTATGAGAAGGAACAACAGAAGATGGCACCTGTAACCAGAACGGATGAACATTCCGACTATTCTGCTAAGGACGGAGGTTATGACTGGAGAATACCTGCCCCACTGCCTGATACAAGTATTAAGTATGCAGACGTAACAGCATATAATATAGTAGAAATAGTTAAAGCTAAATTGGACGAACTGGGAATCGAGTACTCTACAACAAAGTTACCTGATAATATGGTGTTGACTCGAAATGTGGATGATTATCTACATAGAGCAGTTGATTATGTAAATGCAGTAGACCATAAAGGTAATATATTTGCAGCAGAAATGGCCTGGAATTGCGCCAGATATGCGGCCATCAAGCAGAAACAGTTGGATCAGCAGAAGCTTCAGAAGCAGCAGAAGCCAGCTGAACAGAAATCTGTTGTTATCAAGCGTGAGCCTTCAGAGGGCGAGCGTGAGCGGACTGCGGCCATCGCCAGGGCGCGTGAGGCCTTGCGTGAGTGGTGCGATAGCCACAAGGCAATTTTCTCGGATGAGCAAGAGCAGATTCTTGGACTTGGCATCGGCGCAAAATGTATCGAGAACGGTATGTCGCCCTGGATCGATACGAACATGGAAGGCGCAGCCCGAGAACTGGCTGATGAAGCAGCTGAGGGTGTCGGCAAGGCGGCTTTGCGAATGACACAGCTGGCAGGCGAGATCCTGATGGGTATCGCCGTGCCACAGGATATTTCCCTTGGAGGTGGCGGCGGGTCGCATAATGACCTGCCGAAGAAAAAAGATGATGAGTGGAACAGATATAAACCTGCCTTCGGTATGAGACCGAAGGGTAGGGGCTGGCATCGATAAAAGCAGGATGATGCTTACGCCTACGATTGCAAGCTGTATGATGCTTTCATTTGCGGTGCGCTTACACCGCAGTTGACTCCAAAAACGCAAATCGACCTGCTGAATGATGTTCTCGTATTCCATATTATATATTATATATTATATTATTGCGCATTAATTCTTATAAATCAGCAATAGAGTAAAATTGAAAAGAGCTGCCAAAAAGAAAATAAGAGCCACAAGGTGTTCCCCTCGAAAACAATTACCGATGGTAAAACCTATAAACAAACACCCGTTTAAAAGAACGGAGTGATTATATTTACTTCTTGAAAAAATATCCATGACTATTTTTCTTTTACGTTTTCATCAATATAGTCCCGTCTGTCATTACTATAATGCTTTAGGTTTGTTCTTTGATTACTTTTATAGCGTCACTATATCCGGCATCATAGCCTTGTGCCATCTGATAGTGAGAGGCGTTGTCACCAAGCCATTCTTCCTTCAATTTTGTTTCTAAAGATTCTACCTCAGAGGCTATCTTCTCTCTGATTTCCTTCTCTGCGATGGAAAGAAGTTCTTTTGTCAGCACGTCAAAGTTGATGCCAGAGGGATTATTATCTATAATAAAACGAACTTTTTCTTTAAACTCCGCAAATTCACCATCAGGCATTGGGTCATCCTTTGCCTTGGCAGACACCATGCGCTGTGGCCCATTGCTCACGGCTTCTACAAGTTTCTGTTCTGAGTTGGTATATTCAGACTCAATGCTGATTATCTCGCTTTTCTCAGAGTCATACTTTAAGCCTTGGTCTTCAAGAATACCCTCAATCCATGAACAGAGAAACATTAAAAAACGTCCTCCTTTCTTTATTTTATGTTCTCTTATGAGATAACAAACTGCTCTGTCAATGTCTATTAATGCCATAATAATAAATCTTACATCTTATTCGCACTCTTTATTGACATACTCTCACGCTTGAAGACGTGAGATTCTTGGATGCAAACGTGTCTGCACTTTTGCCTTTTCTGGCGGTGGTGTCTTACGAGCACTCTCCAATTCGGCAATGCCCTGCCGAATTATATTACCAGCTGCCAATCTGTCGCGGTCGTGGACTACACCACATTGTGGACAAGTCCACACGTAGTCCTGGAGTCGCAAATCCTTATAGATATGGCCACATGTACATGTCTGGGAGGATGGAAAATCCCGGTCAATCTTATGGACAATGACACCATACTTGGTTGCGACATACTGGAGCTTCTGAACGAACTCCCCATGAGCGAGGTCGGACATCTTGCGCCCCCACCTGTAGGTAGAGAACATTGGTACGAGAGAAAGGTCTTCAAGGAAGATGGTGTCATACTGGCGACACAACTGATGGGAGAGCTTCCATTGGAAGTCACCGCGTCGGTTTACAACCTTCTCGTGAAGCCTATTGAGTTCCAGACGCTTCCGTTCACGATTATGTGAGCCTGGCACACATTTTGAGAGGTTCCGGCTCTTCCGTTGTAACTGGCGCAGTCCGCTCTTCAGGAACTGTGGGTTGTCAACGGTCTGGCCGTCACTAATCGTCAGGTACTTGCGCAGTCCAAAGTCGATGCCTACCGATGCACCATTATGTGACTTTCGTATGGCGACAGGAGCTTTGTCGAGTACCATGACGATATAGAACTCTCCGATGTGGCTCCGTTTGACGGTAAGGGTTTTAACCTTCCCTTCATACGGACGGCTTAACGAGAACTTGAAGCGTTTTCCGATGTTGTTTATTGTCAGGACGTTGCCATTCAGAGAATAGCCGCCCTGTTTGAATAGAAAGGAATTGAAATCCTTCGCTTTTCTGAACTTAGGCGGTCTTTTAGCCAGATGCTTGAAAAACCGCTGGTATGAGGTATCGAGGCGTTCTAGGATTTCCTGAGTTGTTTGAGAGTGAAGCAAACAACGATTGATCCGTTTTGCGAAATGCTTTTGCATCCTGTTTACTCCAATGTACTTGTGATAGAGGCGATAATATCGCTTCTGCAAGGATAGAGCATGATTCCAGACAAAGCAGGCCTCCCGAAGCATCTTGTCAAGGTGCTTCGTCTTCGGAGTCCTGTATAGTTTGTACTTGTATGAAATCATATATCATTATTTTACGCTTTCATCCCATGCCTAAAGGAAATGGGCTTTACCGCTTTTTATCGTAAAACCTATTGCCTGCTGGCGGCCTTCTCATCGGCAATCGTAATCGAATCGATAGCGGCTACCAGCGCTTTGCAGCAGAGTTCTTTGTATCTCTGATTACAGACCGGACACTCAGGGGAATGAACAAATCCTTGGGTGTTGCCGATATTTACCGCCTCCAGCTCATGACCGTCTTCTCTGACAAACTTAGTGACCTTTATCGTTTCGGTGGTCGCTGAAGGTTTGCTAAAAAATCCGTGAAACAGAAATACAATCATTATAACCGTCAGAATAACTGCCAAGTGATAGCGGTATTTCTGAAATAGTTTCTTGTAGTCCAGATTAAAGCGATACTCTGGATGATTTTTTCTTTTACCTAACATAACCTACTGAATTGAGTTGTCTAATGAGGAAGCTTTTAGAACGTCGAAACAAACTGAGAGGGTAAGGTCCTTATATTTCTCCCACTGTTCGGGTGTGAGAGATTTCTGGGCCTGATCAAAATTCTCGCGGAGGATGTTTGCGGTATCCTCTAAAGTCTCTAAAACCTGACCGATAACTTCATTTGCCATAATCTTCTTACTTTTAAATTGTTAGTAAATACTCTTTTTTCCCACTTGTTTTTGAAAAACGAAGAATGTTTTCTCCTCTATCTTATCACAAGACCAATCTCAGGCCAACTACCACTTGTGAGTCTGACTCCTTGCTCACGCGCGGGGGAGGTGTCGATCTCCCGTCTTTCTCCGTTATTCTGTTTACATGAACATTCTCTCACCTGTGAACGATCCTTCAAGAATCTCGAAGTTACCTTCTCCGATATATTCAAGGAAGAGCCTTTCATATCTATTGATTACCCAAAGTTCTTCGTGCATAGTCAGCAAGGTTCCTAATGCATCGTCTTTCCAGACAAACATATTATCCTCGCCAATTCCGGCCATATTAACAGGGCCATTATCATCTTCTGTCACAGGACGAAAAATGACAGGGAAAGTGGTGGGCACGGCTGCGTCAATTTCGTTAAGTTCATTAATCAGACCTATTGAATCTACGGTCTTGAATACTTTCATTTGTTTTTTCTTGTTCATAATCATCTCTATTTAATAGTTAATAATTTATTTTCGGTTTGTCTCTGTCATACATATGGCGTTCCTGCTTGAAACTCCAAATAATAAGGCCGATGATTACCACTGGAGGTGTAATACATAAAAAGAAGATGCCAGCAGGTTCATTAACCATGCAGATACCAACTAAGATTCCTAAAACAATACCTTTGATAATAATCATCGTGTCAGGATAGTTTTGAACTACCTGTTTCATAGATTCAATGAATGACTCGTTTCTGTCATAACGGTGGTATTCCGTTCGAAAACTCCAGATGATAAGACCGATAAGGAACGCTATTGGGGCGACCACCATAAATACTAACTGGGCCTTGATTGGTGCAAACACCAAAAACGCGCCAAATAAACTACTCACTACAATGACTTTAATAAGAGCCATTGTGTCCGGATAATTTTGAAATAACTGTTTCATAATTTTTTGTATTAAATATTATATATTATTTATATCTGTAAATCTCTGGCACAGTAATCTGGCCGTGCTTTTTCTTGTAGTTCTCGAAATACTTGACCAGGGCCTCTTCAATGATACCATTGAGCTGGCGACCTGTATTGAGAGCCAGATAGCGTAGTTTACCCATGACTTCAGGATCAAGGGTAATACTGGTACGTGCAGTTCCTTTCTTCCGGGCTACAGGGCGACCTGTTGCCTTCCTTGAAGGAATGGCAATAGCTCCCGTCTGTCCTTCTCCAGTCTGATCCTTACTGTTGTTCAGGTCAGATACTAAGTCCTCAATACCTTGGACTCCATAGTTTACTTTCTTTTCTGACATATTGTTTACTCCTTATATAACAATTTAATTATCTCCTTTTACAAACCAGTGGATTGTCGTTATCACAGGCAAACCGAAGAATTTCTATCTCTGCGGGGGAGAGATTCGCCAGTTCATCGGCTATTTGTTGGAAGTCAGACTTCTTTTTCTTCTTTTCAGCCATACTGTTATAGTTTTGATTTATATTCTTCAAGTTCTTCTACTACACGCTTATCAAAATGCTGCGTTTTGAGATTTTCGGTGATTTCCTTCTTGGTAACACCGGCACAGTCCAGTACGTTGCGTATAACCATGCTTGCACTGGAACTAACATTTGCCAGCTCATTAGCAAACGAGCTGAAGCAATTCCACCATCCTTCGTTGAACTTTGTCATATTACCACTTTGTTTAGTCTTCAACAATGCCAATGATTTTTCCGTCAGAAGTTGTAACGAGAGCCGTTCCAGCACTTCTTTTCCTTCTCTCGGCGATAAAGTTAGAAGCAACTGTTATTTTTTTATTCATTTCTTCCTTTGTCATATTCAGTCCTCCTTATTTTTTTATTATAATAACTTTAACATCTTCACCGTTATTGAAATCCTTGGGATTTTCTGATAGTTGTATTAAAGTTGAACCTGGATATTCTACCTGGTCAATATATCCATCTATAGCATTATTCATTATCTGCTTCTCATTCCAATGCGCACCATCTTTGAAAGCACACATCCAAAGTTCTTTGAAATACTCTTTTAAATAAGTGGCAGAGTCTTTATCTTCTTTATTCAGATCTTCACATGCACTATTAAAAGACTGGCAAGCAGCTATCTCTAAGTCATCGCTTACAGGCTCTTCTTGCAAGGCATTGATAAAGTTTATAAGACCATACAGAGCTATCTCAGTGTCGCTGCCGAGCTTACCATCCTTGCGGAATAAGTTGATCCTCCGCTGAATTTCATTTATGATTTTCTCTTTGTCTGACATATTATATATTATTTATCATTTATTATTTATTTACTTACTCGCCACGATAGAACTGAGCTGTGTGATGCTTGTAAATTTAGTGCGCGTACACTTTTTATATGTATCATTCTCATGAGCGCTGTGTGACGCTTTTAAGCATCTTGCGGAGTGGATCATCCCTCCACATAAGGCCAATCAGCTGGCCCGATATCGTGATTTATAATTCACTGTCCTTGATAATCTTTATTATATAATCAAAGGTATCTTGAACAATATCCCTTTGAGATTGAGTAATCTCGATAGTATCAATACGCTCCAGATCGGCTCTGGTCGGCACCGTTGGGAGTACTGTTCCGATCATTTCAAAGGTCTCTGCAAACTGCTTCCAGATCTTCTTTTCCTCCATGTTGCCCTTGCGGTAGATGTTGTTAGGTGTAAACAACAGCTGGGGCTTCATTCCCCTGATCTCCCTCATCATGCGCAGGATGGTCTTCACGAAGATACTGGTAGAGGCGGTGGTGGCCTTGTCATACCTGTAAGGACATACAATGAAATCTGTTTCTGACAAGATCGGGATCAATCCATCCTGGCTCAGATTCCCCGGTGCGTCAATCAAGACGCAGCCGTCGAACTTCCGCGCGTTTTCCATCAGCTGCCGCATAGTGTCAACATCGGACACAGGGAACCCCTGGACGCTATACGGAGCCTCGCAGGCGTAGAAGTCCAGATCGCTCTTGCGCATCTGCGCAATGGTCTGCTGGAGGTCGGTGTCGATGATACAGACGTTCATCTTCTTCCAGCACAGGTAGTTGGCGAAGAGGATGGCGAGGGTGGACTTACCCACGCCGCCCTTCTGATTGGCAAATGTGATGATGTGGTTCATAATTATACTGATTCTCTAAATTCCTTTATTTCTTTACTGCTCAGTACTTCCATCATATGGGGAATATTGAGACCAGCCTTCTTTCGTTCCTCTACCATATCTTCCAGTGATAATAGTTCTCCGGGTATAAAAGGGATAATGCCTTCTACATTCAGAATAACAAGTGTAGCAAGTCCACAGAGGTATGGAATTATTGACTGATGGAACCATAAGATCCAATAGTCTTCCGATTCTTCCATATCAGGTATTTTGGTTATTTCAAACAAATCTACGACTAAATCTGCTTGGCCGACAACTTTATTCTGACCCAAAATAGTCAGTTTGTCAAATATATCCTTATTGCTATAGCTCTTAAATATCTTGTTTATCCTTTCCTTAAATGCCTTTTTAGGAAGAAAATAAGCTAACTTACCCTTGCAAATATTGATGGATTGATTTAAACCTACGTAGTTGGGTATATGGGACAAGAACATAAGCAACTGCTCGTAAAGAACGTGTTGGTTCCAGTAGTTCCTGTCTTTAATATCAATCTGTGAACTAAAGTTGACGTGTTCGTAGATATACTCGAAAGCATCAAGATGTATATTGACTTCTTCCGGGTTACATACTAATTCTTTAAAGAAATCTCTTGTTTTCATAATCGTATGGTTTTGTTGTTAGCGATATTATATATTATTTATTATTTGATATTTATGCAGTTTCTTCAGTGTTACAGTTCTTTTTTATGTTAGAAATAATCCTGCTGTCTTTCCTGAAGTCGCTTCAAGTCAAACACCCGGTATTCTATTTTACCAGGGCGTTTGCTAATTGGAACCAACTTCTCTTCCTTCACCCAACGACGGACATTACCTTCACCGAATAATTTAAAGGCTTTGTTCTGTGATACAATGTCATTCGGCAGACGAAGCGCGTCTGTCTGCAAGGCGACGATCTCCCTGGCGAGATCTTTGACAAAGACCTCGTAAGGAACGCACTTGTCTGCGAATTGTATCATCGTTGGGTTACTCATATTTTATATTATTTATTATTTATGCCACCGCATTGACTCGATGCTGGCGGATCCAACTATCAAGTTCCTTTCTTTCAAAGTACAAAGCCGTGGTCTTGTAGTGGGGAATCTTCTTTGCCGCAGTCATTTTATACAGAGTACTGCTGCTGATACCAGTATAGACACATGCCTCCTTGAAGGTGAGTATTTCTTTCTGGTTAAGAAAGATCGCTTCTAAAGCGGTCAGTCTTTCTTCAAAAGTTTTCTGTGAGGTAGTATTCATAACATTTTTTATTTACTTGTTATACCATATTTTCTGCGTAAGGTACTGCGAACCTTTTTAGCAAGTACCTCCATCGTCTCGGGGTCGGTGCTTGACTTTCCTTTGCCAACGGCGCGGCCAACCTCTTTTCCCTGCATATCTAAACAATCCTCCAGAATTCTATCTACCAGCCACAATTTAGGATTGACAGGTGACAAAGCTTGGGCCTTAATGTTGCGGATGTAACCCTTTGAAACCTTCTCCGCACCTTCCTTAGCATTACTGAGGGAAAACAGGGTGGTAAAGGATGTCTCCAGATTGGCGAGCTTTTCGTTTATACTGTCAATCTCTTCCTGCGGAACATCCTCGATCTTCTTCGGGTCTGTTCTCACAAGAAACTCATAGTCTGTAATAGCAGGAGCACCGCGACCGTCGGGGAGGGCTCTTTTGGGAATCATCTCCAGCCAGAAATCAATATTACCTTGAACAAAGGCTTCATAGATCTCTGATAAGGAAGGAATTAATACTTTCTGGACATAAATTCTAAATTCTTTATATCCGATGATTTCAATGTTGTCATCGGTAATACCTTTTTTAATATCCTTGTATCGCGCAAGGCCGAATTTAAGCCTTATCTCAGTCTCTGTCATAGAGAAGGATTTGTTGAAGCTATTCTTCCATTTACATCCGAGAGTATAAAGTCCTCTGGCTGCAACACGATTGAAACTAAGCCTATCAAAACCGATGTATTGGGTGTAGTTGTTCTTAGGAAGGAAATGTGTGATGCATGCTTCGGTAAGCTTAATATTGTGAATCTTTGGCTCTTCTTCCCACTTATATTCGGCGATGACCGTAAACTGATAGGCGTCACCCTTCTCTTTAAGGTTGCCATAAAGTACATGAGGGTGTTTCTGAATATAATCAAAGGCATCTTTGACTCGCAGGGGGTGTCTGTTGCCAGGATCTAACTCGCTGTTCGGTATTCTGTATTCAAGAAGTCTCTTCATAGTGGCGGTAAATGTTTTCACATCATCGAGGTCTAAACCTTTGTCATCGGCGCATACCTCGGCCATTATATCGAAAAAGTTCTTTCTAAGCCTGTCTACCAGATTCTGCTTGAGACTATCGATAAACGGGGACATGATTTCATAATCACGTTCCACCATGGAGTTCGATTCCCGGATAATAATATTAGATGACTTATTCATATATCCTTATACCTTATTTATATTATATTCATCTATCTTCCAACAAAAGAAAGGTTCAGTCTTTCCAATTCTTCCTTCTTATAGTACAGGCGGCCTCCAAACTTCGTTGGGGTCAGTCTTCCTTCTTTTTCGAGGGCGATTACCTGCTTCATTTTCATTCCAAGGTCTTTAACCAATTCTTTCCGTGAAATGAAAGCGTTGTCCGTTATTGCAACAATACTGTTTCCGGATGGGACAAACTTCGTAACGGGGGTCGATTCCTTCATCATATTAATCATAGCCTTTACGAACGTGATGACCCCAGAGTCTGTCAGGGTAATCGAAATATGCCCGTCAGACTTTTTGATCTCAGAGGCAAGGTTATAAGACAGCAATCCCTTCTCAATTTCTTTGTCAAGACCTTGAGATGTTGCGTTGCTGATCATATCTGTTTGTTTTTGGGACATAAACTATTAATTTTCGTTTATTTGTTTTGTCGTTACTTATTTTTTTTATAATTTTGCAGCCAGAAGGATGAGCTGGATATGAGTTTGAAACTCAATTTCAGTTGCAAATTTACATAATTGTTTCCATAATTGCAAATTTTGTGTCTATATATAACACTTTTTGCATATTTTTATATTTTATATACATTATGCTGCAAGATATTCATGTTGGTAATGAACTCCGGAGGTGGTTAAGAACGCATAACATAACCTGGGAGCAATTTGCAGAGGCTATGGGTACATATAAGACCAAAGTCGGCAGAATAATGAATAGCCCAACGATAGAAACGGAAGAACTGTATAAAATCAGCAAAACCTTGCAGTTTAATTTCTTTGAGAAATTTTGGGGCGATGATAAAATAGACGAATTTGGTGATACCCTCCAAGATCTTCATATAGGTCAGGAGATAGATAATTATCTAAAATCTAAGGACATCACCCAAGCCAAGCTGGCTGAGTCAATGGGAGTGTTGCCGTCACAGGTTACCAGAATTATAAAGAAACATTCTATAGATTCTGGGAAACTGACTTCAATATCAAATACCCTTGATCATAATTTCTTCCTTGATTTCTACGGTAACTATGAAGAAACGAGTGCTAATCTTGCGATTCAGGTTGGATTATATATGGGTAAATACAATAAGCTGCTTCTGGAATACGAAGATGTAAACAGACAGTTATTGGATTGCCGGGCAGAAGCAGAAAAACTGAAAAAGGAGATTTCGGAACTGAAGAGCGAGATTAATGATCTTCGAGAAGAAAACTCCAAACTCAAATCCGGCTCTTAGATTCTGACTTTTGCCACTAATTCAATAAGGGAAATATTTCACCCGAATAATTCCGAATTAACATTTTTAACATTTTCCCCAAGATGGAAACATAATTCCCCAAGATGGAAACATAATTCCTCCCCAAAATGGAAACATAATTTCCCCAAGATGGAAACATAATTCCTCCCCAAGATGGAAACATAATTCGGAGGTCAAATCTTGTAAAACCTTCTATTTCAGAGTGTTAGGTGCATGGCGTTGGGTCAGCCTCGCGCGCGCGTATTATATAGACAACATTATAGACAGCTTTTTATTTTTCTCGACAACATATGTTGGTGTTTCGGGAGTTATTTTAGGAAAAAACGGCAGTTATTTCGGAAGAATAAGAAATGACTTTTGAATTGATTTTTTTGTTGTTTATGGGGGTCGCTCCTGGGGGTCGCTCCCGCGCCATGCGGATTGAGCTGTTGCTGGAACCCTTAATATGGAAAATGCTGACGCATTTTGGGCTGCGCCTTCCTCTGCCGCGACGGGGAACATCTTTCGATATCACAACGCTTTTTTCGTTTGTTAAAATGTGTTTACAAAATTAAATTTTCATTATTCACAATTCATTCTTTCTCAAATCCTAATTTGAGAAATGACATCAAACACATATTTAAACCTTATCAAATAAGGCTCCAATCTGTTTTTATGCTTTTGGGGTCTTGAATTTGTTAAATCAAGAGATTCTTTTTATCTGATTCTTTAGTCACCTTGTAAAGGTGTAACTTTGCGGGAAATTCTAACATCGCAAATATGGTTGATTTCAAAAAGCTGTCCATGCTCAGTAATATCTCACGTGATATTGTCGATAAAGAGCATCCGTCATTTGATGAAAACAGAAAGCGTGTTTTCTGTTTGGGATTCCTTGGTGGTTTCAATTACTCGGAGAAGAATCCTGATGCGAACCGCGAAACGATAGATGCCGTGTCACGGGATAGTATGAACAGGAGCAATCCTTGGTATGAGGAATACGAGAAAGAGACGTATCTACTCGGCTTCAACCGGGGATATTCCTATGTGGCAAATGACGAAGCCCGTCATTATAGACAATATATGGAAAACCCCTTTTCTGATCAGATCGGATTAGGAGAGGCCACGCCTGATTACGACAGTGCTGATGCAGCTGGCCTTGGTGTTCAGTTCCCGATCCTGCTCAAAGGAACCATTATTGGTTGGCTTCCTGTTGACGCTATATATGACAAAGACAAGCCGAATCACCTTATTTCCGATGACAGCCATTATCTGAGGATGTCGTCTGTAGGTGACAGTGCGGAAATAAAGAAGGAATATCGCGGCCAGGGTTACGGCAAGGCTGCATATTATGAATTGGCTGTCAAGGCGGCCCGGATGGAAATGGTTTTGTGTTCTGCGCCCGATTCTTCCCGTTCTGAGAACGCCAACAGACTCTGGAAGTCCCTTGTTTCTTCTGGCTATGCCCGACAGAATGGAGACCGCTATGAGTTCATCAATTCCAAGATTATTGTAACGAATAAAGCCGTAGGCGGCATACAAAAAGCCAGCAAGACCATGAATGAATCTCTGACACAAAATGAGAAGCAGATGATAAGCCAAGTGGCTACCGACTTAGTGACAGGTAACCATCTGTTAGGACGTTCACGACCTGATGGTTATAAAGAGTTGATGCGCGAGGTGGGAAATGCCTTTGCAGCAGTAAAGTCATTTTCCGTTACATCCAGACAACGCGATATACTTAGTGAACTTATTGAGAACTATCACGATGGCTACGAGGAGGTAGCAAGTCAAATAGGTGTTGATGTACCATTATTAAAGGCTGCTTTATCTAATGATAATACCGCTCGTGAAAAGTACGTCAATGTTCTCAGGCAACAGGTCAAGCAGGCAATTCGTGACCGCATTGTGCATCCATACGCTCATTTCTTTTCACCTGATCAGGTAGAGATACTGAATCGCTATCATCAGGTGGCAACTCCAGACACTCCGGCGAATGAAACTTTCTCACGTTTGCTGCATGAGGTAGCGCAGGAGTCTGATGTGGCCCGCAAACCTGAGAAGTGGGTGACAGACACGGGCAAGGAGCTGGACGGCATCGCAGAGGGTATCACCCGTGAACAACAAAGAGGGCTGCATATATAATATATAATATGTAATATATAATAAATAATATAATATGATGACTGATGCAACGATGAAGGGATGGTCGAATCTCCTGGCTGAAAGTGCTGGTGAGAATGAGGGCGCTGGTAAAACTGTCGTAGACTATCCAGCATATATTAAGGCACTTTCTGAAGCCAGGGCCAAGTATCATGACACACATGATATGGCAGACTATAAGGCTATGAGTGCCGTCAGGGAACAATACGGCATCTCCAGAGATGACGAAAAACCTCTCTCTACCATCCTTGCGATGAAGGAAAATGATCTTCACAAGAACGGCCTCGTTGTCTGTCATATTCCTCAGAAAGATTTCGAGGATATGCTGAACTGTGGCCGGTGGAAAGAACTTGAATCAAGAATAAAGCAGGCCGCCGATGCAGATGTTATCAACGAAGCCGCTGGCGGTCGATACCCTATGCTCGGTGAACTGTTCAAGAGCAGTCATAAGGACTCCCGCCTTGCAATGACTGCTTTCGGCTTGTATAAAGACAGCGACGGCTACAGCGTCAAGGTCGATCCGAAGAAACTGGAGTTATCCAACTGTGAGTATTTCTCCAAGGCCATCGAAAGCTTGAAAGCAGAAAAGCAGCAGACTCTCAGTCTCGAAAGCCGTACATCGACGAATTTCGAAAACCTGATGAACCAGCAGGAGAGTCAGCAGGCTAACAGAGGTTTGCACATGTAATGTTTGCCATATTATATTGATTAGTAACAGTCCCCGTCAGAGTTCTTTCAGTCGCTACCTTCTTGCGTCCTTACAGTAGCAAGCTGCAAAGCCGAGCGGATGAAAGCGGCAGAGCCGAGCGGGCGGGGAATTTTAAAGAATTGTTTAAAGAAATTAGTTCTATGTTAAGAAAATATAAATCGCATTTTCGGTTAGTAATATATACTTAAGATATATATGCTATATACTTAAGATAATATATATATATATTACTACTGGAAAATGCCTTTTGTACGGTATTTTTTTCTTCTTATCTTTGCAACGGCAATTAATTAAAAAGGCAAGATATGAATAAAGTATTGAGTATGAATTATGTCAATGTCGGTTTTACCGTAGCCGACAGTCCTTCGCTCCACAGCAGCGTGGAAGGTTCCAGCCTGAATATTAGTTGCCAGCTTACATTCATATCCGGGGCCTCCCGCTGCTTTTCGTTGGTTTCTGGATGAAGAGATAGGAATTACATTAAACAAAATTAGAAAAGAATTATATGTAATAAAGTTATGGAAAAGATGACAAATTTTTCAATGGAAACAATAAAGCTTTGCCTCGGTAAGATTCTGCGCGAGTGGCGTGGTAACCGCTACAGTCTCTATGCCATCGCCAAGGAGTGCGGGTGCCGTTCCGAAGGACTGAAGAGAATTGAGGAAGGCAAGGATGTTACTACGACAACCCTCATGCACTACCTCCACTTCATCAAGGTACATGAGCCGGAATCTTTAATTATATATGATATTTGGAACATAATATAGCATTAACAGTTTTTAAGGATTTAGAGGGGTAAGCACCCTGACCCCTCTGAAGTGTGAATAATTGTAAATAATGTAATATATGGCAACATTCAACGATTTTTCAATCAGCAACTTCGCCAGCTGTATAAAGAAGAAC
>JAEEGG010017937.1_pt1 | contig 14485 bp, 10 predicted proteins | sample 9134161 | NCBI WGS metagenome assembly JAEEGG01 (sample SAMN16246543, study PRJNA631951) | gut metagenome | biome: gut microbiome; feature: rumen; material: CR-attached | host: Bos | place: Iran: Karaj | collected 2018-10
ACACCTCGCCATAGTGGTTGACGAATACGGCGGAACGTCGGGAATCGTTACTTTGGAGGACATCATTGAGGAGATTGTGGGCGAGATTACCGACGAATACGACAAAACCGAGCTGCCGTTCCGCAAACTCGACGAGGACACCTTCGTGTTCGAGGCCAAGACAAGCATAATAGATTTCTGTAAAACCCTAGACCTCGACGACGAGGAGTTCGACGAAGTGCGCGGCGACGCCGAGACCCTTGCGGGACTTATCCTCGAAGTGGTGGGCGAGATACCGCAGCCCGGCACCAACGTCAAAATCAAGAACCTCAACTTTGTGATACAGAAATCCGACAACCGTCGTATCGAAGAGGTGAAAGTAACCATCGAAAAACCGTCACAGGATGAAGATTAAAATATTGGCAATTAGCTTGATAGCCATTTTTGTGTATGCCGCTTGCGACAGTGGTCAGACCTATGCCCCCAAGCCAACCACATATTACCGCATCACACTGCCCGACAAGTCGTACCAGACCTACGACACCACGGCTCTGGGCATCACTTTCGAATACCCAACCACCTCAACCGTGGTTATGAAAAAGGACATACCTTCGGTGAAATGGATCGACATACTCTATCCCGAATACAACGGCGTTATCTTTCTTAGTTACAAGAAGTTGAAGACTCCTGCATCGCTCGCTATGGAGGTGGATACAGCCTACCAGCTGCTGAAACTGCATTTCCAGAAATCGTCGGGAGTGGAGGAGCAGTCGTACAACAATCCCGAAGAAAAGGTTTTTGCCAACACATGGCGTCTCAAAGGACAGCAGGTCGCCTCAACGTTCCAGTTCTGGGCCACCGACAGCGTGAAAAATTTCGTCCGTGGCGCCGTTTATATCAACAGCACCCCCAACTACGACTCCCTTGAGCCAGTAATCAACTACATACAGGACGACGCCCGCCATATTCTCGAAACCCTGAAGTGGAAGTAGGGGAGAGAGCGATTGCTTATTATTGAGTTATAACGCTGTTTTTTTTAGGAAACAATTACAATAAAAGCCAGTACATCAGAGCAGAAAAGATGTGCTGGAAGCAAACCCTATTTACATGCCTTGTATGCGGCTGAAAAGCTCGGGAAAGCGTGTGGCCAACGACACCGGACGGCCGTTTTCCATAAAACAGTGAGTGCTTTGGGCGGTGCATACAATATCATTGCCGATGCGCATGGTGTATGCAAAAACGATTTTCAGCGGCGAGGTTTTGGCCACTTCCACCGTTATTTCTATCTTGTCCTTGAAGGTGGTTGTCTTTTTGTACACGCAGTCCACCGAAACCACGGGCGACACCACGCCTTCGGCCTCCATGCGGTCGAAACCGAAGCCCATCTGGTCCATCCAGTCCACACGGGCCTCTTCCATAAACCGTATGTAGTTGCTGTGGTGCGTTATGCCCATGCGGTCGCATTCGTAGTATTTTACCTCGTGGATGTAGGGTTTTATCAGCATAGTTTAAAAGTGTTATAATGTGCGATACGTCAAGCTGTTACACCTCCACCCCGTAGTCGCGGAGGGCGGCGTTGAGGGAGGTCTTGAGGTCGGTGGAGGGTTTGCGCTGACCAATGATAAGGGCGCAGGGCACGTTGTACTCGCCGGCGGGGAAACGTTTGGGTATGCTGCCGGGTATAACCACCGAGCGGGGAGGTACATAGCCTTTGTATTCCTTTGGTTCGCTGCCTGTTACGTCGATTATCTTGGTGGAGCCGGTTATCACCACGCCTGCCCCTATCACCGCTTCGGTGCCTATATGTGCACCCTCCACAATGATGCAGCGCGAGCCGATAAAACAGTGGTCCTCCACAATGACGGGCGCGGCCTGCACGGGTTCCAGCACGCCGCCAATGCCCACGCCGCCGCTGAGGTGCACGCTCTTGCCTATCTGCGCACACGAGCCCACGGTGGCCCAGGTGTCCACCATAGTGCCGCTGTCCACGTAGGCACCGATATTCACATACGACGGCATCATCACCACGCCTTTGGCGAGAAAGGAGCCGTAACGCGCTATGGCGTGAGGTACCACACGCACGCCCTGCGAGGCGAAGTCGTGTTTCAGGGCTATCTTGTCGTGGAACTCGAAAGGCGGAAGCTCGATGGTCTGCATCTCGCAGATGGGGAAATAGAGTATCACGGCTTTCTTAATCCATTCATTTACAATCCATTGACCATCGTTAGGCTCGGCAATGCGGATAAGACCTTTGTCCAGCTTTTCGATGGTGGAGCGTATTGCAGCTCGCACTTCTTCGTTTTTCAGAAGGTTGCGATTGTCCCACGCCTGTTCTATAAGTTGTTGTTCCATAATAATTTATTTATCAAACATCTAAAAACACGAAATAGACAAAAATTTGTTTTTTTACTTTAGTAAAGAGCGTTTTGTTCTCCGCTTTGCTATCGAAACATCCACTGGATGTTTCTTCATCTTTGAGATGCTTTTTAGAGGTTTTTCATATACCCCAGACTGCGTCTGGGGTTATTAAGAGCATGTGTCTCCGACACATTTTATATTTTAGTGTTTTTCGATGTTGAAGTTTTATTTGACAATATCAAGTTCGTTGATAAGGTTCGTGGCGCCGGCGAATTTGTCGATGATAAAGAGGCAGTAGCGGATGTCGAGGGTGATGTTGCGGCAGTATTCGGGGTCGAACAGGATGTCGCTCATGGTGCCTTCCCAGCAGCGGTCGAAGTTGAGGCCTATCAGCTGTCCGTCGGCGTTGATGACAGGACTGCCGGAGTTGCCGCCCGTGGTGTGGTTGGTAGCGATGAAACAGACCGGAAGCTCGCCTTTGGCATTGGCGTACTGACCGTAATCTTTGTTGTTGTAAAGTTCTTTCAGACGCGGCTCAACCACGTAGTCGTAGATGTCGGGGTTCTCTTTCTGCATAATGCCCTCGATGGTGGTGTAGGGCTTGTAGCTAACGCCGTCCTTGGGACGGAAACCGTCAACATGACCGTAGGCCACACGCAGGGTGAGGTTGGCGTCGGGGAAGAAATTGACGTCGGGCTGCATCTCCATCATGCCTTTCACGTAAGTGCGCATAAGGCGGGCGATATTATCCTGTGCAGTGCGGTAGGGGTCGATGGTTCGTAAAGCAAAGCCACCGGTTTCAGTCTCGGTGCCGTAAGCGTATGCATACGAAATGCAGAACAAATCCACGGCCGGGTCTTTGCGAATTTTGGATTTTTTCTTAGTAGTATAGTTTTTCAGGAAATCGATAACCTTGTCTTTGTGGGTGAGCATGGATTTTTCGTAAACCTTACTCAAAAGATTCTCCACATCGGCTTTGGAGTGGCATTTTTTGTCCATATAAGGGGCGAAACCTTTCTGCCACATATAAGTGAAAGTTTCGATGAAAATGGCCTTGTCAACGATGGTATGTTTCTCGAAATCAGTAAAATATTTCTCGTTGGATTTGATTAGCTGTTCGCACTGGGCTTTGGCTTTTTCGTCGTTCATATTATGCAGTTGCCACATTGCGTATGCACGTTTCATAAAGTCGCTTGCCATCACGGCCTCGTTGAAATAGGTACGTTTCAGTTCGAGGGGTTTCAGCGTGGCGTAGTTCTGTGCCAGTTGTGGAAGTACGTCGCGGTATTCGGGTTTGTCGTTGGCCCACTGCTGGAATTTCTGTTCAAATTCGCGTTTCATCTTGGGCACTTCCAAGCGGTTTACGCCTATTGTCTCGCCCTGCCATTTTTTCCAGCCGTTGGCGATGCTGGCCACTGTGGAGGAGTATTTCAGACGCTGTGCGGCGTCCTGATTCATGGCGTTGTTGTAGTGGTCGAGGCGAATGGTGCGCAGGGCAATACGTACGGGGTTGGTAACGTTGGCTATCAACTCCACGGCGTCGGAAGTGATGTAGCGCTGGGTGGTTCCCGGATAGCCGAAAACAAAGGTGAAGTCGTTCTGTTCGGCGCCTTTCAGCGAAATGGTGAGGTGTTTCAGCGGTTTGTAGGGCTGGTTGTCGGCGGAATAGGGTGCGGGCTTGTTGTCCTTGTCGGCATATACGCGGAACACCGAGAAATCGCCGGTATGACGCGGCCACATCCAGTTGTCGGTATCGCCGCCGAATTTGCCTATGTTCGACGGGGGAGTGCCTACCAAACGCACATCGCTGAAGACTTCGTTGATATACATAAAATACTGATTGCCATAGTAAAACGGCTTAATCACGGCTTTGTAGTGGGTGCCTTCCACGGCTTTGTCGCCGATTTTCTTGATGTTTTCGTTGATAAGGGCGTTGCGCTCTTTCTCGTCCATGTCGTTGTCCACGCCTTCAAGTACCTGAGTGGTAACGTCTTCCATGCGCACCAGACGGGTGACGGTAAGTCCCGGACAGGGGATTTCCTCGCCAAAACTCTTTGCCCAGAAGCCGTTGGCCAAATAGTTGTGTTCCAAGGTACTGCGTGCGGCAATCTGGCTGTAGCCGCAGTGATGGTTGGTGAAAAGCAGTCCTTGGCTGGAGACGTACTCGCCGGTGCAGCCGCCACCGAAAAGCACCACAGCGTCCTTAAGACAGGCGTTGTTGATGTCGTAGATGTCCTTGGCGGTGATGCGCATGCCCTGTTTCTGCATGTCGGCCTCGTTTTTGCCCAGAAGCATGGGAATCCACATACCCTCGTCGGCAAATGTGGCTGTAACTGTGACAATTACAAAAAGGAAGGATAGTATTTTTTTCATAAGATAAGATTTTTTACGTTTATTTATTAATTTGCAAAGGATTGTCTTTCAATTCGTTTACGTTGCGTTTGGAGCGGTCCACGTCGCGGCCGAAGCTCTTGTTGGCCAATTTGCGGTCGCGTGGACGGTAGGTGCCGTCTTCCATCTCGCGGAGCATCACCTGAGTGAAGAGTTTGAACATCTTTTCTTCCTGAGTTTCATCGTGGTAGAAGCTCTCCCAAGCGTAGTTGTAAAGCTCCTGCAGACGTTCGGCCGACATGTGTTTGGGGTGGTACACCACCTGACCGGCGTTGTAGTGGTCCCAGTCGTGGTCGAAGATACGTCCCTGACGCATGAGGTCGTCGTAGGCTTTGGTGTGCGGGAAGGGTGCCAGCACGGTAAATTCGGCAAGGTCGAGGTCGATGTTCAAAAGGAAATCGATAAGGCGTTTGATGTCGTCCTCGGTTTGGTTGTCGAGGCCCAGAAGTATGGTGCCTTCAACGCCAATGCCGTGGTCGTGGTAGCGTTTCACACGTTCCTTGATATAGTCGGAGGTGTCGTAAACAGCCTGATACACGTACCATGCCCCTGCCTGCGCTGCGAGGTCGAGCACCTGCGGGTCGTCCTCGATGGTGTGGCTTATCCATTTCTTTTTCAGAGGGATCATCTCGCGGAAAAGGTCGAGTTCCCACTGTTTGTCCTGTGCCAAGGAGTTGTCCACGATAAACAGACGGTTGTTGTCGATACTTTCGAGGTCGGCGATGGTTTTGTCGATAGGACGCGGACGGAAACAGCGGCCGCCGAGGTACGACACAGCGCAGGGATAGCAGCTGAAACGGCATCCGCGCGAGGCGTGGAAGAGGTCCACCATCTGCACACCCTTGTGGTTGTAGAGCTCGCGTTTGTAGAGGTCGCGGCGGGCGGGACCCACGGTGGCTATGTCGGGCATTTTGCCCATGTAGTTGTAAACTTTTTTCAGTTTGCCGTTGCGCCAGTCGTCGAGGATGGCCTCCTGACGGCCTTCGGCTTCGCCAAGGAACACGCTGTCGGCGTGGGGGATGGTCTCTTCGGCGTGAAGCATGGTGGAGATGCCGCCGAACATCACGGTAACGCCGCGGGCACGGAAACGGTCGGCAATGGCCCAGCCACGTTTCACCTGCGTGGAGAGCATCATCGAGATGTAAACAATTTCTACATCTTCGTCGAAATCGATCTCTTCAACGTTCTCGTCGGTGAATTTTACATCGACATATTCGGGCAAAGTGGCGGCAAAAACCACCGCGCCGTGAGGCGGCAAAGTGAAGGTGGTCTGCCCCGGAAGCTTGTTCCAGCGCGGGTATATAAGTCGGGCTTTGATAGTGTTCATCAGTTAAAAACTTATATTTTTACTTGTTGTTATAAAAATGCAAAGATACGAAAAAAAGTTGGATTTTACGATTTTTAGATTTTCAGAGGGTCGGAATTTCGGATTTTAGGATAATCGGATATTCGGATTTTCAGATTTCAATAGATTCCCAATCCTGTGGATTGCGGACGATATAATCGGCAATGCGCCGATATTCTGCCGCGTTGCGGATTATGCGGTCGTAATAATTGTGTTGCCACAGGGGATTGTTTTTGTTGAATTTTGCCATTGCGGGGCGGTTGGCGTCAATCCAATCGTCGATACGGTTTACCGTTGCCGATTTGAAACCCGCCACAAACGACGAAATGGATTTGGGTTGCCGTTGGCATTGCGTGGGGATGGAAATTTTCACCGTTTTCCCCGTAGAGACGCACGGCCGTGCGTCTCTACACGGCCGTGCGTCATCATTACACGGCCGTGCGTCGTTACATTGCCGTGCATCGTTATCCCGCACATCATCGTCGTTTGTAACGCCATCCATGCATTTTGTTTTGTCCAATATCACAATGGCATGCAAATGGTCGGGCATCAATACAAATTCGCCCAAAAACAATTCGTCGCGCAATTGGAATGATTTAAAAAATTCGTCATAGACGATTTGTCCCCATTCGTTCAACACCATTTCGCCGTTCACTATTTCGCCGAACAGCCTGTTGCGATTGGCGGTAACGATGGTGATGTAATAATACCCGTTGCCGGAATAATCCCATCCCCGCAAACGGTTCGACGTTATCCTGTATTTGTCTTTGAATTTGTCGGGCATATTGGGGTTTATGGGATAAAAGCTTGTTATAGAAACAGAAATTACCTCCCACCCTTTTTTTCAGCCAAAATGGAAATCCGATATGTGTGAAAGAATAATCATTCTGCTTTGAAAAAATAATTTGTTCTTACACTTACCAATTCTATTTTTTCAGACTATCATACGCTTTTTGGAACACTCTCTGATTGATGAAGTTCATGAAGTCGGGATTGTCGAGATAGTTGCGGGTGAACTCGGTGTTTTCGTTTAGCATTTGAACGGCAATCTTCATCATGGAACTGCTGAATTGCTGCATGGCAGTCTCTCGGTTGCTGTTATGCACGGCGTTTACAAATGCTTCGTCGGCTTGCAAACGTTCGGGTAGTTGTTCAAGCTGGCGTTTGGCCTCGTCCACGTTCAACCAATTGATGCCGTTAAATTCGTCGAGTATGTCGCTGAGCTTTTCCATTACAGGTTCACTCTTTCCCTTTGGTTGACCTACAGGAATCGGGTCTATTTCTGAATTGGTGTTTTCCAGTTCAATTTTATGCTCCGCACCTTTCACAAGACGGTACTGGTCGAAATCAATGGCCTCCAGCAATCCTTCGGTGAAATCCTCACCTTTGAGCACAGGCAGTTTGTGAACAAGCAACATATAGTAGGTGTTCAACATCTCCCATTCCTGACTCTTGAACGGCATTACCGCAGCAATAAACGGATAGGTTCGCAGGAAAGACTTGATACTGCTTTTACAACGCACTTGCGCACTTTCGTCCAGAAGTTTGAAACGCTCCACCGATTGGTTGATGATAGGGTCGAGTTGTTCGCGTTCAGCCCCCGACCAGTATTTTTCATTTAGCACCCGCACGTCTTCCTCGGTATAGATATTTGCGCTTTCAATCTCCGTGATTAACTCGTTGAGTTTGTTCGGATCGGTCTCTTTTGAGAGAATGGTGGTTTTGTAATAGCGCTGAAAAGCCTCTTGGATGGCATCCGCATCATTGGCAAAATCAAGAACAAAAGTGTCACGCTTTTTCGGATGGCAACGATTCAAACGTGAAAGGGTCTGTACGGCCTTCACATCGGTCAGCAATTTATCTACATACATCGTATGCAGCAAAGGCTGGTCATAACCCGTCTGGAATTTGTCGGCCACCACAAGAATACGGTAAGGATCCGTTTCCATATTATCCTCAATGTCTCGTGAAGGGAATCCATTGACATCTGCTTCCGAAACCTCTTTGCCACCATATTCTTTGGTGCCGGAGAAAGCCACAATGGCTTTATACGGGCTTTTACGCTCTTTTAACAGCCGTTTAATCTCATAATAGAATTGAATGGCACGAAGAATGCTGCTCGTTACCACCATAGCTCGTGCCTCTCCACCGATTTTGCCTTTGCCGATAACCTGCGTGTGGAAGTGTTCTACAATGATAGAAGCCTTCTGTTGAATGGTTTCCGGTTGACTCTCCACAAAGGCACGGAGTTTTTTCTGTGCCTGTTTCTTCTCAAATTCGGGGTCTTCTTCTATGGCTTTTACAATCTTGTAGTAGCTGTTGTATGTGGTATAGTTCTTCAGCACATCCATTATAAAGCCCTCTTCGATGGCCTGTTTCATCGTGTATTCGTGGAACGGACGATACCCCGTTTCTCCGTCGGGCTGTTCAAATGGCACACCGAACATCTGCAAGGTTTTGTTCTTCGGTGTAGCTGTAAAGGCGTAATAGTTGGCGTTTTTCACCATTTTCCGCCCCTCGATAATCTGATTCAAACGGTCTTCCAAGTCCATTTCATCGCCACCGGCGTTGCCACTCAACGCAATGTTCATTTTGGCCGACAAAGAGCCATTCTGACTGCTGTGTGCCTCGTCGATAATGATGCCGAAACGCTTGTGTTTCAGGTCGGAACCGACAGCTTCAAGGATGTATGGGAATTTATGTACAATGGTAATGATGATTTTCTTGCCGCTTTCCAAATGTTTGCGCAAATCATCAGCACTTTCGGCGTGTGCCACCAAATTTTGCAGACGCTTGAAAGCAATGATATTGTCACGTATCTGCCCATCGAGGTTCACACGGTCGGTTACCACAATCACGCTGTCTAAAAGCGGTTGCGTGCCGTCCAACAACCCCACCAACTGATAAGCCAACCAAGTGATGGAGTTGGATTTGCCGCTACCGGCAGAGTGCTGGATTAGGAAGCGATGCCCCACACCCCCATCTTTCGTTGCCTTCAGCAGACAGCGTACGGCATCCAATTGATGGTAACGAGGCCATACTACAGAGGTCTTGGTCACTTCCTTGTATTTGCCTGTGTTCTTGTCCCTTTCCCGAACTTTCTTTACAACCACTTGCGCGTAGTTTTCTAAAATGTCCGAGAGGGATTCTTTTTTCAGAATATCTTCCCAAAGGTATGCTGTTCGCACACCGTTGGGATTGACGGGATTTCCGGCACCGCCGTTCACGCCTTTATTGAATGGCAAAAACCACGAAGATTTCCCAGAAAGCCAAGTACACATCTTGATGTTGTCGTCGTCAACAGCAAAATGCACCGCACAGCGTTTCGGAGCCAGCAACGGATCTTTGGGGTCGCGGTCGGTCTGATACTGCTTTACTGCATTTTCGATGGTCTGTCCCGTATAGTGGTTTTTCAATTCCAACGTGATGATGGGCAGGCCGTTCAACGAAATCATCACATCAATGCTGTTGCTGTTTTCTTTGCTGTAGAAAAGTTGGCGGATTACGCAGAAGATATTCTTGGCATACAATTCCTTGGCGGTCGGATTCAACTCTGATGGCAAAGGATAGTACATATCGAACAGCTCTGAAATAAAGCGGAACCCTTTTCTGAGCACATCCGAAACACCACGGTTTGCCAGTTGTTTGCTCAGTTCGGTGAAAAACTTGCGTTCCGACACCTCGCTGGCAAAGCAGGCCGTATTCTCCACTTTCTGCTTTTGTGTAGAGAGAAGAAAACGTTTTACTCGCTCCGTATCGAGCGCATATTGTTTGTTATAATCATCTGAAACACCCTCTTCGTATTGGTGCTGGTCGCGCAAATACGAGACGAGAATGGTTTCCAATTGCTTTTCGCTGGTGTTGGTGGGCATATTGCTTATATATTTTGCACGTTGATTTGCCCTGTCACGCAGTCGGCAATCAGACGTTGTTTGTATTCTTTCAGATACTCTATCTCCGCTTCAAGCTCGGAAATAAGAGAGTTCACCTTGGAACATTTGTTTTCTATGTGGGCAACAATTGTAAGTTGCTCATCTTTTGGCGGAACAACTACGAGTTGTTTCTTTAATTCGTCAAAAGATAATGTGAGGCGTATTCCTGTGCCCATTCCATGAAACAACTTTTTGTTGTCCATCGTCTTGAATAATAGGTTATAATACTCTGCATTCGTTGTTTGGCGAGGGCGAACAACGATGTATGCAGAAGTAATTATTCCATCTTCGGGGGCTATAGCAACACGCTGTGAAACGAAGTCATAATTAAGATTAAGTCCATTTATCAAAATGTCGTTTTTCTTTATCTTATAGTATTTCACGTATGTGTCTCTATATTCCTCAATGTTTCCTGGCTCATCTTTTAGAACTAATGTTCCATAATAGAACTTGAATGCGTGCTTAAATTCAAAGTCGGAATTAGATTCAACTTTGCCAGTAAACAGGCTAGCTACACGTCTAACTTCCCAATGCTCAGGAATCATCCCAATCCACGGGATGCCGCTGTCTTTCATCTTCACATCGGGGTTCAAGCCCTTTGTGACAACATTGGCGATTTCGGTTTCTTTTAATTCATTAAGCAGCCGTAACTCTCTCTCTCTCTCTGCAACATACGAATTTATTATTGAAGTTTTACTATCCAAATAACTGACTATTTTCTCCTGCTCGGAGAGCGGGGGAAGAAAGAAAGGAATTGTTTTTAAGGCATTGGGGTTCAAATCCCATTGTCCTACACGAATTCCTTTTGAATATTGTGTGAAGAATGGCACATAAGCACTGCTGCGAATTGCTCTACTAAAAAAATCTTTGTTTACCCCATGCAATTTGCAAGTAAAGTAAGCTGGGCTTACAATTCCGTCGTAGTCAGAAACAGCATAAGAACCTTGCCATGCTTTCATTTTGTTTATTGCAAAATCTCCTTTCTTAATATACTTGTAACCACTTAAATCTTCTGGCACAAAATTGTGGTTTTCCTCCTTGTCTTCCTTGTCGCGTTTTATCACACCTTGCTCACGGGTAACAGAGAGTAATTGGGCATCTCCATGTCCCTTTTCGGAGAACAATGTAAGGAGAGCACGTAGCTGTTTCGTCTGCCAATGCTCAGGAATTTGCCCTATCCATAGCACGTCCGTTTGCTTATATTTCTTATACCTCTCCATACTATTTTCCTAATATTTCATCCAACAATCCATCAGTGCGTTGCTCTATGTCGTGAATATCCTTGGAAATCTCCGCAAGACTGCGCAGCTCTTTCGGTTTGTAGAAGTATTTCGTGAACGAAAGTTCGTAGCCAGTTTCAATGTTGCTGCGGTCAAGGATGGCGTCGGGGGCGTAAGGCAGAATCTCGTTCTTAAAGAAACCGTCGATGCCGCCTTCGTAGCGGAACGGGATAATCTCAGTGTCTTTCGATTTCTTATCCATCACAGGTTTACCTTTCTTGTCACGCATAATGTTGCCTTGATTATCGCGTTGCGGCTGATACACCTTCACACTCCAATAACCAAACTCGTTATTAGGGAAGATTTTGCTTTGGGGCGTTTCCTTGAAGTCCATCAACAGCTTCATAATCTGAGCACGGTTTTCTTCGGTCGTCTCGCAGTTTTTTTCACCCAAGTTCTTGCGAAGTGGCGACTTGATTTCCGTAGCATCAATCAACTGCACATAACCTTTGCGTCGCTCTTCCTTGCGGTTGGTAACCACCCAAATGAAAGTTCCAATCCCCGTATTATAGAAGTCCTTTTCGGGCATTGCTATAATGGCTTCCAACAAGTCGTTCTCAATGATATACTGGCGCAGATTGCTGGCTCCACTACCCGCATCGCCTGTGAAAAGACTGCTGCCGTTGTGAACTTCCACTATGCGAGTGCCCAATGCTGTATCTTCTCTCATGCGAGAAAGGTTGTTGGCAAGGAACATCATCTGACAGTCGCCTATGTCTGGAATGAAAGAAAGGGGATTGCCTTTGCCATCTATAATCTCAAAGCGGCTATCAGTAAACTTTTTCTTGTCACCTTCACCCAAACCTCTCTTCTTTAGGTCTTCCTTCCAAGGAGTTCCGAAAGGCGGATTGGAAATACAGAAATCAAAAGTTTCGCCTGCATGCCCATCACGGGAGATAGTACTGTCAAAGGAAATATATTCGCGCATTTCAGTACCATGAGGGTATTGGAAGGAGTTTATATTTCCTGATATCATAAGGTCTGCCTTACATGTTGCAAAGGTTTCTGGTTGCAGTTCCTGACCAAAGATATTCACATTGACTTGCTTGCCCCTTGACTGTGCTATCTCCTGTATCCTGTTTTGTGCTATAGTGAGGATGCCACCAGTACCACAAGCACCATCATAGATATGATAGGTGTTATCAGTAATCTTGTCTGCTATTGGCATAACAGCAACATCGGCAAGCAGCTTTACATAGTCACGAGGTGTGAAGTGTTCACCGGCTTCAGTTACGTTGTTTTCCTCATTGAACTTTCGCAGCAGCTCTTCAAACATTGTTCCCATTGCATGATTGTCAAGGGCTGGCAGTCTCTCTTTGCCATTATCATCAAGCACAGGCTTGTTTGATAGGTTTATCTTGTCGTCAGTAAACTTCTCGATGATGCTGCCCAGACGCTCTGCCTCTGTGAGGTTATCAACCATCTGGTGCAGGTGGAACTTCTCTATGATATCTTGCACGTCCTTACTGAAACCATTCAGGTAGTCCTTGAAGTTTAGTTTTAGCCTGTTGGGATCTGTCTCACTCTTCAAAGTCTTCATCGTGAACTTTGAAGTGTTATAGAATGGATAGCCAGTGACTTGGTAGAGAATAGGGTCTTGATTATTGATGTTGTTATCATCAAGCATCTTCTTCTGCTGAAGCAGTTTCTCCTTCGTTGGCTCAAGAAGAACGTCTATTCTTCGCAGAACCATCATTGGCATAATGATTTTCTTGTATTCGCCCTTCTCAAAGGCATAAACTAATACATCTGTAGCAATGTTCCAGATGAATGAGAATAGTTGGTTATATTGCGATTGGTTCATAGGCAATAATCTATTACTTCTTCCTTCAACCTAAAGGCATCGGGGTCTATTGTCATTTGATAAATATTTATGTCGGGGTTGCGTTTGCGAGCAACCTGTATTACCTTCTCCTTATCTTTTTGGTCTATGTTTATGCCAAGATAAACAGATTCGAAACATTCGCCACCTATTTCAAGAAACGCACGAACCTCTTTCCATGGGGTTGTATCTTCATTCTGATAAGGCAACTGTTTCATATATGTTGGTGACGGTTCGAAAGAGAATAGACGAACTTCTTGTTCGTGCTCCCAAGCTTTGGCTTTCGTTGTCATCTGATAATGGAAAAAATTCTTAACATCTCGGAAAAAGTCTGGTCTCTCAATGATGTCTTTGTATTGCACCTCCCATTCCTGACAACCGATAAAGAACAGCCCTCTCATTTTAGAAAGGTATTTTCGGGTTTTAGCCATGTCAAGACCAATGCACATGCCATTATGCTTGGTGTAGTAGCTCCACATCAACAAAGAATCATTCACTTTGGAGAGGCTGCAGATATATGCGTTTTCTCTGTATCGACGAAATTTATCAGATTCTAAAAATGAAACAACTTCTGATGGCCAATTCTTTGTGTTTTTTGATGGAATTTTCGAAAAATCAATCAATGCAGGATGACAGTCGAAAGGGTCGTTCAACATAGATGCCTGGGTGAACATAAGATTGCTATTGTGTAGCATATTCAAACCACCTTAAGCATCGAGATATTTGTAAATTGTGTTTCTATCAGCCATTCTTACCTGCTTGTCAGTACCAAACTAGTCTTTTTATTGTTTTTTTCGCACTGCAAAAATACACTTTTTCACCGATAAAAACAAATTTGTTTCAAGATGTTCAGATTATCCGATTGTCGGATTTTCGGATTGATAGGGGAAGATGATATGGGTTTCGGATTATCCGATTGTCGGTTTTTGGGGCGGATCCCCCAATGGCAGAAACCATGTTGGCAATAGGCCCTACCGGCGTTTCATCTCTTCCTCGAGCTGTTTTCTCTTTTTGGTGCTGAACCACAGGCCGTACACTTCGCTCACATTGTTGGCGGTGGTGAAAGCGCTTATCTGCTCCTGTTTCAGCCACGCCAGCAGCTGGCTGAACTCGTCCTTTCCGAGCAGCACCTCGAGCTCGATGCTTTTTTCGCCGCTGTAGCCGCCCACCACCTCGTAAAGGGTGCAGCCGCGGTGCAGGTTGTCGACAATGTACTTGCGTATGCGCTCGTGCTCTTTCGACACAATGCATACGCGCTTGCGGTTGCCCAGCGCCGCCGTGAAATAATCCACCACAAGGCCGTTTATCCAAGTGCCTATAAGTCCGATGATAACCATGCGGAAGGGGTTGATGAAAAAGGCCGTGCAGCATATCATGG
>JAEEGG010017939.1_pt1 | contig 14485 bp, 13 predicted proteins | sample 9134161 | NCBI WGS metagenome assembly JAEEGG01 (sample SAMN16246543, study PRJNA631951) | gut metagenome | biome: gut microbiome; feature: rumen; material: CR-attached | host: Bos | place: Iran: Karaj | collected 2018-10
CCGCGACATTAAAGTGAAAGACTGGACCGACGACCAGACTGCAAAGATTCGTGAAATCATTGCCGACGGTTTCAAGGTGGAAGGTGATCTTCGTTCCGAAGTTCAAATGAACATTAAACGTCTCATGGACATCGGTTGCTATCGTGGCGTTCGCCATCGTATCGGTCTCCCCGTACGTGGTCAGAGCACGAAGAACAATGCCCGTACCCGCAAGGGAAAGAAGAAGACTGTTGCTAACAAGAAAAAGGCTACTAAATAATAATTGATATGGCAAAAAAAGCAGTTTCAGCTAAGAAAAGAGTTGTAAAGGTAGGTGCAGCCGGACAGTTGCATGTACATAGCTCCTTTAACAATATCATTGTGACTCTGGCCAACGACGAAGGTCAGGTGATTTCGTGGTCCTCAGCCGGCAAGATGGGATTCCGCGGTTCCAAGAAGAACACGCCTTACGCTGCCCAGATGGCCGCTCAGGATTGTGCCAAAGTAGCTTTCGACCTTGGTCTCCGCAAAGTGAAGGCATTCGTTAAAGGTCCGGGCAACGGCCGCGAATCCGCCATCCGTGCCATCCATGGAGCAGGCATCGAAGTGACCGAGATCGTTGACGTGACGCCGCTGCCTCACAACGGTTGCCGTCCTCCGAAGAGAAGAAGAGTATAACTTAGATTAATCAGCAAAATATTTAAGAAATGGCTAAATATACAGGACCAAAAACACGCATGTCTCGTAAATTTGGTGAACCCATTTACGGACCTGACAAGGTATTGTCCAAGAGAACCAACCCTCCCGGACAGCATGGTAACGACCGTCGCCGCAAGACTTCGGAATATGGCACGATGCTTGCTCAGAAGCAGAAGGCCAAGTACACTTATGGTGTGCTCGAGCGCCAGTTCCGCAATCTCTTCGAGAAGGCTTCCCGTTCCAGCGGTGTTACCGGTGAAGAGCTGATGCAGCTCCTTGAGCGTCGTCTCGACAATATCGTCTATCGTTTGGGTATTGCTCCCACACGTGCAGCCGCCCGTCAGCTGGTCAACCACAAGCACATTGTTGTCGACGGACAGGTAGTGAACATTCCGTCATATTCCGTTAAGCCCGGTCAAGTGGTTGGCGTACGCGAGAAATCCAAGTCTCTCGAAGTGATTGCCGACTCTCTGGCAGGCTTCAACCACGGCAAATACTCTTGGATAGAGTGGGACGACAACACCATGAGTGGTAAGTTCATGCACTTGCCCGAGCGAGCCGACATCCCCGAGAACATTCAGGAACAGCTGATTGTTGAATTATACTCCAAATAAAAAATAAATCAATCCATGGCGATATTAGCATTTCAAAAACCCGACAAAGTTGTAATGTTGGAAGAAACGCCAACCTACGGAAAGTTTGAGTTCCGTCCGTTGGAGCCAGGTTTCGGTACAACGATAGGAAACGCCTTGAGGCGCATCCTTCTGTCATCTTTGGAAGGCTATGCTATCAACACCATCCGCATCGATGGCGTAGAGCATGAGTTTTCCACCGTCCCCGGCGTCCGTGAGGATGTGACCAATATCATTCTGAACTTGAAGCAAATTCGTTTCAAGCAGACGGTTAGCGAGTTTGAAAGTGAAAAGGTTAGTATCACCGTCGAAAATTCCACAGATTTTAAAGCCGGTGATATAAGTACGGCCCTAACCGGATTTGCAGTGTTAAATCCCGAATTGGTCATCTGTCACCTTGACCCGAAGGCCTCCATGAAGATGGAACTCACCATCAACAAAGGCCGCGGCTACGTGCCCTCCGAAGAAAACCGCGCGGCATGTACCATCGTCAATCAGTTGCCGATCGATTCCATTTACACCCCTATCCGTAACGTGAAGTATACGGTGGACAACTATCGCGTAGAGCAGAAGACTGACTACGAGAAACTGACCATCGAGATAACCACGGACGGGTCCATACATCCCAAAGACGCCCTCAAGGAAGCAGCCAAAATCCTCATCTACCACTTCGTGCTCTTCTCGGAAGACAAGATTACCATCGAGAACTCCGAAGACGGCAGTGAAGAATTCGATGAAGAAACGCTCCGTATGCGCCAGTTGCTCAAGACCAAGCTCATCGACATGCACCTCTCCGTACGTGCCCTCAACTGCCTCAAGGCAGCCGACGTCGAAACCTTGGGCGACCTGGTACAGTTCAACAAGAACGACCTCCTCAAGTTCCGCAACTTCGGTAAGAAGTCTCTTTCCGAACTCGAGAACCTGCTTGAGAGCCTCAACTTGTCCTTCGGACTCGACATTGCTAAGTATAAATACGATAAAGATTAAGTTATGAGACATAATAAGAAATTCAACCATCTCAGTCGTACGGCCTCTCACCGTGCCGCCATGCTCTCCAACATGGCTTGCTCGCTCATCAAGTACAAGAGAATCACCACGACCGTAGCCAAGGCCAAAGCCTTGAGAAAATACATTGAGCCCATCGTCACCAAGTCCAAGAACGACACGACCCACTCGCGTCGCGTAGTGTTCAGCTACCTGCAGGACAAAGAATCCGTCAAGGAACTCTTCAAGGACATCTCCGAGAAGATCGGCAGCCGCCCCGGTGGTTACACCCGCATCATCAAGCTCGGACAGCGTCAGGACGACGGTGCCGAAATGTGCTTCATTGAATTCGTTGACTACGACGAGAACATGGCCAAGACCGAAAAGAAGGCCCGCCGCACCCGCCGTGGTGGCCGTCGTGCCGCTGCCAAGGAACAGCCCGCCGAAGAGGTAAAGGCCGTTGAAGAAACAGCAACCGAGGCTCCTGCCGAGGAAGCTCCTGCTGAAGAGAAACCCGTTGTTGAGGGAGCTGCTCCCGAAGCACCTGTAGAGGAAGCACCCGCCGAAGAGGCTGCTCCTGCCGAAGATGCAGCTCCAGAAGCTGAAAAGTAATAATAGATTTCTTCATTGAACGCCGGTTTGCATTTTTGCATGTCCGGCGTTTTTTTTATGTGCTTCCCGTGAGGTCGGGGAAGTCTGTTCCGTCAGGGCGAGGATTATTCCGCGCCTTTTTCACGGTTGTGGCGGCGGCAGAGCATTTGGCAGTTATCCGCCGTGGTGGGGCCTCCCTGGCTCCACGGCGTGATGTGGTCCGCCTCCATTTCGTTCAGTTCGTAGTGCTTGCCTTCGCCGCACCGGGGACAGATGCCCTGCTGGCGTTCGTAAGCCTCGCGTTTCATCTTTTCCGTGAATGCACGGATGTTCAGATAGCGTTCCTCGCGTGTCAGTACATAGGGATAGATGCCTTTTTTACTCGTCACGTCATCGTCCTGCATCAGGTCGGCAATCTCCGTTTCCAGTACATCGGTGTCCAGTCGGGCCTCGTGGAAACGGTCGTAGAGGCCGCCCCAGTCCAAGCCCTTCATCTCCTTGCGATACTTCGGAAACGTCAGCTGCACCCACTCAATCACCGCGCGGAAGTACATCCACAGCGCGTTGGCATTTTGGTCGTGCTGATGCTTGGCCATGTAGCCCTCGATGCTCTCTGTGTGGCCGTCTTTCGTCAGCGATGCCGCTATCCATCGCAGTGCCGTCTCCAGATAGTCCTGCCGGATGGGCGAGCCGTTCACATAGTTGCTCCCCAGTCCGTAGGCCGCACAACCCGTCTTCGAGAAGTGGCGCTTGGCATCGGCCAGCCAAGGCCCGGCAAACACGGCATTCCGCAGCTCCTGGTCCGTCAGCCGTTCGCCGGCAATGTTGATGGTGCGGAACCAGTCCAGCTTTTCCTTATCCGAACCGCTGCACACGTACACCTGCAGTTCGTAGTCCAATATCTCGTCCTGCTCCTCCTTGGTCAGGTTGTCGAAAAAGCGGAAGAAGAACGGGAAATCGCCGTTCACGTATTGGCATACGCTGATGGTCCGCTGCTGCCCGTCCATCACTTCGTAGGGCACTTCGGCATCGTCCTCGCGTCGCGCCCAATACATCACGTTCAGCGGAAAACCTTTGCGTACCGTGTCTATCACCGCATCGCGCTTCTTGTCATCATAGATAAACTCGCGCTGGTAGGGCGGACGGATGTCCAACTTCCCGCCCAGGCCGCGCACGCCGCCTTCCTCATTGTCCATGTAACCCGCCGTCAGTTCCCTGACCGTTACTTTCCGTAATTCTATTTTCATTGCTTGCGTCGGATAAAGATTCTACCATACATTCGTTTCCCATTGACGTATCCTCTTCCTTTCTCTATGTTGAGGGAATATTCATTTCCTACAATTTCAAACTGTTCCGGACTATATTTATCAAGGAAAGTAATAGGCACGCCCATCACGCCGTCGTAGTCGCAAGGAATGTCAGCGGTCTTGTCCACATTGATGGCGTCGTAGTTGTCGTATTTGGGATATTCCTCCGGTGTGTAACGCTTGTAAAGCACCAATTCTTCGTGACGTTTTTTGTGGTCGAGGTTGGTAAACCAGATAGATTGTGAACGTGCCATGTGTTTTTCATTGTGAAAAACAATAGAGCGATCTTTTTTCAGAGCGAGACCTTCTTCAATATATTTATTAGGAACATCAAAATACACCTCTTTACTCATAGGTGTATATCCGACCCATAATTCATTATTCTTGATTAAAGGGAAAATCTCTTTGTAGGTAATGGCATTTTTATTTCCAATAATCAGAAACTTTTTGTCGAAGTGGATGAGTTGCGCCACGTATTCGCGGAAGAGTGAGAAGGGCGGGTTGGTGCATACGATGTCGGCTTCCTTCAAGAGTTCGATGCATTCGGCGGAACGGAAGTCGCCGTGCTGTGTCATGGTGGAAAGCACGTTGCGGTCGTTCTGGAGCAGATAGCGCACGTCGGCGAGGTCGACGCGTCCGTCGCCGTTGAGGTCGGAAACTTCGGTGATTTCCACCTTGTAGGCCACTTTCTTTTCCTCGCTGCCGTCGCCAAAGTCGAGCAACAGCTCGTTGCCCTGCACGGGCGAACCGTCGTAGCACGTGGCGATGAGTTTCTTCAGCCCCAAGGCGTTGAAGTTAAGAGCGAAATACTTGAAGAAGTTCGACTCGTAGGGGTCGTCGCAGTTGCACAGTACAGTCTTTCCCTGGAAGTGGTCCTTGTAGTGTTTCAGTTCACCCGCGATGTCCTCCATCTGGGTGTAGAACTCGTCCTTCTTGGCACGCGCTGCCGCGTGCAAGTTCTGATTACCTGCCATAGCATGATAAGTTTGGCGCGTTGCTTATCATCGGCAGTGGGCATTTAGAACAAAAAGCATGGACGGACTACATCCATGCTCTAGGCCCTGAGAATGCCCACTTGTACAGATAAGTCACGCCCACGCTATGCGCAGGCGTTCGCGACTTATTCGAGTACAAGTATGTTTGAAATTTCTCAGGTTTCAGAGCAATACCGAATAAACAGCAAACGCTATTATTTCCAATAAAGTTTGGACGGCGTACCGCGCTGGCCAGGCCTCCGCGTGGCGAAACGGCCGCTATCCGGGGGCAAATATACGAAGATTTTCCAATTAAAAAAGAAAAATGAGTCAATGAATAATGTGTGGGTGCAGAAACGGCGTTTCAAAAGTTTGAAACGCCGCTTGTGATTTTTGAGGTGCCGCTTTTGCGGGCGGGGATGGGATGCGGGGGGTCAGTTGTGCAGTGTGAATTCTCCGGCGATGGGTGTGGCGAGCTGTTGTCGGAGGGCGTCGCCCTGGTAGCCTTCGCCGAGGAGGTACATGAGTTTGGTGGTGATGCTTTCGATGGTGCTGTCGTATCCGTTGACGACGCCGCAGAGGAGGAGTTGTTTGCCGGTTTCGTAGCGGGCCATTTCGACGGCTCCTTCGGCGCATTGGGTGACGTTGACGACAACGATGCCCCGCTGCTGTGCGGCCTGGAGTTCTTCGATGAGCCAGGGTTTCTGGGGTGCGTTGCCTGAGCCGTAGGTTTTGAGTACGACGGCGCGTATGTCGTTGAGCCGGAGTACGGCGCTGACGATTTCGCGGCGTATGCCTGGGAAGAGTGTGAGTACGGCGAGGCGGCGGTCGAGGCGGTAGTGGGGCCGGAGGGGGAGGCTGGTGTCGGGTCGGTGGATGTACTGGCGTTCGTAGACGATGTGTATGCCGGCGTGTGCGAGTGAGTGGTAGTTGAAGGAGCGGAAGGCGTTGAATCCTTCGGCGTTGATTTTGGTGGTGCGGTTGCCTCGCATGAGCCGGTTTTCGAAGAAGATGGTGACTTCGGGGACTGTGGGTTGTCCGTCGGCGTCGCGTGCGGCTGCTATTTCGACGGCGGTGAGGAGGTTTTCCTTGCCGTCGGTGCGCAGTTCTCCGACGGGTAGTTGTGAGCCTGTGAGGACGACGGGTTTGGCGAGGTTTTCGAGCATGAAGCTGAGCGCGCTGGCGGTGTAGGCCATGGTGTCGGTGCCGTGGAGGACGACGAATCCGTCGAAGCGTTCGTAGTTGTCGGCGATGACGCGTGTGATGCTGACCCAGTGGTCGGGGCCCATGTCGCTGCTGTCGATGGGGGGATCGAAGGCGTAGCAGGAGAGGTCGTAGTCGAACTGCTGGAGCTCGGGCACGAAACTGATGAGGCGTTTGAAGTCGAAGTTGCTCAGTGCGCCGCTTTCGGGGTTGCGGTACATGCCGATGGTGCCGCCGGTGTAGATGATGAGGATGGCGGTTTTGCCGGTGCGTCGTCCGGCGTTGTCAGTGAGTTTGAGTTCGTTCATGGCGGGTGGTTGGCGGTTCGTGGTGCAGCGTTCAGGCTTTGTTCTGGCGTTGCTGGCGCCTGTCGCGGCGCGTGTGGTTCCAGTTCTTGTAGGAGCCGAAGAAGTTGCCCTGCTGGTTGGTTGCGGGCTGTTCGGGTTTCTTTATTTCGGGATAGCTGATGCGTGTGTGGTAGATGGTCTTGAGGCTGCTGATGAACTGTTCCTTGGCGACTTCGATGTCGTGGAAGGTGATGGGACAGTCGCGGAAGTAGCCTTCGCTGACCTGTGTGTCGATGATGCGCCCGACGAGTTCGCGCAGGGTGTCGTCGTTGATGATTTTAAGGCTTCGCGAGGCGGCTTCGACGGAGTCGGCCATCATGAGTATGGCCTGTTCCAGGGTGTTTGGGTTGGGGCCGGGGTAGGTGAAGAGTTCCTCGTTGACGGGTTCGCCGGGGTGTTTGTTGACGTAGTTGACATAGAAGTATTTGGTCTTGCTGCGTCCGTGGTGGGTGGCGATGAATCCCTTGATGTCGGCGGGGAGGCGGTTCTTATCGGCCATTTCGAGACCGTCGGCCACGTGCTGTATGATGATTTGCGCGCTGCGTTCCTCGCTGAGGTTGTCGTGGGGGTTGACGCTGCTTTGGTTTTCGGTGTAGAAGGCGGGGTTCTTCATCTTGCCGATGTCGTGGTAGAGGGCTCCTGTACGCACAAGCAGTCCGTTGGCATCGATGCGGTTGGCTATCTCTGAGGCCAGGTTGCCTACGGTGATGGAATGCTGGAAGGTGCCTGGAGCCACTTCACTGAGCCGACGGAGAAGGTCTTTGTTGGTGTCGGAGAGTTCGAAAAGGGTGATGTTCGACGTGAATCCGAAGGCTTTCTCGATGATATACATCAGCGGGTAGGTGAGCAGCAGCAGGATGCCGTTGAAGAAGAACACCATGTAGGCCTTGTCGTCGAGGGTCAGTTTGCCGGTCTGGATGAGTTGCAGGGCATAGTGGGTGATGGCGCTGCAGACGAACACCAGGATAGCGGCCTTGAACAAGTGGGCGCGCTTCGACATGTCGCTCAAGGCAAAGATGGCCGTCAGGCCTGCTACCAACTGGATGGTAATGAATACGAAACTGTCGTTGATGGCGAGGGCCGACACCATGGTCACGCACACGTGGGTGATGAAGGCGGTGTGTGAGTCGAGAAACACCTGCGAGAGCATGGGAACCATGGCCAATGGCAGGATATAGACACTCAGGAATGACTGCCTCGCGAGGATGGATACCATGATGGGGAAAATGATAATCATGGCATAGAGCATGAGGATGTTGCGAGGCTTGTTGAAGTAGTTCTTGTTGTTTTTGACGAGGTAGATGGTGAACAGCGTTATGAACATCAAGACATAGAGCAACTGCCCGAGTACATTGGCAAATATGGTCTTGTTGTCCTTGGATTGGTCGCTGCTCAGGGCTTTCTGCATCGAGTCAATCTTCATGGCTATGGTGTCGGTGACAATCTCGCCTCGGTCGATGATTTTCTCGCCTTGCTCCACTCTCTTGCCTATTCCTGTCGCGACGTTGCCCAGCAGTTGCTCCAGTTCAAACTCACTCCTTACCTTGTCGTATCTGATGTTCGGACGGATATAGTTTTCAAGATTGAACTTGTTGAGTTGGGAATGGTGGCCTTCTAGTTCTTCATCGAAGAAAAGCGTCTTGTAGGCTTGACTCTCCGAATAGACGTTAATCCTGTGCATATGGCTCAACTCCTTGTCTTTCGATACCCTGATGACCGCCGATGAGTCGGTCTCGAAGATGCTGTTGTAGTCGGTAGCGCTCATGATAGGCCGGCTGTAGATGGCGTGCAGACGGCGCACAATCTGGTCTTTATAGATATAGAGCGAACCGACGTTTTCTTCGGTGAAGTTGTTGCAGAAATCATCAATGGCCCTCTGCTCTACTTTTTCATCAAGCACATAGAAAGGTTCGAAATCTTTCGTGATTTCTTCTTTCTCTCTCTCAATGGTGCTGTCGGCACGCATCACGTCGTAGTTGAAGTCGGCAATCAGCGCACTGCCTATCCATGGCCTGCCCACTTCATAATATAGGCGCGACTCAGTCTGTCCGGGCAAGGCCCAAACAATCAATGCTGTTGATACTAGTATCAATATGATGCGGGTGAATACTCCCAAGAGGTTGCGGTCTTCTTTCTTTTTGTTGATTGCCATGGCTATGACTGTTTTTACTTTGCGAAAATACAAAAAAAAACTGAAACGGGGAGGATATTCACGATTTTATTCTCTGTTGGTGCATCGAGCGCTGGTTATGTGTGGATAAATGGATGAAATAGGGATACAAATTGCATGGTTTCAAAAAAAAAGAGTAATTTTGCAGAAAATTGGATAATCATGACAGAAAGAAAAGTAAGGGTGCGCTTTGCACCCAGTCCTACCGGACCCCTCCATATAGGTGGCGTACGCACGGCATTGTCTAATTACTTGTTTGCCCACCAGCATGGGGGAAGCCTTGTACTCAGGATAGAAGACACCGACTCCAGCCGCTTTGTGCCGGGAGCCGAAGACTATATCCTCGAATCGTTTGCATGGTTGGGGATAAAGTTCGATGAAGGGGTGTCGTTAGGGGGCGACTATGGCCCATACCGCCAGAGTGAGCGCCGCAAGATTTACAGGCGCTATGTAGATCAGTTGCTCGAAGACGGGAAGGCATACATCGCTTTCGACACCGCGGAGGAATTGGAGGCCAAACGTGCTGAAATACCCAATTTCCAGTATGATGCCAAAAGCCGCGGCATGATGCGCAACTCGCTCACCATGCCTGAGGCAGAAGTGAAGGAACTCATCGACGAGGGAGCGCAGTATGTGGTGCGATTCAAGGTGGAGCCTGGCGAGGAGGTGCATATCGACGACCTCATTCGCGGCCATGTGAAGTTCATGAGCGATGTGGTCGACGACAAGGTGCTCTTCAAGAGTGCCGATGAGTTGCCGACGTATCACTTGGCCAATATCGTCGACGACCATCTGATGGAGATTACTCATGTCATCCGTGGAGAAGAATGGTTGCCGAGTTCTCCGCTGCATGTGATGCTTTACCGTGCACTCGGATGGGAGAGCACCATGCCCAGGTTTGCTCACTTGCCCTTGCTGCTCAAGCCGGAAGGAAAGGGGAAACTGTCGAAGCGCGATGGCGACAGACTCGGATTCCCCGTGTTCCCGTTGGAGTGGCATGACCCCAAGACAGGCGAAGTCGCTTCGGGATTCCGTGAGAGTGGATATTTCCCCGAGGCGGTTGTCAATTTCCTCGCGCTGTTGGGATGGAACCCCGGCACCGATCAGGAATTGTTCTCGCTCGATGAGTTGGTAAGGTTTTTCGATTTGTCGAAATGCTCCAAGTCGGGCGCACGGTTTGACTATCAGAAAGGCATATGGTTCAACCACGAGTATATGTTGCATAAGAGCAATGAGGAAGTGGCCAAACTGTTTGCTCCCATCGTGGCGGGAAATGGCATCGATGAACCCATGTCGCGCATTGTCAAGGTGGTGTCGATGATGAAAGACAGGGTGAGTTTCATCAAGGAGTTGTGGCCTCTCTGCTCGTTCTTCTTCATACCGCCAACGGAATACGACGAGAAGACGGTGCGCAAGCGCTGGAAGGCTGACTCCGCACAGGTGATGGGCCAACTGGCCGACTTACTTGAGTCGCTCGACGACTTCTCCCTGGAGAATCAGGAACATGTGGTGATGGCTTGGGTGGAAAACCAGGGCTATAAGTTGGGCGATGTGATGAATGCCTTCAGACTGGCCTTGGTGGGAATAGGCAAAGGCCCCGGCATGTTTGACATTTCTGACTTCCTCGGCAAGGAAGAGACAGTCAGACGCCTGAGAAGAGCCATTGAAGTCTTGGGATAATATCCTTTCTTTTCTAATCTAAGGTGGTGTGTACAATATATTAATGTACCTTTATCTTATAGGCGTCGCCGTCTATAGTCTGTTCGACAAGAAGGTGCGCAAGATGTGGCGTGGGGAGCGTGAGGCTTTCGATGTGCTGAAAGCCAACGTCGACCCCGACGCAAGGTACGTTTGGTTTCATGCCGCGTCGCTCGGTGAGTTCGAACAGGGCCGGCCGCTCATGGAACATTTGCGCAAGAACCACCCGGAATACAAGATCCTGCTGACATTTTTCTCGCCGTCAGGCTACGAGGTGCGAAAGAACTATGAGGGTGCCGACATTATCTGTTACCTGCCTCTCGACACCCGCATCAATGCGCACCGCTTCCTGAAACTGGTGTCGCCGGAAATGGCGTTCTTCATCAAGTATGAGTTCTGGTACAACTACCTGCATATCTTGAAACGCCGTGGCGTGCCTGTATACAGTGTCTCGAGCATCTTCCGCCGCGACCAAGTGTTCTTTCATTGGTATGGGCATGAATATGCGATGGTGCTGAAATGTTTCACGCATTTCTTCGTGCAGAATGAGACAAGTGTGAACCTGTTGCGGAGTCTCGGCATCAGTTGTGCCACCGTGGTGGGAGACACTCGCTTCGACCGGGTGCTGCAAATCAAGGAGGCAGCCAAGCAACTGCCTATCGTCGAGGCTTTCAAGGCGGGCAGACAGGTGTTCGTGGCAGGGTCGAGTTGGCCGCCCGACGAGGATGTATTCATCCCCTTCTTCAACCAACATCCTGAATGGAAGGTCATCATCGCGCCCCATGTCATCGGCGACGAACACCTGCGGCAGATTCTCTCAAAACTCAAGCGAAAGACGGTGCTCTATACCGATACCACTCCCGAGGAGGCCGCCAGCGCCGACTGTCTGGTCATCAACTGTTTCGGGTTGCTGTCGAGCATCTACCGTTATGGAGAGGTGGCTTATGTGGGTGGCGGCTTCGGCGTGGGTATACATAATGTGCTTGAGGCGGCAGTCTGGGGGATGCCGGTAATCTTCGGCCCCAACAACAAGAATTTCCAGGAGGCTCTTGGCTTGCTCGCCGCAGGAGGGGGATTCGAAATCAATGACGATGAGGACTTCGTCAAGGTCATGGACCAACTGATTTCCGACAGGCAAATGCTGTGTTCTTCAAGCGAAAAGGCGGGAACTTTCGTAAACGGACAAGCCGGGGCTACCAGGAAAGTGATGGAAGCCCTCGGCTTGTAAAATGACGTCTTTGACGCGCGCTATGTTCAGCGGGCGTCTTCTTCCAAATACCACTTGGCGTACTCCACGTAATGGGCAGCGAAACTCTCTGCCTGGCCGGGACGTGTCTTCTTGATGAATTTTGCGGGTACGCCTCCCCATATCTCATGTTCGCCAATCTTGGTGCCTTGCAGCACCAACGCGCCGGCTGCCACGATGGCACCACGGCCGATGTCGGCATTGTCGAGCACGGTGGCTCCCATGCCGATGAGTGCTCCCTGACGGATGGTGCAGGCATGAACGGTGGCATTGTGGCCTATCGACACGTCGTCTTCGATGATGGTGGGACCGACCTTATTGGTCACGTGTACGCAGGCACCGTCTTGCACGTTCACACGGTTGCCCATATGAACGAAGGCTACGTCGCCCCTGACGACGGCATTGAACCAGATGGAGCATTCGTCGCCCATCTCCACTTCGCCTACGATAGAGGCGGTCTCGCTGAAATAGCAGTCTTTTCCCCATTTCGGGGTAAGTCCTTTTACTGATTTGATGAGTGCCATGTCTATTGTTGTTGGTTGGTATGTACTGCCAGCACGCGCTGCATGTGGTCGAGGGCTTCGGCCAACTGGCGGCGTGGACAGGCGATGTTGATGCGTATGAATCCCTCGCCGGCTTCCTTGCCATACATCGTACCGCTGTTGACGAGAACCTGCCCCTCTCGCAGGAGCAGTTCTTTCACCTCGTCGGAGGTCTTGCCCGTGGCACGGATGTCTACCCATACGAGATAGGTGCCTTCAAGATGGGTGACATCCATCTTGGGCAGGTGGTCATGGAAGAAGTCGAGCAGGAAGGTGTAGTTGCCATACAGGTAGTCGCACAACTGCTCTATCCAGTCTTCGCTGTCGTTGTAGGCTGCCATGAGTGCCTCTACACCGAAGGGGTTGACATCGCATACCTCATTGATGTTGATGGCACGGTCGATGAGTTGACGGGTGGCAGGGTCGTTGCTGATGATGTTGGCAATTTGCAGGCCGGCGGTGTTGAACGACTTGGAGGGGGAGTTGCAAGTGATGCTGTTGTCGAGGCAGGCTTGCGAAACAGCGGCGAAGGGGGTGAACTTGTGCCCAGGCATCACCAACTCGCAGTGAATCTCGTCGGATACCACTTTCACGCCATGTCGCAGGCAGATGTCGTTCATCCGCTCCAACTCTTCCTTTGTCCACACTCTTCCGGCAGGGTTGTGGGGGTTGCAGAGCACGAAAAGTTTTACCTTGGGGTCGGAGACCCGACGCTCCATGTCGGAGAAGTCTACATGGTATCTCTGACTTGAGTAGATGAGTGGGTTCTCCACTATCTCGCAGCCGTTGTTGCGGATAGAGGAGAAGAAGCAGTTGTAGACAGGTGTCTGTATCAGCACCTTGTCGCCGGGCTGGGTGAGGGCTTTCACCACCACCGAGATGGCAGGCACCACCCCCGAGGTGTAGAGTATCCACTCACGGCTGATGCTCCAGCCGTGCCGGCGCTGGAACCAGGAGATGATGGCGTCGTAATAGGCATCAGGCACCTGTGTGTAGCCGAATACGCCGTGCTCCACCCTGCGGCGGAGTGACTCGGTAATGGGGGCGGCCACACGGAAGTCCATGTCGGCTACCCACATGGGTATGGCTCCTTCGGCTTCTGGGGTGTCCCATTTCACGCAATGGGTGCCGCGGCGGTGTGTAGGTTGGTCGAAGTCGTATCTCATGGCTTTCGGATGATAATCTCACAGTCGGCGGGACCTTTGATGTTCTCGTCGATGATGACCTCGCCGATGCTGTCGGCAACGATGGTGCCACTGGCGGGGTTCTTCACGCTTTCAATGTGTCCGCGGATGTCGGCACGGAGGGTGGAGTATTCGAAGGCACGGTCGCAAGCCGGGTCGAAGGTGCAGTTTTCCAACACCAGGTCGTGGGCGTAGCACAGGGGTTGCTCGCCGCCGATGTGGCAGTTCACCAACCGCAGGTTCTTCGAGTGCCAGCCGAGGTATTCGCCGTCGAGGTAGGAGTCGTAGATGGTCACGTTCTCCACCTCCCAGAAGGCGTCTTTGGTGACGATATGGGCGTCGTGTATCTCCACGTCCTTCACGTATTGGAACACATATTTGCTGTCGCTCTTCAGGTGGTTCACCTTCACGTGGCGGCAGCCCATGAAAGGGTAGGTGCCGTCGTGGAGGGTCACATGGTCGATGTCGAGGCCGTCGACGTTCCAGAAGGTCTCGTAGGCATCGTTGATGGTCACGTTGTGGAGTTTCAGGTTGCGCATCTCACGGAAGAATTTCGGACCGTCAATCACACAGTCGCTCATCTCCATGTCGTTGGAATACCAGATGGCGGAGCGGGAGCCTGGAGCAAAGTAGCAATGAGTGATGATGCTGCGGTCGACATGCCACAAGGGATATTTGCCCTCGAAATGGCAGTGGTCGCACTCAATGTCGCTGCATTCCTTGAGTCCTGACTCTCCTTCTGTGATGGTCACGTTTTCCAGCCGGAGGCTATGCGACTCGAAGAGGGGGCGCTCGCCACCGAAGGATTTGTTGCTGATGATTCTCATAAATGTAGGTTGTTCTCTTGTGGGGGCAATGCCCTGTAGTTTTAAGCCAGGCTGAATGTTGCCTGACTGAAGGATTATGTGAAGGTTTATAGGGAGGGGTTC
>JAEEGG010017946.1_pt1 | contig 14480 bp, 6 predicted proteins | sample 9134161 | NCBI WGS metagenome assembly JAEEGG01 (sample SAMN16246543, study PRJNA631951) | gut metagenome | biome: gut microbiome; feature: rumen; material: CR-attached | host: Bos | place: Iran: Karaj | collected 2018-10
GTATTCCGCGTGCCGGTACAACTCAGCTCTATGACGGTGCAACGGGTGAACCGTTTGACCAGAAGGCTACCGTCGGTGTGACCTACTTCCTCAAGCTCGGTCACATGGTTGAGGACAAGATGCACGCTCGTTCGATTGGCCCGTACAGCCTCATCACACAGCAGCCCCTGGGTGGTAAAGCCCAGTTCGGTGGCCAGCGTTTTGGTGAGATGGAGGTTTGGGCTCTGGAGGCCTTCGGCGCTAGCCATGTGCTCCAGGAGATCCTCACCGTCAAGAGTGACGATGTTGTGGGCCGCAGCAAGGCCTATGAAGCCATCGTCAAGGGTGATCCCATGCCCACTCCGGGCATTCCCGAGTCGCTCAATGTGCTCCTGCACGAGCTGCGTGGTCTGTGTCTGAATGTGAAACTCGATTAATAACGCTTTCCTACTATGGCTTTCAAGAAAGATACAAAGATAAAGAACAACTTCACCAAGATTTCCATCAGTCTGGCTTCGCCCGACGAAATCCTGGAGAATTCACACGGTGAGGTCCTCAAGCCCGAGACCATCAACTACCGTACATACAAGCCCGAGCGCGATGGTTTGTTCTGTGAGCGCATCTTCGGTCCCGTCAAGGACTACGAGTGCCATTGCGGTAAGTACAAGCGCATCCCTTACAAGGGCATCGTGTGCGACCACTGCGGTGTCGAGGTGACCGAGAAGAAGGTGCGCCGCGAACGCAGCGGACACATCGAGCTGGTAGTGCCCGTGGCTCACATCTGGTACTTCCGCTCGTTGCCCAACAAGATCGGTTATCTGCTGGGTATCCCTACCAAGAAGCTGGATTCGATTATCTACTACGAGCGTTATGTCGTCATCAATCCTGCCGGTGTGAAGTATGACAACGGCACCGAGTCTAAGGAACTTCAGAAGTATGACCTGCTGACCGAGGATGAGTATGTTGCCATCCTTGAGAAGCTGCCGAAGGATAACCAGTCGCTCGAGAACGACAATCCTGACAAGTTCATCGCCAAGATGGGCGCCGAGGCCATTTATGACCTCCTGGCAGAACTGGATCTGGACTCGCTGGCTAACACCCTGCGTGACCGAGCCTACAAGGAGAATTCACAGCAGCGCAAGACCGACGCCCTCAAGCGTCTGCAGGTTGTGGAGTCGTTCCGCGCCAGCAAGGATGTGAACCGTCCCGAGTGGATGATTCTCAAGGTCCTGCCCGTTATTCCGCCCGAACTGAGGCCTCTGATTCCCCTCGATGGTGGACGTTTTGCCACTAGTGATGTGAACGACCTCTATCGTCGCGTGATCATTCGCAACACGCGACTGAAACGACTCATCGAGATCAAGGCTCCCGAGGTCATCATGCGCAATGAGAAGCGTATGTTGCAGGAGGCCGTGGACTCGCTGCTTGACAACTCGCGCAAGTCGAGCGCCGTCAAGAGTGACTCCAACCGTCCCCTCAAGTCGCTTAGCGACAGTTTGAAGGGTAAACAAGGTCGTTTCCGTCAGAACCTGCTCGGTAAACGTGTGGACTATTCAGCCCGCTCGGTTATCGTTGTCGGTCCTGAGTTGAAGATGGGTGAGTGCGGTATCCCCAAGGATATGGCTGCCGAGCTTTACAAGCCCTTTGTTATCCGCAAGCTTATCGAGCGCGGTATCGTTAAGACGGTCAAGAGCGCCAAGAAGATTGTTGATCGCAAGGAACCCGTCGTTTGGGACATCCTTGAGAACGTGATGAAGGGACATCCCGTGCTGCTGAACCGTGCACCGACACTGCACCGTCTGGGTATCCAGGCGTTCCAGCCCAAGCTCATCGAGGGTAAGGCCATTCAGCTGCACCCGCTGGCATGTACAGCATTCAATGCCGACTTCGACGGTGACCAGATGGCAGTCCATCTGCCTCTGGGCAATGAGGCCGTTGTTGAGGCCCAGATGCTCATGCTCGAGCCCCACAATATCTTAAATCCTGCCAATGGTGACCCCGTTACCGTTCCCTCACAGGATATGGTACTCGGTCTGTACTACATCACCAAGACCATCCCCGTGGACGAGGACAAGAGGTACAACTTCTATGGTCCCGAAGAGGCCCTGGTGGCTTATCAGCAGGGCAAGGTGTCAATGCACGAGGAAATCAACGTCAGGGTAGATGTGCTCAACGAGAACGGCGAGCTCGAGAATACCTTGTTGAAGGGAACCTCCGTCGGACGACTCATTTTCAATAATACCGTACCTAAGGAGATGGGCTATATCAACGAGCTGATCTCCAAGAAGTCTCTGCGTAATATCATTACCCGTGTTATCCGCAGCTGCGGTGTGCCTCGTTCGGCACAGTTCCTTGATGATGTCAAGAACATGGGTTACTACATGGCATTCAAGGGTGGTCTGTCATTCAACTTGGATGACGTGCTCATCCCCGATACCAAGGCTAAGATTATCGCCGAGGGTGATGCCAAGGCAGAGCAAGTCAAGATGGACTATGACATGGGTGCCATCACCGACAACGAGCGTTACAACCAGGTAATCGATATCTGGACCAACGTCAACAAGGAACTCACCAAGCAGCTGATGGAGCAGATCGCTGCCGACAAGCAGGGATTTAACTCAGTATTCATGATGCTTGACTCGGGTGCTCGTGGTTCGCGTGACCAGATTCGTCAGCTTTCCGGTATGCGTGGTCTGATGGCCAAGCCCCAGAAGTCTGGTGTTGAAGGTGGTCATCAGATTATTGAGAACCCCATCCTCGCGAACTTCAAGGAGGGTCTGTCGGTGCTCGAGTACTTCATCTCGACTCACGGTGCCCGTAAGGGTCTTGCCGATACCGCTTTGAAGACCGCCGACGCCGGTTATCTGACTCGCCGATTGGTTGACGTCGCTCACGACGTGATCATCAACGAGGAGGACTGTGGAACACTGCGCGGACTCGTTTGCCGTGAAGTGCGTCAGGGCGACCGTGTTGTTGCTACCCTGGGTGAGCGCATCCTGGGTCGCGTATCGGTTCACGATGTGCCTGATCCCACTACCGGTGAAATCATCGTTAAGAGCGGTGAAGAGATTACCGATGCCATTGCTGCACGCATTGACAACTCGCCCATCGAGTCGGTAGAGATTCGTTCCGTCCTCACTTGTGAGGCTAAGCGTGGCGTTTGCGCCAAGTGCTATGGTCGCAACCTGGCATCACACCGCATGGTACAGCGCGGTGAGGCAGTCGGCGTGATTGCAGCACAGTCTATCGGTGAGCCTGGTACTCAGCTGACCCTGCGTACCTTCCACTCTGGTGGTGTGGCCAGCAACGCCTCGGCAATTTCTAACATTACGTCAAAATACCACGGTCGCATCGAGATTGAAGACCTGCGCACCGTGAAGGATAAAGACGGCATTGACATCGTTGTTGGACGTATGGCCGAGATGCAAATCAAGGACACCAACACCAACATGGTGCTCACTCATGCCCCCATCGAGTACGGTTCCAAGCTGTTCTTCAAGCCTGGTGATATCGTCGAAGAGAAGGATAAGATCTGTGAGTGGGACGCTTTCAATGCTGTTATCGTCAGCGAGGTTGATGGTACCTTGCACTTGAAGAACCTCATCAAGGATGTCACCTATCGTGAGGAGTATGATGAAATCTCAGGCAATGCCGAAATCTTCATCATCGAGACCAAGGACCACAACCGCATTCCTGAGGCTGAAATCATTGATGCCGAGGGTAATATCGTGAAGTCTTACTCGCTGCCCGTGCGTGCTCACCTCATGAAGAAAGACGGTGAGGAAATCACCGCCGGTGAGGTATTCGTTAAGATTCCGCGCTCGTTCTCGGGTGGCGCTGGTGATATCACTGGTGGTCTGCCTCGTGTTACTGAGCTCTTTGAGGCACGCAACCCGTCCAACCCTGCTATCGTCAGTGAGATTGACGGTGAGGTAACCTTCGGCCGCATCAAGCGCGGTAACCGTGAGATCACGGTCAAGAACCGCATCGGTGAGGAGAAGAAGTACCTCGTGCCCCTGTCCAAGCAGATCCTGGTTCAGGAGAACGACTTCGTGCGTGCCGGCACTCCGTTGTCCGACGGTGCCGTCACTCCCGCCGACATCTTGCGCATCAAGGGTCCCACGGCCGTTCAGGACTACATCGTTAACGAGGTTCAGGACGTTTACCGCACCCAGGGTGTGAAGATCAACGACAAGCACTTCGAGGTAATCGTGCGCCAGATGATGCGCAAGGTGCGCATCATCGATCCGGGCGACACCCGCTTCCTGGAGGAGCAGACCGTCGACAAGCGTGACTTCATGGAGGAGAACGACCGCATTTGGGGCAAGAAGATTGTCACCAACAAGGGTGACAGCGACGAGGTCCAGAACGGTCAGATCCTTACCGCACGCAAGCTGCGCGACATCAACTCGTCGCTCAAGCGCCGTGACATGAAGCTCGTCGTCGTTCGTGACGCCATCCCCGCTACCAGCGAGCAGATTCTGCTGGGTATCACACGTGCCGCGCTGCAGACCAGCAGTTTCATGTCGGCAGCATCGTTCCAGGAGACCACCAAGGTCCTCAACGAAGCCGCTATCAACGGTCGTGTCGACACCCTCGAGGGTATGAAGGAGAACGTGATTTGCGGTCACCTCATCCCCGCCGGTACCGGTCTGCGCGAGTATCAGACGCTCGTTGTTGGCGACAAGAACGAGATGGCGCTGGCCGAAAAGGCACGCCAAGAACGCGAAATGAGCGAAGTTGAAGATATTTGACAATGTGATTTTGCCATCACTCTTCGACTTTGAATGATAATAAACTAGAAGGCTGAAATAATCGTATATTTTCCATAGTTAATTTGTTTATTGAGACTCCGGCCCGCAGCGATGCGCACCGGAGTTTTTTTATTGCCCTCATCAATTCTGAATCAGCATTTTGTACTATCTTTGCAGCGAGATTTGGTGCCTGGGGCTTTTGGCCTCGGGTGAAAAGGGAACCGGGTGGGAATCCCGGACAGACGGTGCTGCTGTGTGCCCCCTGTAGCAGAATCCCTCACTGGTCCACTGCGCATGAGGCTGTGTGATAATCTTGCGGTAGGTTTTAATCGGCCTAACGGCCGAGAAATTAAACAAAATCTGTATAAAATCTGTTGAATTAGATTTATAGGATGATTTTGTTGAATTTCTCAAGCGAAGCTTGATTTAAGATTCTAGGCATCTGTTATGACACACCCTCGCGTGGGAAGGGCTGGTGATGAATAGGGTAGGGGCGAGTCAGAAGACCTGCCAAGTCGTAAATATAGAGACCCGGAACAGTAATGCGTAAAGCGTTTGTCATAGCAGTTCTTGCACTTATCGGTTTCCTGTGCGCCCATGCCCAGGAAGGCGTGCTCGCGCACCAGGCCGACTCGGTCATGGCAGCAGTGGGGCATGGCAGGCTGGACTCGATGCAGTACATCCAGAATGTCATCATCTATGGCCGTCGCCCCTATGAGGACGTGATTCCCGCCCAGGAACTCACGGGCAAGCAGCTCGAGGGCCTCAACAGCCACTCGGTGGCCGATGCCGTGCGCTACTTTGCCGGTGTGCAGCTCAAGGACTATGGCGGCGTGGGCGGTCTTAAGACGGTCGACATCCGCTCGATGGGCACCAACCACATGGGCGTCTTCTATGACGGTATCCAGATAGGCAACGCCCAGAACGGGCAGGTCGATTTGGGCAAATTCTCGCTCGACAACATCGAGGCCATCTCGCTCTACAACGGCCAGCGCAGCAACATCTTCCAGAGTGCCAAGGACTATGGCTCGGCAGGCACCATCTACCTGCGCACCCGCCTCCCCAAGTTCAAGGACGGCAAGCGCGACAACCTCAACGTGTCGTTCAAGACGGGCTCCTTCGGACTGGTCAATCCCAGCGTACGCTGGGAGCACAAGCTGAGCCGCTCGGTGAGCCTGTCGTTCAACAGCGAGTTCACCTATGCCACGGGCAAGTACCCTTTCCGCTACATGCGTCACTACAGCGACGGCTCGCTGGCCTGGGACACGACAGCCGTTCGTCAGAATGGCGATGTGCGTTCCTATCGCATCGAGGGCGCCGTCTTTGGCGTCATGCCCAGCGGCAAGTGGCATGCCAAGGCCTACTGGTATGACAGCCGCAAGGGCATTCCCGGAGCCATCGTCAACAACGTGTGGAAGCATGCACAAAAACAGTGGGACAGCAATTTCTTTCTGCAGGGCGCCTACCAGCGCAAGTTCACCGACCGCTACGAGATGATGTTCAACGCCAAGTACTCACGAGACTACCTGCACTACCTCAACCCCGACACCACGTTGATGTACATCGACAACAAGTTCTGGCAGGACGAGATTTACCTCTCCACGGCCAACAAATACACCATCCTCACCGATTGGGACGTGAACCTGTCGGTGGATTACCAGTGGAACAGCCTGGATGCCACGTTGACGGGATTCGGCTATCCCATCCGCCACACGGTGCTCACTGCCCTGGCAACGGCATGGACCTGGCACGGCTTCAAGGCTCAGGGCAGCCTGCTCTACACGATGGTCAACGACCGCTCGTCGGCACGCTTCGACGGCCAGGTGGTGGGCAAGCGCAGCAAGTATATGAACAAGGTCACACCCGCCGTCTTCCTCAGTTGGCAGCCGTGGCAGGACAGGGAGTTCAACTTGAGGGCCTATTACAAGCGCATCTTCCGCATGCCCACGTTCAACGACCTGTACTATACCGACATGGGCAACATCACGCTCGACCCCGAGTATGCCACCCAGTATAACGTCGGCTTCCTGTACCGTCTGCTGGCCGACCGCGGGCTGCTCGCCGGTATCAAGCTGAGTGCCGATGCCTACTACAACTACATCACCGACAAGATCATCGCCGTGCCCAAGGGAACCGGCCAATACCGTTGGATGATGATGAATGTGGGAATCGTAAAAATTCGCGGTATCGACGTGAGCGCCCGCACCACGTTGAATCTACCGGCCGATGTGATTCTGGACATCAACCTGAGTTACACCTACCAGAAGGCACAGGACTATACCAATCCCGCCGACAATGGCGACGGAGGCACTTACAAGGGCCAGCTGGCCTACATCCCCTGGCACAGCGGCTCGGTGGTCGGCCACCTGAACTGGCGCGACTTTGACTTGAACTACAGCTTCATCTATGTGGGCGAGCGCTACCACACCAGCGCCAACACCCGCGAGAACCACGAGCAGCCGTGGTACACCCACGACCTCTCGGCGGGCTACCTTTTCCACTTGGGCAAGACGACGTTAAAGGTCTCGGGCGAGGTCAACAACCTCTTCAACCAGTACTACGACGTCATCCTCAACTATCCCATGCCGGGCCGCAACTACAAACTCATCCTCAAATTTGACATCTGATGAAAAGGATATTCTACATATTGCTACCGTTGCTCTTGCTGGCCGGTTGCCGCGAGGAGGTGACCATCTACCTGCCCGAGCATGTGTCGGTGGCGCAGCCCGAATTCACCGATATCGAGGGCTTTTACCTCTTGTGCGAGGGCAATATGGGCTGGAACAAGGCCACGCTCGACTACTACGACTACGCTTATGGCGAGTATGTGCGCAACATCTTCTCCTATGCCAACCCGACGGTCCCCAAGGAGATGGGCGACGTGGGCAACGACATCGGCATCTACGGCAGCAACCTGTACTGCGTCATCAACTGTTCCAACAAGATTGATGTGCTCGATAAGTACACCTGCCAGAAGAAATACCAGATCAATATCCCCAACTGCCGCTTTATCCGCTTTTACGGCGGTTACGCCTATGTGACAAGCTATGCCGGCCCGGTGCAGATCAACCCCAACTATGAGCAGCGCGGTTATGTCGCCAAGATTGATACCGTGACCATGCAGGTGGTGGATACCTGTCTGGTGGGATTCCAGCCCGATGAGCTCGAGATTGTCGAGGGCAAGATTTATGTCGCCAACTCGGGCGGCTACATGGTGCCTAACTACGAGAACACGGTCTCGGTCATCGACGTGGCCACCTTCAAGGAGCAGCGCCGCATTCCCATTGCCATCAACCTGTCGATGGTCAAGAGCGACCGTCATGGCATACTGTGGATAGCGTCGCGCGGCGATTATTACACGCGCGGCAGCAAAATCTATGCCTACGACACGCGCAAGCAGCAACTCGTCGACAGCCTCGATACCCGTGTGAGCAACATGTGGCTGGACGGTGACTCGCTATTTGTGGTGAGCACGCAGTGGAGCTATGTGTCGATGAACAATTCATTCTCTTATGCCGTCATCAATACCCAGACACGCCAACTGGTGTGCGACAACTTCATCACCGACGGTACCGACAAGGACATCGTCATCCCTTATGCGGTCGCAGTCAATCCCATTACCAAAGACATTTACGTCACCGACGCCAAGGACTACGTCTCTCCGGGCCGCCTCTACTGCTTCGACCGCTATGGCAGGAAAAAGTGGGACGTGCGCACGGGCGACATCCCTGCTCATTTTGCCTTCTTGGGGCACAATATCAACGAACATTAAATCCCTGAAAGTAAATAAGATATGAAACGTGCAAGAAATATTACCGTGGCTATGTTGGCCGTGTTGACTGCTTTGACCGTGTGGGGCAATCACCCGTGGCTGACGCGAGTCTATGAGTACCGCCCGGCTCCTGGCCAGTTTGTCAACACCATGCCCGTCTGTCGGGTGGGAGAGCCCGTGGACAGCGTGCTGGCGCGTTGTCAGGCCGCCATCTGCGGTTATATCGACACGGTGACCTCGACCTTCCATGGCCAGACCATTACCCGCATCGATACCGTGTGGGCCAATGGTATGATCACCCTGGGCGGCTATGGCGGCCATGTGGTTGTGGCGTTTGACCATCCGGTGGTGAACATGCACACGTGGGACTTTGACATCTGGGGCAATGCCTTCTACAGCAACCAGATGGTATCGGGCGGCAGTTGTGAGCCAGGCATCGTCATGGTGGGGGTTGACGTGGACGGTGATGGCATCCCCAGCGATGGTGACGCATGGTATGAGCTGGCCGGCAGCGAATACAGTCACCCTGGCACACAGCACGATTACACGATTACCTATTACCGCCCCGACGAGGGCAAGCCGCGCACACCCAGCCCGACCGATCCCAGCCTGATTGATACCACTTACATACGTTGGACGAGCAACGATGTCAACCCCGACAGCACTAGCGGCTACATGAGCCGCAACAGTTTCCACATGCAGCCCTATTGGCCCTTGTGGCTGCAAGGCGAGGAAACATTGACCTTCGATGGGGCAAAGCTGCGATGCAATGCCGTCGATATTGGCGGCAATGATGGCAATGCCTATTTTGTCCAGAACTGTTTTGCCTGGGGATATGTTGACAATCTTCCCAATCAGCCATCCCGATTGCCCGGTGTCGAGGGCTTCAACCCTGGCTTCAAGATTGACTGGGCTGTTGATGACCAGGGGCGGCATGTCAACCTCACCCACATCGACTTCATCAAGGTTTATAATGCTGTCAATCAGTATTGCGGCTGGATTGGCGAGACCTCGACCGAGGTGGCCGGCGGCATCGACTATCACCCCGATGCTGAGTTGCCCCAGTTCCCCGCTGGCGACGTGAACCGTGACAGCGAGGTGAACATCAGTGATGCGAATGCTGTCATCGACATGATACTCACCGGCAATGTTACTACCGACGGTGATGTGAACGGTGACCTCGAGGTCAATATCAGCGATGTGAACGCTATCATCTCTATCATCCTGCAATAGACGTCTGTTCTTTAGGGTGTTTTACTTCACCCTTTTTGGCCTGTTGCTAATGTATTCGGTGGGTTCTTTTCACTTGAATCTGTCGAATTACAATAGTTTGCCGTAGTTCAATAAGTTTTAGCATTTTTTTATGGGTGAATAATTTTGCAGAATGCGTTTTTTTCGCTTTATTTGCACCCGAAATGATTGACCTTCATTTCCACCAAAACACGAACCAAACTATTGTTATTTACTTTTTTAACTATTGTTTCTATGAAGAAAAGTTTTAAACTCCTGTCTGCAGCGCTCATCGCGCTGGCATCGTTTGTACCCGTACATGCCGATGAGATTACCTTGTTTGACGGTACTGATCAGTCAGAGTATTCTCCCATCTATGGTTACAACAATGACTCTGAGGGCAACATCTCTCAAACTATCATCCATGAATCTTATCTTGAAGGACTGCAGGGTGCTGATATCACCGCATTGAAGTTCTACATTGCCGACGAAGGTGGTAATGGTATGACCAGTGGAACGTATGCCGTTTCTATTGGAACAACCGAACAGAACTCTATGTATACCACGCCACTTGAAGGTTTGACCCAGGTTGCCGAAATCACCATGGTAGGTGGTGACACTGAGATTGTTGTGAACTTTGATGAGCCTTGGACCTATGAGGGTGGTAATATCGTCATTGAGACCAAAGTTATTGCTGAAGGTAACTATGTTCACGTTAACTTCTTTGGCGAGGCTGCCGATGTAAACAACGTGCTCTATGGCAATTGGACAAAGTACAACACCAATTTCTATCCCAAGACCACCATCACCTATGAGGGTGCAGTAGTTGTTGATTACCTGGCTACCGTTAGCGCCGAGGAGATTGCCTTTGGCCAGCTCATTCAGGGCAATGAGGCTACCCAGACCATCACGCTGAAGAACAAGGGTCAGCAGCCCTTTACTCCCGTCTTTAGCGCTCTCAACGCTCCCTTCAGCCTTGAGGCTACTGCAACTGAGCTCGCTCCTGGTGCTTCGATGACGATTCCCGTTAAGTTTGTTGCTGACGCCATTGGCGAGTATGCTCAGACTCTGACTATTGACTGCGGCGAAGCTGGTCAGTTCAATGTTGCCATCACTGCCGAGACCGTTGAGGCTCCTGCCGAGATCGTTGTTTGCGACGGCGCTGCCACTAATGCCAACTATCCTGTCTATGGCTACTACTATGACACTCGCAACAGCATCGACCAGATGATCTATAGCGAGGAAATCCTTGCTGACCTGGTTGGCAAGAAGATTACCTATGTAACCTTCCATCCCACCGCTGGTCTCGCTTATGGTGGTGGCAAGCTGCAACTGGCATTCAAGGTGGTTGAGCAGAACGGTTTCACTGCTTATGAGGCTTTGGAAGACTTCACCGTTGTTGGTACCATGGTTCCTGTCAAGGGTTCAACCGACTTCACCATCGTTCTTGACGAGCCCTACCTCTATGAGGGTGGCAACCTTGCTATTGAAACCAAGAACATCGAGACTGGTAGCTATGGCAACACCTCTTTCTATGGTGTGAATGTTGAGGGTTACTATCCCAGCTTCAGCCAGTATGGTACCTATACCTCGACGGCTATCAGCCAATTCCTGCCCAAGGCCACTTTCGGCTATGAGAAGGGTGCTGCTCCCGTGGTTAACTATGGTGACGTAAACCAGGATGGCGGTATCAACATCGCCGACGTGACCATGCTCATCGACCTGCTCCTGAACAATGGCGACCTGGTTAACGAGGCCGACTGCAACCAGGATGGCGTGATGAACATCGCCGACCTGACCCTGCTGATTGACTATATGCTCAACGGACAGTGGTAATCTCCTGGTTATCCTAACCGATAATACTTAAAAGAGGCAGGCTCCTTTTTTGAGGAGTCTGCCTTCTTTAAAAGAACAACCAACCGGCTCATCTGTTCAATAACTTGTTTACTCAAGGGGGCGACCCAGCCATGCCTGATAAGCCGGATTGATTCCAATAAGAACTATTTCTTTTTTATTAATCAATTAATACCAAACTTTTATTATGAAGAAATTATTTACATTAGTGGCTGCTGCTATGATGCTCTTCTCGGCATCGGCCGAAACTCTTACTGTTTATGATGGCACCGATTATCTGGCCGCTGTTCCCTTCAACGGTTCGTGGGTAGATGAGGTTGGCAACAAGACTCAGGTGCTCTTCCCCGCCGAGGACCTTACCGAAATGGTGGGCAAGACGATTACCTCTATGACGTTCTACACCGAGCCCGAAGGCTGCAAGCTTGACGGTGGTCTGTTGAACATCTCTTTGGGTGAGACCGAGGTTAGCGTAATCAGTGATTATATTACCGAGGGCCTGACCTTGGTAGGTACCTGCTCGTTCACTGCTGCCGAGGATCAAGTTGTTGAGTTGACAATCAACTTCGTCACCCCTTACGTTTACAATGGTGGTAACCTGTTGTTCGAAAACGTAGTGGTTGAGGCTACCGACTATCAGTTCACCTATTGGACTGGTGTGAAGACCAACTACAACTGCGCTGTGGTAGGCTCTTATGGTGGCGCTTCTGCTCGTCAGTTCCTGCCCAAGACCACCTTCACCTACACTGGTGGTGACACTCCCGAGCCCGAGGTACTGCGTGGTGACGTGAACAAGGATGGTGGCGTCAACATCGCCGACGTAGCTGCCCTTATCGACATGCTCCTGAACAATGAGGCTATGATCCCCGAGGCTGACTGCGATCTGGACGGTTCTATGAACATTGCCGACGCAGCTGCTCTGGTTGACTTCCTGCTGAGTGGTGTATGGGAGTAATCCACATCGCTTGATTTCACCATAGGGTGATAGACTAATCATCACGGGACAGGACCTTGACGGTCTTGTCCCGTGACTCGTTTTCTTAGCATGATTGCCCAAGAATAACATCGAACACCCGCTCTAGTGTGTGAGTGCCCAGGAAGGACATTGAGGTGGAAGGACGTCGAAGACGTAATCGGTTCGAAGAACCGATTTCTATGATAAAGACCATGCCAGAACCTCGAAGAGGTTCGCAGCTTGGTCCATATGCAGGACAGAAGAAGTGCCTTGTAGAGGAACTTCTTCTGTGCCACGTTACTATTATATTAATTAGCTAAGGTAAAGGTTCGCGTAATTGGCTACGCCGAGCTAAGGTTCGCATCAGCCCCCGCAGGGTTTAGCCAGCAGCTATATCATTGCTTTATTTTTGACTGCCTAAAGGATTGATATTTACAACTTTGAACAGGTAACAAAGCAAAAAGTTTTCCAATAATTTTCTTAAAACGCTGAAAATCAACTATCTAAATTTTTACTGAGTCCAAAAAGTTTTCCAAAATGATTTTTCTTTGAAATTTTTTAGATAAACAGTTTGCAGTTTCAAACTACTGTATTAATTTTGCAAACGCAAACCGGCAGAGCCGGTTTTTTTAACGATAGCAATGGTTTTTCTTTAAATTTTCGATACCCGGAATATGATTCAGACTGTACTGAAACGTGATGGCCGTGTCGTCGGCTATAACGAGGAAAAAATCAAGGCCGCCATCCGTAAGGCTATGCTCGCCACCGAAGCCGGTGAAGACGAGAGCCTTATTCAGCGCATTGCTGACCGCATCGGCCAGCGTGGGCGCAGCCAGATGAGCGTCGAGGATATTCAAGACCAGGTGGAGTTTGAATTGATGAAAAGCCCCCGCAAGGAGGTGGCACGCTGCTACATCAATTACCGCCACCAGCGCAGTGTGGCGCGCAAGGCCAAGACACGTGACCTGTTCCTGGAGATCATCAATGCCAAGAATAACGATATCACACGCGAGAACGCCAATATGAATGCCGACACGCCTGCCGGCATGATGATGAAGTTCGCCAGCGAGACGACCAAACCGTTTGTCGATGACTACCTCTTGAGCGAGGAAGCACGCGATGCCGTGCGTGGCAATTACCTGCACATTCACGATAAGGACTATTATCCTACCAAGAGCCTCACCTGCGTTCAGCATCCATTGGATAAAGTGCTTGAGCAGGGCTATCTAGCAGGACACGGTGAGTCCCGTCCCGCCAAGCGCATCGAGACTGCTGGCGTCATTGCCTGCATCACGATGGAAACCGCACAGAACGAGATGCATGGCGGCCAGGCTATCCCCGCCTTCGACTTCTACTTGGCTCCTTACGTGCGCCGCACTTTCATCGAGGAGGTAAAGACCCTTGAGGAGATTATGGGCCAGGACTATAGTCGCTTGTATGACGTGGAGCTGGACGACTTTATCGAGCGTGAATTGGACTTCCTGCAGGGAGAACAGCGCATTTTGCAACATGCCGTCAACAAGACGGTGCGTCGTGTTCATCAGGCAATGGAGGCCTTCATCCACAACATGAATTCCATTCACTCGCGTGGAGGTAATCAGGTGGTGTTCAGTTCAATCAACTATGGTACCGACACCAGCGCCGAGGGACGTTGCATTATCCGTGAGTTGCTCAACTCCACCTATCGTGGTGTGGGCAATGGCTCCACCGCGATCTTCCCCATCCAGATTTGGAAGAAGAAGACGGGCGTGAGCTACAAGCCTGGTGACCGCAACTATGACCTCTATCAGCTGGCATGCAAGGTGACGGCACGACGTTTCTTCCCCAACTTCGTGAACCTCGATGCTACCTATAATCAAGATGACCAGTGGCGCCCCGACGACCCCAAGCGCTACGTTCACGAGGTGGCTACTATGGGTTGCCGCACCCGCGTGTTCGA
>JAEEGG010017947.1_pt1 | contig 14479 bp, 10 predicted proteins | sample 9134161 | NCBI WGS metagenome assembly JAEEGG01 (sample SAMN16246543, study PRJNA631951) | gut metagenome | biome: gut microbiome; feature: rumen; material: CR-attached | host: Bos | place: Iran: Karaj | collected 2018-10
AGGCAGAGGTTGCCAGGATAGGAAATGTTCGTGTAGTAGAATTGAGAGCGTTTCCTCACCACGAGCGTGGAGATATTCACCAAAATCAAGTGGACAGAGGCGAAGTAAATGCACTTTTCCAACTGGAAATGAAAAATTATTTCTATTTATGGCAACGCCTAGGAGGCTTCCAGCTGCAGCTACGTGTAGCTCCGGCATCATTTCGCAGAAATATTTTAGACTAGTCAATGCACGCTCGCATGACTGGATTTCATCAAGTATCAGTAGCGTAGATCCAGCAACAATGCGCTCACCAGTCGATACTTCCAATCGTCGTACGAGTTGTTTCGGATCAATATTCTTTCCGAATATAGCATCAACGTCCAATAGAAGCTCCAAATTCACATAGCAGACGTTGTCAAAACACCGTTCTCCAAAGGTGCGCAGAATGTAGGTCTTGCCAACTTGGCGGGCACCGTTGAGGAGCAGAGGCTGGCGAGAGGGGCTGTCTTTCCAGCGTTCAAGCTGTGCTTCGATGTTGCGGTGAAAGGAGCCGTGTGGCATGGCTGCAGCCTCCTGGGAAATTTTTATTAAACAAAGCAAGGAAAAAAGAATTTTTTTGAAGTTAAAAGCGCGATGCCTGCCATGCATCGTCGCAATGTGGAGGGGTGATGCAAGCAGAGGATCGTGGCGATGATACGCGCGGCGCGTGGCTTTGCGGGGCCAGCCGAGACCTGGACGCATCACGTCAAGGAGGCAAGAGTGCGCTCGGCTCGTTGGCTGAAGCCTCTGGCTTGTGCCGATAATACGGCGAGTGAACTTTAGGCTCAAGAAAAATGTATATAGATAGATTTTTTCTAAGTTAAAAATTGGCAAAGGCTTGGCTCAGCCTGCAGGGCAAGGCCGGGTACGGGCGGGGGACTCCGCGTGCCTAGGCTTTCTGCGGACAGTTCAGATCCCGTCCTGCGGCCCTGCTTGAGGCCTGCCCGCGCCGGACGGGTTCAGGCCAGCCGCTGCAAGCGAGGGCTTATGCCGCGCGGAAGCGATTGATAGGCGGAAACAGCGCCTGCTGACGGCAAATCTAGCTCCTGGGGCAATGGCTTGCGCCACGCCGTGCAAACCTGAAGCCATGGGCGGCCGGGTGCATTGCATCGCGGAAGACGGATCGCCAGCGCGAGGCAGATGCGGGGCAGCCGTGCGGCGCGCCTGTACTGGCAGGGGGGCCGGCTGCAGGGAGGAGGCTCTGCAATGTCTGGCAAGGGGGCGGTCTTTGTGCTACCCCTCAAGATACCATGATAGAATACGACAAACTGCTCAACGAGGCCCAGTACAAGGCCGCCACCATGGCGGAAGTGCCGGCCCTCATCGTTGCGGGCGCCGGTTCGGGCAAGACGAGGACCATCGTCTACCGGCTCGCCTGGCTCATCGAGCACGGCGTTCTGCCTACCGAGATTCTCCTGCTCACGTTCACGCGCAAGGCCGCCCAGGAGATGATGCACCGCGCAGGAGAGCTCCTGCCAGGCGGCGTGGCGGGCCTTTCCGGCGGCACCTTCCACTCCTTCGCCTACAGCGTGCTTCGGCAGTACCGGCCGGCATGGCTCGAGGAGAGGCCCTTCACGGTCATGGACAGCGCAGATCAGCTGGGCGTGCTTAAGGAATGCAAGGATGCGCTCCTCATCGGCAAGGGCGACAGGGCCTTCCCCAAGACCCAGGCCGTGATTGGGCTCTTCAGCAAGTGCCGCAACAAGGAGATGCGCCTTGAGGAGGTCCTCAAGAAGGAGGGTCCGCACCTGCTGGCCTACGAGCAGGACCTGCAGAGGCTGATGGACGCCTATGCCGAGTACAAGCGGGACAAGGCCGTGCTCGACTACGACGACCTCCTCTTTGAACTGGAGGCGCTCCTCATGACCGAGCCGGGCGTTGCCAAGAGCCTCAGGCGGCGCTACCGGGCCATTCTTGTGGACGAGTACCAGGACACCAACCTCGTGCAGGCGAGGCTTGTCCGCATTCTTTCGGGCATTGACGAGGGCGAGGCTGGCCCCGTCATGGTCGTGGGCGACGAGGCGCAGTCCATCTACTCCTTCCGCGGCGCCACGGTGAGCAACATTTTGGACTTTCCCCGCCTTTTCCCCGGCGCCAAGGTGGTCACGCTGGAGCAGAACTACCGCTCCACCAAGCCTATTCTTGACGTGGCCAACTGCGTGCTCTCGCACGCGGCCGAGGGCTACAGGAAGAACCTCTTCACCGAGCGGCGGGGCGGAGATCCCGTCCGCCTCAAGCAGTGCATTTCCGACAAGTCCCAGGCCGAAGCCGTGGCCAAGCGCATCGAGCGCCTGCTCGAGGTCTATCCTCCCGAAGAGATAGCCGTGCTCTTCCGCTCAGGCTACCAGTCCTACCTGCTCGAGATGCAGCTCAACCAGCGGGGCGTCAAGTACCGCAAGTACGGGGGGCTCAAGTACACCGAAGCAGCCCATGTCAAGGACGTCATCGCCTACCTCAAGCTCGTCATCAACCCCATGGACTATCCCTCCTTCCTGAGGCTGGCGGCCCTCTTCCGCGGCATAGGCCCCAAGACGAGCCAGCGCATCTACGCGAGCCTCGGCGCAGGCGATGCCAAGACCCTCGCCCGGCTGCGCAGGAAGCATGCGGAGCTCTTCCAGGAACTCGACTTTCTGGACGGCATCAGGAGGCGGGCGAAGTCCTCGCCGTCCAAGCTGGTCGGCGAGGTGGTCGAGCAGTACGATCCCCTGCTCAAGCAGCTCTATCCGGAAAACTACCCCAAGCGACGCACCGATCTGGACGAGGTGCGGAGCATGGCTGCCGGCTACGGGGATCTGGATCTCTTTCTGGCAGATCTCATGCTGGAATCCCCTGAGGAGGACGAACGCGAGCAGGGGCGCGTTGTGCTCTCCACCATCCACTCGGCCAAGGGGCTGGAGTGGAACGCCGTTCTGCTCATCGATCTTGCGGAGAACCGCTTCCCGACGAAGTACAGCCTCTACCGCGACGATCTCTACGAAGAGGAGCGCAGGCTCATGTACGTGGCCTGCACGCGCGCCAGAGAGGTGCTGGAGCTTTATGCGCCGGCGTCGATCTTCGACCGCACCTCCGGCGGCTCCATGCCGGCGGAACTCAGTCCCTTTCTCCAGGATCTGGATCCGTCCCTGGTCGAGCAGTGGAGCGAGGGCTACGGGGGCCACTTCGCCAAAAGAAGCGTGCTCGGCCGGGGCAGGGCGCCGTACGTGGGGGGCTTTGTCCAGCCCTCCGGCTCGAGGAGCATGGTGCAGGCCGGCCGGGGCGAGGGCTCCCAGCTGCCGGCCTGGGACGAGGACGGCAGGATGCCTGAACGCAGCAAGCCTGTTTCCGAGGACGAGCTCCAGCCTGTCGCAGGCCATGCTCCCGCCGGCTCATCGGCCACCTCGGCCGACGAAGCCTTCGACGACATCGCCAAGGGGCTGATCACGCACTGCCGCCACCGCATGTTCGGCATAGGCAAGATCCTCGGCGTATCAGGCTCCGACAAGATTGTTGCAGACTTTCCCGGCTACGGCGTCAAGACCATCGTGGCTTCGTACCTTCTTGTGGAGGGCAAGTAGCATGGCAAAATCCCCCAAAATTGCTTCTGAAGACAGCATACTCAACCTGCTCGGCAAATACTTTCCGCTCAGCCATCCGAGCCTGATGCTGGGCCGGGGCGACGACTGCGCCCTGCTCAAGGGGGGGAGCCCCTTAAGCGTGAGCACGGACCTCTTCCTCGAGGACGTGCATTTTAGAAGAAGCTACTTTACGCCCGAGGAAATCGGGCACAAGGCGCTCGCCTGCAACATCAGCGACCTGGCTGCCTGCGGCACGCGCCCCAAGGTCTTTACGCTCTGCCTAGGACTGCCGTCCGACATCGATGCCACCTGGCTCGAGGAGTTCTTCAGCGGCATGGGCTCTCTGGCCGCCAAGTACGGCATGGGCCTTGCCGGCGGCGACATTTCGGCGAGCGACAAGCTTAGCATCGCCGTCACCGTGTTCGGCGAGCCAGTGGGCGAGGACGGCTTCCTGTCCCGCGGGGGCTCCGTGCCCGGCGACACCATTTTCGTGGTCGGCAGCGTCGGCCTTGCCCGCATCGGCCTGCTCGAGATGGAGGCCCACGGCAGGGAGGCCATGGAGCGCTATCCCAAGGCATGCCTTGCCCACCTTAAGCCCGAGCCCATGGTCGATGCCGGGCTCATGCTGGCGCGGGCAGGCCTCAACGCGAGACCTCCTGCGCTCATGGATCTTTCCGACGGCATAGCCCGCGATCTGCCCCGTTTGCTTGGCCTCACGGGCGAACTCGGCACGGCGTCCACCATCGGCGGCCAGGGCATAGGCGCGGAGCTCCTGCTGCCGGCGGGCCTGCTTCATGCGGAGCTGGTCCAGTGGTGCCGCGAGAACGGCCGGAATCCCGTGCACGAAGCCTTCTTCGGCGGCGAGGAGTACGCCCTGCTCGGCGCCTGCGCGCCCGACATGCTGCTCTCGCTCCATGCCGCCATCCCCGGCTTCTGGGAGATAGGCTCGGTCACCGACAGGCCCGGCATCTACTGCAACAACGAGCGCATGGACGGCAGGGGCGGCTTCGACCACTTTGCCGAGGCGGGCGGAGGTGCGCGGCAATGACGCAAGCGCAGACGCAGCAGGCCCGCTTCGAGGCCTGGCAGGCGCGCTTCAGCTGCATCGGCGCCCTGCTCGCCGATTTCGGCCTTGATGCGGCCAGCTTTCTGAACGGCCTGGACCTGGTGCAGCACGGCTGCCGCCAAGCCTGGCTTGCCGGCGTCATGACCGGCTTCAACGGCAACCTGAGCCTGCGCCTGGGAAAGGACCTGATGCTGGTCACCGCCTCCGGCATCGCCAAGGGCCACATGGAAGACGGCGACGTCGCCCTGGCGAAGATGGACGGCAGCCTGCTGGCAGGCCCGGCGCTCTCCAGCGAGACCGCCATGCACGTTGCCGTCTACAAAGCCCGTCCCGAAGCGCGCTGCGTCCTGCACACGCACCCGGGCTGCCTGCTGGCGCTCTCTGTCAAGCTGGCAGGACGCCTTGGCGGCATGCTCGACATGCCGCTCTTCGAGGCGGCCATGTGGCGGCCCAAGCTCGCCATAGCCGGCGCCTTCCCGCCGGGCTCCCAGGATCTGGCGGACAGCGTGGGCAAGGCTGCCGAAAAGGCGCCTGCCGTCTTTATGGAGGGGCACGGCCTGTGCACGGCAGGGACAAGCCTCGCCGAGGCGCTCGGCGTCACCGAGCAGATGGAGCATCTGGCCGAGATCCAGCTGCGCCTGATCTAGCCCGTATTGTCCCCTCTGGCCCGCCCCTATTGTCGCGGGCCCTTTGCCGGCGTCCGGGCAAGCGCCGCGCGCTCAAGGCGCAGGAAGAGCTCCGAGGTGACGGCGCTCGAGACGAGCATGCCGCGGGGCGTGAGGGCAATGCGTTCCGTGTCCATGACAAGGAGCCCCTGCCGGCAGAGCTCCCTGAGAAAGGCGCCTGCGTCCTCAGGCAGGGAGCGGCCGGCAAGCGCTTCGTAGACCGCAAGGGGCAGGCCGTCTGCGGTCCTCAAGCGGAGCATCACCGTTTCCAAAAGCCTCGTGGCGGGAGGGATGGCTTCCGGATCCTCGGCAAGCCTGCCTGCGGCGATGCTCTGCGCCCAGCGCTCGAGGTCCGGCGGATCCGTCCAGCGACGGCCGTTCAGGGTGGAGACGGCGGAGGGGCCAAGGCCCAGGTAGTCCGCGCCAAGCCAGTAGCCGAGGTTGTGGCGGCAGCGGAAGCCTGCTCTGGCGTAGTTGGAGATCTCGTACTGCGCATAGCCCCTGTCTTCGAGCAGGGCCCGGCCCTCAAGAAACATGGCCTCGGCATCCTCTTCGCCGGGCAGGGCGAGTTCGCCGGCCCGGCGTCTGGCATCGAAGGGCGTCCCCTCCTCGATGGAGAGCGCGTAGGCGGAAAGGTGCTCCGGTCCGAGATCGCAGGCCTGGGCCAGCGTGGCTAGCCAGCCCTGCACCGTCTGTCCCGGCAGGCACCACATGAGGTCGAGGGAGAGGTTTTCAAAGCCGGCCCTGCGCGCAAGCGCCACGACCTCCCGGCACTGGCTGGCCGTGTGCAGGCGACCCAGCATGGCGAGTTCCCGGTTGTCCATGCTCTGCACGCCCATGGAGAGGCGACTGATGCCGCAGGCCCGCAGATCCGCCAGCAGTCCCGGTCTGGCGAGGGAGTCGGGATTGCCTTCCAGGGTGCACTCGCAGTCCGTCGCCACGGCAAAGCGTCCGGCGATCGCCTCGAGCACGGTGCCGACCTGTCTGGCCTCGAGCAGGCTTGGCGTGCCTCCGCCGAAGAAGATGCTCTCGACGGGGTCGCAGGAGGCTTCGGGAAGTCTCTCGCTCCAGCTCCGGATCTCCTCGAGCAGGCTTGCCAGATAGAGCTCGGGAACCCTGCCGTCCGGAAGAGCCTGGGAGTGGAAGGCGCAGTAGCCGCAGCGCCTGCGGCAGAAGGGAACGTGGATGTAGAGGAGCATGGCTGGCCCTAGGATGCGGGGTGGAGCTTTGGCCAAGCGTGGCACGAAAACGGGTGTTGCAGCAAGGGGCTTGAGGGACCTGCGCGCGCCTTCGGGCGCGCTTGGCAGGGCGTGGAATGGCGGGTATACTTCCGCGCCAACAAAGCCAAGAGGAGCAATTATGGATATACGATTTCAGGCCGGCGGCGCCGAGAACTGGAAAACGGACATAGCCCTGGTGCCCGTGGTGCAGGGCGAAAAGATTCTGGAGACCTGCCCCGAGCTGGACGCTGCAGCCCCCTTCCTCGCCATAGCCCCGGGCATGCGCGACGTTTCGGGCCGGAAGAACGAGATCCAGATCGTCTACGGCCATCCGGATCTGCCTTTCTCGCGCGTCATGTTCATCGGCCTCGGCAAGGACGAGCCGACGCCAGGGCGTCTGCGCGAGGCCTTTGCCAAGGGCGTGCGCAAGGCCAAGGATCTGCGCCTCGCCTCGGTGGACGTCCCGGTCTTCTGCCTGAAGCGCTTCGGCCTGGAGGACCGCCTGCTCGAGGAGGCCGTCTACGCCTGCATGCTCGGCAACTACAGCTTTACGGCCCTGCGCAAGGTCCGGGAGGCCGATCCCAAGCCTCTGGAGTACGTCACCATCGGCTTCCTCGACGAGTACGTTCCCGACAGTCTGCGCCAGGCTGCACGGCGTGGCGAATCGGCCGCCGAAGCGGTCATGATGGCTCGGGATCTGGCCAACACGCCGGCCAACCTCCTCCATCCCGACGACTTCGCAGACAAGGCCAGCCTCGTGGCTGCCGGCGTGCCCCGGCTTTCCTGCACCGTGCGCGACGAGCGCTGGCTCGAGGCCGAGGGCTTCAGCTGCCACCTGGCCGTGGGCAGGGGCGCAAGCCGCCCGCCCAGGCTGGTCGTGCTCGAGTATGCCGCCAAGGGCGACGAGGAGGCTGATCCTGTCGTCTTCGTCGGCAAGGGCATCACCTTCGACTCCGGCGGCATCAGCATCAAGCCGGCTGCCAAGATGCACACCATGAAGTGCGACATGACGGGTGCTGCATCCGTCTTTGCGTCCATGCTCCACCTGGCCCAGGAGGAGGTGCCCGGGCGCTTTGTCGGCCTGCTGGCCCTGGCCGAGAACATGCCGGACGGCGGCGCCGTGCATCCAGGCGACGTCGTGGAAAGCCTTGGCGGCGACAGCGTCGAGATAGTCAACACCGATGCCGAAGGGCGCCTCGTGCTCTGCGATGCGCTGGCCTATGCCCAGAAGGCCTGGAAGCCCAGGTGCATCGTCGACGTCGCCACGCTCACCGGCGCCTGCGCCGTGGCGCTGGGCGACGGCCTGGCAGGCCTCTTCAGCTCCGACGACGGCCTGGCCCAGCTCGTCCAGAGCGCCTGCGCCTGCGCCGGCGAGGACTGCTGGCGCCTGCCCCTGTGGGCCGAGTACAAGGCCAAGCTCAAGAGCACCTGCGCCGACATCTGCCACACCGCAAGCTCCCGCGAAGGCGGAGCCATCACGGCTGCGCTCTTCCTCGGGCACTTCGTCAAGAAGGACGTGCGCTGGGCGCATCTGGACATTGCCGGCGTCGACTGGCGCGACGCGGACAGCCCCCTGTGCCCTGCCGGCGCGACCGGCTTCGCGGCCAGGACCCTGCTGGAACTCGCTAGGGGAGGAGTTGAATAATGGCCAAAGTCTATCTCATCGGTGCAGGCCCCGGCGATCCGGGCCTGCTGACCCTCAAAGCCCGCGACGTGCTGGCCTCGGCCGACGTCGTCGTCTACGACGCCCTCGCCAATGCCTCCTTCCTCGACTACGCCCGTCCGGACGCGGAGAAGATCTACGTGGGCAAGATTGCCGATCAGCATGCCATGAGCCAGTGGCAGATCAACCAGCTGCTCGTGGACAAGGCCAAGGAAGGCAAGGACGTGGCCCGCCTCAAGGGCGGCGATCCCTACATCTTCGGCCGCGGCGGCGAAGAGGCCCAGGAGCTTATCAAAGCCGGCGTGGACTTCGAGGAGATCCCCGGCATCAGTTCCTCCATCTCGGCGCCCGCCTACGCCGGCATCCCGTTGACCCACAGGGACTTCTCCTCCTCCGTGACCATCGTGACGGGCCACGAGAACCCCGACAAGGCCAAGAGCGCCATCGACTGGCCGGCGCTGGCCCGCAGCGCGTCGACTCTGGTTTTCCTCATGGGCATGAAGAACCTGCCCGACATTTCAAGGCGCCTCATCGAGGCGGGCCTTGCCCCCGAGACGCCGGCGGCCCTCGTCTACCGCGGGACCACCCCCTTCCAGCGCTCCCTGGTGAGCACCCTTGCCGACCTGCCGGCCGCTGCCGTGCGGGAAAAGTTCACCAATCCCTCGGTCATCGTCGTGGGTTCCGTCTGCACGCTGCGCGACGAGCTTGGCTGGTTCGAGAAGAAGCCTCTGCTCGGTCGCCGCATCGTGGTCACCCGCGCCCGCGCCCAGGCCAGCGGCCTGGCCGCCAGCCTCGCGGCCCTCGGCGCCGCCGTCATCCAGTGCCCGACCATACGCATCGAGCCCTTGGCCGACCTTGCCCCCTTGGACCGCGCCATTGCCGGTCTGGCGGGCTACCAGTGGCTGGTCTTCACCTCGGTCAACGGCGTGAAGATCTTCTGGGAGCGCCTGCGCCAGGCCGGCCTCGACGCCCGTGCCCTCCACGCCAGCAAGGTGTGCGCCATTGGTCCCGCCACGGCCAGGGAGCTGGAAGAGCGCGGCATCTTCCCCGACTTCGTGCCTGAAAAGTACGTGGCCGAGGGCGTCATCGAGGGCCTCACGAAGCTAGGCGGCCTCAAGGGCGCGAAGTTCCTTCTGCCAAGGGCCGCCAAGGCGCGCGAAATCCTGCCTGAGGAGCTCCGCAAAGCCGGCGCCGAAGTGGACGTCGTGCCCGTGTACGAGACGGTGCCTGCCTGCGACGGCAAGGACGAGCTCCTGCAGGCTCTGGTGGCCGGCGAACTCGACTGTGTCACCTTCGGCTCTTCCTCCACGGTGGAGAACTTCCTTGCCATCGTGCCGGCCGAGGAGCTGAAGAAGCATCCCGAAATCAAGCTGGCGGCCATCGGCCCCGTCACGGCGAAGACCCTCGCGAAGAACGGCCTTCCCTGCGACGTCATGCCTGACGAGTACACCATTCCTGCGCTGGTGCAGGCTCTGGTCGAGATCTACAACTAAGGAGCCAAGAGCATGTCGCTTCCCATCGCCATCGTGGCCTCCGGCAACGGCACCAACGCCCAGGCCATGATAGACCTCATGAAGGCCGGCGTCCTCGACGTGGACATCCGCCTCGTCTTCTGCAACCGTCCCGGAGCCCCCGTGCTCAAGCGCGCCGAAGAGGCCGGCATCCCCTTCAAGATGCTGGACCACACCACCTTCCCGGACCGCGCCAGCTTCGACCGCGCCATGGCGGAGGAAATACGGAAGAGCGGGGCCGAGCTGGTCGTGCTCGCCGGCTACATGCGCCTTCTGACAGACGACTTCCTTTCCGCCTTCCCGCACCGCGTCGTGAACATCCATCCCTCGCTCCTGCCCGGCTTCTGCGGCAGCGTCCATGCCGGCCGCGACGCTGTGGACTACGGGGTCAAGCTCTCCGGCTGCACGGTGCACATCGTCGAGATGAAGGTGGACTCTGGTCCCGTCATCATTCAGGCCGCCGTGCCCTGCAATGCCGGCGACAGCGAGGACGACCTCATGACCCGCGTCCACAGGATGGAGCACCGCATCTACCCCCAGGCCATCCAGTGGTTTGCCGAAGGCCGCATTCGCGTCGAGGACCGCCAGGTCTACGTTGCCAAGGCTGAGAAGGAGCTGGCTGGCCAGCCCCAGGGCAGCTTCGTCTGGCCTCCGCTGGAGAAGGGCTTCTAAGCCCTGCGCCCGCAAGCAATGCACGCACAGGAGCCGTTCCGGGCGAGTCTCGGGGCGGCTCTTCGTGCAAGGGAGCATCGCCATGGAGGAAGGGCTGCAGAGAGGGCGCCGGGATGCCGGCGCCGAGCCGGTGGCAGAGCGTGCCTTTAGGCTGCTTCGGGAGCGGCCCTGCTTCGTCGACAAGTCCGGCATGCTGACCAGGCTTGCCAGGCTCTGCCTCACGGAAGGTCGCTTTGCCTGCATCTCAAGGCCCCGGGGCTTCGGCAAGAGCGCCGACGCCTGCCTGCTGGCCGCAGGCTTCGGTCCGCATGGGCGCGTCCTCCTGGCCGGGCTTGAGGCCGAACGCGACCCCGGCCTCGAGCGCTTTGCCGGAAGATACGAGGCCGTCTTGCTCGACATCGAGGCCCTGCTAGCAGCCAGCGGGGGCGGGGAGGCCTTTTGCGCCTTGCTGGAGCGTGAGGCGGCCGCAGGTCTTGGCGTCCCCGGCGCATCCCTGGCCTCTGCACTCAAGGAAGCCTGCCAGCGCCAGCAAGGGCGCTTCGTCCTCGTCGTGGACGGCTGGGACGCCCCGCTGGACTCTCCGCTGCTGGACGGCCCTTTGCCGGACGGGCCTTGCCGCACCCGCTATCTCGCCCTGCTCGAGAGCCTCTGCCAGGCGAGGGGCGCCTGGGCCTTGGCCTGCCTTTTTGGCGAAACCCCTCTGGAGCGCTGTCCCTGCCTCATGGCGAGGCTTCCCCGCTTCGCGGCCTTCAGCATGCGCAACCCAGGAATCCTCGGCCCCTGGACGGGCCTTGGCGAGCAGGCGGTGAGCCGGATCTGCCAGGAGCGCGGGCTTGACTTCGACGAGCTCCTTGCCTGGCACGGCGGCTGGACCTTTGATTTGGCAGGCCGCATGTTCGCACCCTCAGCCGTGGCAGGCTATGCCGAGACGAGGCGCCACAAGCGCTTTTTCGCCGCTTCCTGGGCCAATGCCCTGCTGACGGAGCTGCAGGCAGCCTGTCCGGATCTGGGGGGCATGCTGGCCCTGCTGGCCGAAGGGGAGCGGGTGCGCATCGAAAGGAGGCCCGATCTGAAGGAAGGCTTTGGCGCCCCCACCCTCGATGCCTGTCTGCTGAGGCTGGTCCATGCGGGGCTTGTCTGCTTCCGCCTGCACACCGGCGAGGTCTTTGCGCCCTGTCTGGAAGTCCGGCTCTGCCTGCTGGATGCGCTGGCAGGGGGGAAGATGCAATGCGCCGCGAGCCGCCCATCTTGACGTCCGGCAGGCGCGTTCGTAACGTAAAACTTGCGCTTCGGCCTGAAGCGCGCACCCTCTCAGCCTTGCGCACGACACAGCCCCAAGGAGGCTTCGATATGCTGCAGTCCGCGATTCTCCGCTTCGCCCGCACGCTTCCCCGGCGCGCAGCCGTCCTGGCTTTGGCGGCTTTTCTGCTGGCAGGCTTTGGCCTGCAGGACCTTGCCGCGCCTTTGCCCGCGCTGGCCAAGGCCGACTCCGGCGCCTTGATGACCGAGGCGCTGCTCAACTCGGACGCCAAGGCCCTCGAGAAGCTGCTTGCCCCCAACTTCGTCTTCATCGCCTCCAGCGGCCACATTGCAGACAGGGAGCACTTCCTCGAGTCCGTGCGGACGAAGCACTTCAAGGTGATGGGCATGTCGCTCATGAACATGCGCGAGAGCCGTACCGGGCCCGTGCGCATCATTACCGGCAACGGCACCTTTACCGCAGCCTACGACACGCCCCTGCCAGGCGGCCTCATGCGCCTCACCCTGGTCACGGAGTCGGTCAAGGGAACTGAGCGGGTGCTGCTCCTGCAGCTCACGCCCGTCATCCCGACCCATGACTGCCGGGACGGCAACTGTCGCATCCGCTAGGCGGCCAGCTTCCCAAGATGCTAAAAGGCCCGCCGGAACGCGCGTTCCGGCGGGCCTTCATATGAGGCTTGCGCCTCTCGCCTGCTAGAGTTCAGGCGGGAGGTTGTCGAGTTCCTTCTGGGAGAACACGGGGCCGTCGAGGCAGACGTACTTGCCGCCAATGCCGCAGCGGCCGCAGATGCCGATGCCGCACTTCATGCGCTTTTCCAGCGTGGTGTAGACGTTCTCGTGGTCAAAGCCGAGCTCGTCCAGGGCCTGCAGGGTGAAGCGGATCATGATGGGCGGTCCGCAGAGCACGGCGATGCAGTTGTCGGGGCTGGGCTTGAGTTCGCGCAGCACGTTGGGGATGAGGCCGACCTTGTGCTTCCAGCCTTCGGCCTCGCGGTCGATGGTCAGGGTGCAGTCGAGGTCGGGGCGGGCCATCCAGTCTTCCAGCTCGTAGCTGTAGGCCAGATCCTGCGGGGATTTGCCGCCGTAGAGGAGGCTGATCTTGCCGTAGTCGGCCTTGTTCTCCAGCAAGTGGAGCATGATGGTGCGGATGGGGGCCATGCCGATGCCGCCGCCGATGAAGAAGACGTTCTTGCCCTTCCAGTCGCGGTAGGGGAAGGGGCGGCCGAGCGGAGCGCGGACGCCGACCTTGTCGCCCTGGCACAGGCCGTGGATAGCGGTGGTGACCTCGCCGGCCTGCATGACGGAGAACTGGAGGTAGTCCTTCTGGGACGGCGGGGTGTTGATGACGAAGGTGGATTCGCCGACGCCGAAGACCGACACCTGCCCGACCTGGCCGGGCTCGTAGGTGAAGTTCTTCATGGCTTCGGGATCGTCGATGACGAGGCGCAGGGTGACGATGTTGTGCGTCTCGCGGATGACCTCGGCAACGGTGGCCACGTAGGGCTTGTAGGGGTTGCCCTGGATCATCGGGCGGGGAACGACCGGCGTCAGCTTGCTGCCGTCCGGGTTCGGCTTGAGAACGATTTTAGCGCTCACTTTTTTCTCTGCCCCTTGTATTTCTTCTGAAGATGCTTCGCCCTTGGGGGCGTCGGCATCGTTTTTGACTTCGCTTTTGGGCGCCTCGGCCTTGGGTGCTTCGGCAGGTTCGGCCTTGGGCGCTTCGGGCGTGGCTTCAGCCTTGGGTGCTTCGGGCGCCGTTTCGGCAGGAACCTCGGCCTCTTCCTTGACGGCCGGGGCCTTGGCCTCCTCCTTGACGGCGGGGGCTTCGGCCTTGGTCGCCTCGGCGGGAACCTTGGCCTCTTCCTTGACGGCCGGGGCCTTGGCTTCCTTTGCGGCTGCGGGAGCCTGGGCTTCCTTGACCTCAGCCTTCACGGCCTTCTTGGCTGCCGGCTTCTTGGTGCTGGTCGCCTTCTTGGCCTTGCCTGATGCTTTCTTGGTTGCCATTCCTAACCTCGCTACTTGCCGGCACCGTCTGCCATGGCGTCAAGGACGATCTGGCGGATGTCGATGCGCTCAGGGCAGTTGCTGATGCAGCGACCGCAGCCCATGCAGGAGAAGGCGCCCCAGTTTTCAGGGTAGGTGGCGAACTTGTGCGTTACGCGCTGGCGCATGCGGGTCGCCTTGGTGGGACGGGGGTTGTAGCCGCTGGCCTCCCTCGTGAAGAGGGAGCTCATGCAGTTGTCCCAGGTGCGCAGGCGACGTCCGGGCTTGCCCACGCCAGAGCCTTCGTCCGAGATGTTGAAGCAGTAGCAGCTGGGGCAGAAGTAGGTGCACGCGCCGCAGTTGATGCAGCGGTCGGACTCCTTCTCCCAGAAGTCGAGATCCCTAAACTTGCCGAGCACCTTGTCGGGGGCCTCGGAGAGGTCGGGCTTCTCGATCAGGGTGGCCCAGGCGGCCTTGCGGACGTCCATCATCTCCTTCTCGCGGGCGGCGGCGTCTTCCAGCGGGCTCTTCTCGAGCACGTCCTTGCCCTTCTCGGTCACGGCCTGCAGGACGTAGCCGTCGGCAAGTTCGGTCATGAGGACATCGGAGCCTTCCGGCGAGGAGGGGCCGGCGCCGACCCAGTGGCAGAAGCAGGTGCTGCAGCCGCTGTTGCAGGTCAGGGTGAAGACGGTGAGCGCCTTGCGCCTGGCTTCATAGTAGGGGTCTTTGATGGGGCCGTTGAGGTAGGGGCGGTCCAGGGTGGCGTAGCCCCTGGCGTCGCAGGACCTGGTGGCGAAGACGACCGTGGGGACGGCCTGGATGGTGTCGTCCAGCACGAGCTGGCGCTCGCCGGGCTTCTCCGGA
>JAEEGG010017949.1_pt1 | contig 14478 bp, 13 predicted proteins | sample 9134161 | NCBI WGS metagenome assembly JAEEGG01 (sample SAMN16246543, study PRJNA631951) | gut metagenome | biome: gut microbiome; feature: rumen; material: CR-attached | host: Bos | place: Iran: Karaj | collected 2018-10
GCGACATAGGCCACAATCCCCCGGCGCGGGCCTGGAATTTCCTCCAGCTCGAGCAGTCCGGCCGCCCGCTTATCATAGTCTACGGCATCATGGCCGACAAGGCCCTTGACGACATAGCTCCGCTGATGCCGGCCCGGGCCCGATACATCCTCTGCGCCCCCGACTCTGCCCGCGCCCTCCCGGTCGCCAGCTTATATTCCAGATTGAGCGCACTGAGACCTGACCTAAATCTCCAAACCGCCCCATCGGTGCGCGATGCTCTTGATCTGGCTCTCTCCCTCGCCTCCCCCGACACTCTCATCTATGTCGGCGGCAGCACCTTCGTCGTTGCCGAAATAATATAATAAGCGGTGCAGCAGTTTGCCCCTGGAGGACGTGTCCACCCCCGGACGCGGGCAGGGGGAGGGGCCCACGAAGTGGGAGGGGCCGAAGGAGCCGAAGGCGACTGAGTTCCGACAGGGGCAACTGCTGACCGCAAATGACAAAAAAAGCCGGCTCGAATTGAGTCGGCTTTTTATTGAGTGTTGAGTTATTACTCTGCAGGAGTCTCGGCAGGTGCCTCCTCAGCCTTGGCGGCCTCGATGACGACGGCACGGTTGAGCTCGATGGTGGTGTACCTGTTCTGAGCGCTCTCGTCGATAACAACCTCGAACTGATCCTTCTCAAGACCGTACTTGTCGGTGAGGAGCTTCTGGATGTAGTTCGCGCGCTGCTTCTGGAGCTGCTTGTTGCGACGTGCGGAACCGGTGTTGTGATCGGTAAGTCCGGTGAGGGTGAACTTGATCTCCTTATCCTGAGAGAGCATAGTCTTCACGATGCGATCGAAGTGCTCGAGCTCCTTGACGGAGAGGGTAGCCTGACCGATCTCGAAGTATGCGACTGCAGGGGTCTCCATGAGGTTCTTGACGATAGCCTCGTTCTGAGCTGCGTTGCTGGAGAGTTCTTCCTTGAGAGCTTCGTTCTCCTTTGCAGCCTCTTCCTGTGCGGCTTCGGCCTCTTCCTTCTCAGCTGCGAGCTGCTCTTTCTCTGCCTGAACGGCTGCGAGAGCGGCTGCTGCCTCTGCTGCTGCAACAGTAGCAGGCATGAGGGCCTCTTCCTTAGTCTCCCAATCCTTAACACCGAGCTTGTAGGAAACACCTACAGTAGCGATTCCGAGGAGAGCAAGACCGGTAGCGGTATTGTTGCCTTCGAGAGAAGAATCCTTGATGATGATTCCGAGGGCGTCGAGGTCGAGATCAAGTCTGTCGGTAAGACGGATCTTGTTCAGGAAACCGAGACCAACACCGAAGTTGAAGTGATTTCCACCACCGAAGGGGAAGTAAGCACCAGCGGAGAGGTAAGGGATGAACTGATAGGTACGATCCTTCTGATAACCCTTAGCCTGGTTGGTAACATTCCACATAACGTCGCCGTGGACGAAGAGGAAAGGATACTCATCACCAGTACCAGCTGCCTGGCTGTTGAGGATGCCGTTGAAGCCGGCGCGGATTCCCCACATAGGGTCGATCCACTTACCGAAGTTGAAGTCTGCTGCGATACCGCCGCCTACATCAAGCCAGCCCTGACCTTTCAGGACCTTCTTGAAACCATCTGCTGAGTGGTTCCAACCGATGCCACCGCCAATGAACCAGTTATCACCGAATGAATTGGTGATGAAAGGGCCCTTAGTTGCCGGAGCACTCTCTGCCTCCTGTGCGAATGCGGAAACGCCTGCCATCAGGAGGGCTGCGAAAAGAAAAGCTTTAATTTTCATAAGTACTATTGATTTGTTAATTATTTCCGTTCAATAAATACACTACCTTATCGAACCGCAAAGTTAACTAGTTTTTTTGAATTGTCAAATTATTTCCAACTCATTTGTCAAAATCCAACCCTGACGTCCGTCAGACAGCTCAATATTGTTCCAGGAACCGACCGAATCCAGCACCTTCACTTTAGTGCCTTCGTGTAGGATGAACAAGTCTGTACCGGAATTGTTGTCAGGGGCGCTGCGGGCGACCGTGACGGGTGAAACTACTATTGCGGATGTATTGGCAGAGTATTCTGCGCGAAGCCTGAGCGAAAATCCCAGACACATCAAACTCAGCAGAAGAGCGACCAGTCCGGTAAAGAAGCCTGTCTTTCTGGCAGCAGAACTGCGACCCAAAAGGAACATCAATGTAAGTCCGAGGGTGACTGCAAGAAGTACCAGGAAGATGACAGCCCAGACATTGCTAGACAGGCTGCAGCGAAGCGACCTGATCCAGCCTTTTACAAAGAACTCCGGGACGCTTTCAATCCTGTCTTTCAGGAAGGTCTGAGCGAATTCCAGATCGTATTTTGCATCATCATATGAAGGGTCTACCTTCAGAGCTTTCTCGAAGTAAAGAATAGCGTGGGCAAGGTCACCCTCTTTGAAACAAGCGGAGCCGATATTGGTTAGAAGAGCGGCGCTCTCCTGCCCTTCGGCAAGGACCGCTTCCCAAGCGGCACGCGCTTCGGACCACTCCCCTTTCTTATATGCTTCTACCCCATCCTGCCAGTTATCGGCAAACAGCGATGTAGGAATAAGCAACAAAGCGAGCAGGGCCGCTGCGCCGCGAGCAGAGTGTTTACTCTTTTTCTTCTTCATCGATTCATCTATTGCGGAGATAAGTTCGAGAGCTGATTTATAGTGTGCGTCCATCGCCTCGAAGCCAGCGTCGGGCGCATAGCGGGCAAACTCGCAGGCATCCAGAAGGCCGATAAACTCATCGACGTCTGCCTGCGCAACTCCCGACTCCAGAAGCCTCTCGGAGATAGTTTCCTTATCCTGACCCGAGGCTTCGATGCCGAATTTGTCGGCGACAAAACCGAGCAGGGCACGGTGTAATTCCTCATAGAATGCAGTGTAGAGGTTGTCTTTGAGGAAGGCGCCGGCCTTGGCAAGGCGTCCGCGCGCCATCTTCGATGCGCCGCGCTTGCGCTCGCCGGCGACGTCCGCCCTGCGGGCGGCTATCTTCCTGAATCCCACCCATATAGCCAGCGCTCCAAGCAGCAGGACAGCGAGTATCACAAAGAACGGAGTAGAGCAGACGAAGAATGCTCCCGCCTTCTTGAGAGAAGGATCTCCGGTAGCTATGTACCTGATATCAGTTCCGAGATTACGTACATCCCTTCCGGCTACTCCCGAGAATACCTGGGAAGATCCGCCGGAGGGCTGAAGATCGCCTTCCGTACGGCTTACCTTTACGGGAAGAGGCTCTCCGCTTACCGTTACGTATTTGCCTGCCGAAATATCATAGTAACTGAATTCTACCGGCGGGATCACGAAATCGCCGTAGTGGCGCGGGATGAATGGATATTCGAATACTTTCGAGCCGTCCTTATCCGTTGTTTTTACATCATAAGCCTCGAAATCCGGCGGGAAGTTGACCTTCGGGGCCTGGATGAGGGCGAGGTTGCCCTTGCCCGAGACGGTGACGACCAGCGAAGCGGCGTCGTGGGTCGCGAGCGAATCGCGTGTGACCATGGTCCTGATCGAGAACTTGCCCACTCCCCCGCAGAATGATTCAGGCTGGGGCTGAGGCAGCGCGGCCACGCGAATTGTGACGGGTTTGGTCGAAACGCGCTTGCGGATAGTGTTGTAGTCGTCCTGGAAAAAGCTGTCGAAGATGCTGCCGGCGGTAGAACGGCTGCGGACGCGGAGGACGCAGACCAGCTCGGACGGGTCGATTACGAGGTCTCCGCTCTGTTGAGGGATGAGGGTATAGCTACGGATAGTAGCGACATTGTAGATTTCCTCACCCACGGTTTCCCTCTGAAACTGAATCTCCTGAGGGGCCGCTACCACCTGACTCCAGAAACCGTCGAATGACGGGAGCCTGAAGTCTTCGTAACCGGCGATATTCACTCTCTGATAGAGCCTGATTGAGGCGGTGAAGGGTTCGCCTATAACTACCCTGCTCTTACTGACTTCGAGCCTCATAAACAGGTCTTCGCCAGAAACGGAATACGCATTCTGCTGGGTAGGATTGGAAGAAGCGCTTGACGCTCCGCTTTTAGCTACCTTGATAGTCTTTACAGGCGAAGTCAGGGTCTTGTTCCCGACCTTGGCGCTTGCGGCGGGAAGTTGGAAAGTACCCTCCTTACGGGGCATCAGTACATAGGTATATGAGGTCTGAGTACTGCGGGTAGTCTTTCCGTTGACCATACTGAAAGAGCTGCTGGTCCCGGTCTGAGGGCCCCAGACGAGCTGGAAATCGGCCGGACACTGCCAGTCGAAGGAGCTCGGTTTGTTTCCCTCAACTACGAAGGTAAGGTTGAACTGTTCGTCGAGAGCGACCGCCGAGGGAACCTCAACGCGTATCTGCGCCAGAGCCACGGCGGCCGTAAAAGCCAATACAATGGAAGCTAATATCTTTTTCATCACCAATTCTTCTCTTTCTGACGGGACTGAGCCTTCAGGGCCTTAGCCTTTTCTACCTTGTCCTGAGTCTCCTTTTCCTTAGCCTGGATAGCCTGGAGCATCTGCTGGGCCTGCTGAGGAGATATCTTCTGGTCCTGGGGCTGTTGCTGCTGATCCTGGTCCTTCTGATCCTGCTGATCCTGAGACTGGTTCTGGTCCTGAGGTTGCTGCTGATCCTGCTGGTCCTGGTTCTGCTGGTTCTGATCCTGCTGATTCTGGTTCTGCTGCTGGTTTTCGAGCATTTTCTTAGCGTAGATGTAATTTTCCTTTGCCTCAAGGTCGCCCGGATCTATCAGGAGCACCTGACGGAAAGTCTTCATCGCGGTAGCGTAGTCCTTTTTCTGAAGGGCTATATCACCGGCGTTGAAGTAGTATTTAGCGCCGTCAAGGTCCATCGGAGGTGCCTCTTCGCGACGCGCAAGGACCGAACCCGCCCCTTCATAGTCTTTCTGTTTGTAAAGGGCCGAGGCCAGATCGTAGATTGCCGCAAAGGAAGTAGAATCCTTCACCAGAGCCCTGCGATAATCCAGCTCCGCCTCTTTGTAATTATGTTTGTCAAACTTACGGTTGCCCCTTCTCACTTCCCTCTTGTCTGTCTGAGCAAACGAGGGCAGCGCGATAAGGAGCATCATAAATATGTACAATATCCGTCTCATCTCAGTCGAACATCTTTCTGTCCGGTTTACGCTCGCCTACCAGGATCTCGATAACGAGAAGCAGCAGGGCCAGCGCAAAGAAATAAACATATTGTTCGTCGTACTGCTCGAACACTACAGAGGAGAACTCCTCCCCCTCCATCCGGCGGATATCGTCGATGATGGGGTTAAGGCCGAACTCGTCGTTGCCGGCGTGGACATAGGCTCCGCCGCCCGCAGCAGCAACCTTACGCAGGACTGCTTCGTCCAGCTTCGAAACTACTATATTGCCGTCTTTGTCAGTAAGGAGCTGGCCGTCTACGGGTATAGGCTGGCCTTGGGTCGAGCCCACTCCGATTGTGTAGATTTTGATTCCGGAATCGCCCGCTTCCTTAGCGGCCGCGACCGCGTCGTCTTCGTGGTTCTCGCCGTCCGTGATCAGGATTATGACCCTGCTCTTTTCGCTCTGGGCGCTGAAGCTCTTGATAGCGGTGTGGATCGCATCGCCGATGGCGGTTCCCTGGACCGGGATAGAGCCGGCGTCGATCGAGCTGAGGAACATCTTAGCCGAAACGTAGTCTGTTGTTACAGGCAGCTGGACAAACGAGGTACCGGCAAAAATGATAAGGCCGATACGGTCGTCGCGCAGCTTGTCAACTATCGAGGAGATAGCCATCTTAGCGCGCTCCAGCCTGTTCGGGGAGTAATCCTCTGCAAGCATCGAGTTCGACACGTCCAGACATATCATAATCTCGGCACCCTTGATCTTTCTCTCGCTGAGTTTGGCTCCTATCTGAGGACGGGCCAGTCCGATAACGAAGAACATGAACGCCAGAGTAAAGAGGACTATCCTGACCCAGCCTTTGGCCGAGCTGTAATGAGGCATCAGCTCGCGCACCATCGCTTCGTCGCCGAAACGTCTGATCCGGGCGCGCCTGAGTCCTTTTACAACCGCATAAACCGCCGGGATTACCGGCACCAGCAGCAGGAGCCACAAAAACTGATAGTTCGCAAATATTATCATGGCATCCTCCTAAGCAAAAGTCTTATCACCAGCTCGGCAAGCAGGCAGATCAGAGCGATCAGGCCGAACTTTCCGAACAGTTCCTGATATACGGGGAAGGACTCGACAGTAGTCTTCGCCTTCTCCATCCTGTTGATCTCGCCGTAGATCTCGGCGAGTTTAGTATTGTCTGTAGCGCGGAAATAGCGGCCTCCGGTCGAGGAAGCGATCCCGCGCAGCAGGTCCTCGTCTATCTCGACCTGGACCTTGCGGGTCTCCACTCCCCACGGCGTAATCACCGGATACGGGGCCATTCCGTTCGCTCCCACCCCGATCGTGTATACCCTGACTCCGTAGGTTTTCGCGATTTCAGCGGCCGTAAGCGGGGCCACCTCGCCCCTGTTGTTGACGCCGTCCGTGAGCAGGATGACCACCCGGCTCTTGGCGTCCGAATCGGCCATTCGGGCCACGGCCGTCGCGAGTCCGTTTCCGATCGCGGTTCCGTCTTCGATAAGGTCCGTCTGAACCTCCTTCATCAGGTTGATAAGCGTAGCGCGGTCCGTAGTCAGCGGACACTGGGTATAGCTCTCGCCCGCGAACACGACTATTCCCATCCGGTCGCTCGGCCGTTGGGCTATGAACTCAATCGCGATATCCTTAGCCGCGCTGAGGCGGTTGGGGGTAAAGTCCTGGGCGAGCATACTGGTCGACACGTCCATCGCCAGGATGATGTCTATTCCCTCGGTATCCGTTTTCTCGACCTGAGTGCTCGAACGCGGGCGGGCGATCGCAATCACCAGCATTGCCAGCGCTATCGCGCGAAGGGCGAACGGGAGATGGCGCACGACCGCTAGCACGCTTGCGCCACCGGCCTTCCAGGGTGCGGCCGAACTTACGCGGAGGTGAGGGGTCCTTCCGCTCGCTTCCCTATAAATATATAGGACTATAAGCAGCGCGGGGACCGCCAGCAGCCAGAGTAATGCGGGATACTCAAAGAACATCCTTATCCTGAGCCTCCTCCTCGATTTCGGCCTGATATGTACTTGTGACGAACCTTACACACAAAGGCAGAGCCTCGGCGTTCTGAGCATCGTCAGCTACATATTTGGCAAATTTCACAAAATCCGCCGTCTCGAACAGGCCCTTCATCTTTTCGTAAAGTTCAGGGGTAAGTTCGGTGCGGTCTTTAAGCGCGTCGAAGAGCTCGCCGGTAGTCATCTCGGGAGCGTCTATCTCGAAGCGTCTGTCTATATACTCCTTCACGGCATCCGTAATGCCGGAGTAGAATATCTTCTGTTTGTCCGGTGCCCAGTATTTGTCGCTGCGGTACTTGTCCAGAGCGCGAAGCGCGACGATATGGGGCGGATCCTTACGCTCTTCTTCCTTTTTCTTACGTTTTGTGAGCGCTACGACAACTACTATTATCGCGGTGATGATCCAGAGTCCGGCGACTCCTCCAACCACATAGGGCAGAACCTCCTTCAGAGTTATCGGATAGGTTATCTGGCCCTTGATGTCGTGGGGAACGAAAGTGGCGGTATCTACCGGCATTGTCATTACTTCCAGCGGCTCCGGAGCGGAGAACATAAGGGTGTCTGAACTCTCTTTGGTATGTTTGATGATGTAGATGTCCGGGAGTTCGTAGATGCCCTCTTCAAACGGGGCGACCGTAATCCACCACTCTACATCTATCCTGCCTTCTTTGAGCTGCTTTTTTGTACTTACGGTATCAGTCTGCCAGTTCTTAACCATCACGAGGGTGTCGTTACAGAACTTCTCAAAATCCTGTAGCGTAAGGCCTTCGACATCTTTGGTATCTTCCAACCTGAAACCGAACTCGAACTGATCCGCTATAAGGACAGAATCTCTCTGCTGGAGAGGCCTAAGGAAAGCCGATCCGGCGGGAGTGATGCTGAGCAGCGTTGCAAGTATGAGTGAAACCAACATCATCTGAATAGTCCCATCAAAGCTTTTACATAATCGCCATCGGTCGGGATATCGACCGAATCGACCTTGTATCGGTTGAGCAGTTTAGTCTCTTTTGCGCCGAGGTTTGCGAACCATCTGGCATAGGCCTCGCGGACCTTGGGGTTGTCTGTATTGATCCACGCGCCTTTTCCGGTCTCGCTGTCCTTGATATGGACGAGGCCCACGGGCACCAGCCGCTCCTCGCGGGGGTCGTGGACCTTTACGACCGAGATGTCGTGGCGGTTGACGGCCACCTTCAGCGCCTCTTCGTAGCGGGGATTACCCTCAGAATCTACGTCTATCATATCGCTGAGGACAAAGGCCGTACACTTCTTTTTGATGGCGTTCGTAAGGAACTCCAGCGCCGCCCCGATATCTGTTCCGTCCGAGCTGGGCTGAAGTTCGAGCATCTCCCTGATTATATGGAGGAGGTGTGAGCGGCCCTTTTTCGGCGGGATAAACTTTTCTACCTTGTCCGAGAAAAACAGCGCACCTACCTTATCATTGTTAAGGATGGCGCTGAAACTAAGGACGGCAGCAATCTCCGCGATTCTCTCTCGCTTCGTATCCCCTACCGTTCCGAAAAGGCCGCTTCGGCTGACGTCGACCAGCAGGACTACCGTCAGCTCGCGCTCCTCTTCGAATACCTTGATGTAGGGTTGTCTGAGACGAGCCGTTACATTCCAGTCCATTGACCGAACGTCGTCTCCCCAACGATACTCGCGCACTTCGCTGAAGGCCATACCACGCCCCTTGAAGGCGGAGTGATATTCGCCGGCGAAGATCTGGTGCGAGAGCGCACGGGTCTTGATTTCGATCTTGCGGACCTTCTTGAGGAGGTCTGTCGCACTAAGGGACGATGACTGCATTGATAACCTGATCGATAATCTCTTCTGAAGTTACGTTTTCAGCCTCCGCTTCGTAGGTAAGGCCGATTCTGTGTCTCAGGACTTCCGGACACACGGCGCGGACATCCTCGGGGATCACATAGCCGCGGCGCTTGATGAAGGCATACGCCTTCGCAGCCGCCGCCAGGCTGATGCTCGCCCTCGGCGATGCGCCGTAGCCGATTATGTTCTTGAGGTTTGCGAGATTGTAGTCTTCCGGCTTACGGGTAGCGTAGACTATATCTACTATGTAGCGCTCGATCTTTTCGTCCATATAGACTTCGCGAACGACTTCGCGGGCTCGGACTATATCTTCCGGTTTTACTACCGGGTTCGGCTGAGGGAACTCGCCGGTGTTGTTCATACGGATGATAAGGCGCTCTTCTTCCTTCTTAGGATAGTCTACCTTAACCTTCAACATAAAACGGTCTACCTGGGCCTCGGGGAGAGGATAGGTTCCTTCCTGCTCGATAGGGTTCTGGGTAGCCATCACGAGGAACGGCTCCGGGAGCTTATAGGTCTGATCTCCGAGGGTCACCTGCCTTTCCTGCATAGCCTCGAGAAGGGCTGACTGGACCTTTGCCGGCGCACGGTTGATTTCATCTGCCAGGACGAAGTTTGCGAAAACGGGGCCTTTGTGGACCTCGAAGGATTCTTTTTTCTGACTGTAGATGAGGGTTCCGGTTACATCCGCCGGAAGCAAATCCGGGGTAAACTGGATGCGGGAGAACTGGGCGCTGACGGCTTTAGCCAAAGTACTGATTGCAAGGGTTTTCGCCAGACCGGGGACACCTTCGAGAAGGATATGTCCGTTTGCAAGAAGTGCGATTTCGAGATTCTCCACGAGGTGTTTCTGACCGACTATCACCTTTCCCATTTCGAGAGAAAGGATGTCTACGAATGCGCTCTCTTTCTGGATCTTCTCGTTGAGTTCTTTGATGTTTACACTTTCCATATAAAAATCTTAAATTTGCAAGCAATGCGGTATAAAATCACCTTGTCATATTCCGGAGCGGACTTCTGCGGCTGGCAGCTGCAGAAAGGAGCGCCCAGCGTACAGGAGACCCTGCAAAACGCGCTCGGGACCCTTCTTGGGGGCCCGACGGCAGTGACCGGCGCTGGAAGGACGGACACTGGGGTGAACGCTATCAATTATGTCGCTCATTTCGACTGCTCAAGGCAATTCGATACAAGCGATATATGCTACAAATTAAATGCCATACTGCCTCCCTCTGTGGCAGTTTCTTCGATAGAAGAAGTCGCGCCCGACTTCCACGCCCGGTTTGACGCTAAACGCCGCAAATACGTCTATCACATACACCGCGTGAAGGATCCGTTCGCCTCGCAGTATTCCTGGCTCTGCGGCTACCCGGTTCTTGATTTCGATGCGATGAACACCGCCGCCGAGGCGCTGCTCGGAACACACGATTTCTCCTCCTTTGAGAAGACAGGCAGCGACAACAAAACTTCGATCTGTACTGTATTCGAAGCCCGCTGGGTACGCGATGACGAGTCTCACTGGACCTTCCACATCGCCGCGGACAGGTTCCTCAGGAATATGGTCCGCTCTATAGTCGGGACCCTCATCGAAGTTGGCCGGGGACGCAGGCCGGCGGATTCAATACCCGCCCTCCTCGAATCCCGCGATCGTTGCGCCGCCGGCGAATCCGTCCCCGGCCACGCCCTCTTCCTCTGCGAAATCGACTACTAATCACCCAGCCCCGCCTTCTGCCGGACGGCACTAAAAAAATGTGGAATGGGAGTACTTTGCGCGAGGATTTATCAATAAAAATGATTATATTTGCGCGAATATGGGTCTTTAGACCCAGTTGGTTAGAATAAAACCCTGAACCGATAATTCAAAACAGTACTAAATATGTTATCAACATTACTTCAAGCAGGCGCAGAAGTCCTCGAGGCTCCGGTGCAGCAGGAAATGTCCATCTCCATCCTTGAGATGGCAGCCAAAGGCGGATGGCTGATGATAGTCCTCCTCGTTCTTTCAGTAATTGCAATCTTCATCTTCGGAAAGAAGTGGTTCCAGATCGGCCAGGCCGGTAAAGTGGACAAGAACTTTATGAACGACATCAGGGACTACATCCACGAAGGAAAGATCAAGTCCGCTCTCACCCTCTGTACTAAGTACGACACTCCTGTCGCCAGGATGATAGAGACCGGAATCAACCGTATCGGCAGGCCGCTCAGCGACATCCAGACCGCGGTCGACAATGTAGGCAATGCCGAGGTCGCCCGCCTCGAGAAGGGTCTTCCCTACCTCGCGGCTATCTCCGGCGGCGCCCCTATGATCGGATTCCTCGGAACCGTTATCGGAATGGTCCAGGCGTTCTTCAATATGAGCAACGCCGGCAGCAACGTAGACATCACCCTCCTTTCCGGAGGTATCTACACCGCTATGATTACTACCGTCGGTGGTCTTATCGTAGGTATCCTCGCATACTTCGCCTATAACTTCCTTACCGCAAAGGTCTCGGATGTAGTCGCGAAGATGGAGAATACTACTATCCAGTTTATGGATCTCCTCAACGAACCCGCAGAGAAAGAAACCGCAGAAGAAAACTAGAGCAATGGCACTCAAAAGAAGTACAAGAGTTGATGCGAACATCTCGATGTCCAGTATGACAGACATCGTGTTCCTTCTGCTTATCTTCTTCCTCGTGACCAGCACCCTCATCAACCCCAACGCCCTGAAGCTTCTTCTTCCGAAGAGCACGGGCCAGGTAAGCGCAAAGCCTACGGTGACGGTATCGGTCAAGGATCAGGGAGAGGAGCAGTACACCTACCACATCAACGGTAATCAGGAGCCCGTTCCCTTCGAACAGGTCGAAGATCAGCTCGTAGTCCTTCTGCAGACGCAGGAAGACCCGACCTTCTCGATCTACGCAGACCAGACGGTCCCTATCGGAGAAATAGTCCAGGTAATGAACATCGCAAAGAGAAATCACTATAAGGTTATCCTTGCGACCTCACCAGAATAACAGATGAAAGAGTACCTCAAAAGAAGGACAAGAAACAGCAGGTGGTCGACCGTGACGGGTGTGGCTGTGACAGTCATCGCCCACGTCTGCGTCATCGCCTTCGGCTCCTTCAACGGACTCAAATATATCTGGCCGCCGCCGGCAGAAGAGACCTTCCTGCTTGATTTCACAACCGAGCCGGAGATCATCGAGCCCAAGTACGGCAAAGAACCGGTCGCAGAAGAGGTCGACCTCGAAAAGCCCGTAGAGCTGGTCCAGCGAAGCGAGTCGCCCGTCGTGGACAACACCCCGAACGAGACTCCCGCCCAGGAACCGGACAACTTCGGCGATGTAGAGGTGCCCACCCCGCCGGTGGAGCCTGAGCAGCCCAAGATCGATCCGCGTGCAGCCTTCCCCGGGATGGGTAAGAAGGACAGCAACGCCGGAACAGCCCACGCAGCCCAGGACTCCTCAAACCGCTTCAAGGCAGGTCAGCCAGACGGCAACAGTTCCAAGAATGTAACTGAAGGCCGTTCGAATGCTCACCTCCTTGGCCGAAAAGTAGAAGGAGACCTCATCGCTCCGAACTACAAGAAGCAGGATAGCGGAGTAGTCGTCGTGACTATCTGGGTAGACGTCCACGGCAATGTACAAAAAGCCATCCCGGGCGCCCCCGGAACCACCGTCGACGATGCAAATTTATGGGCTGAAGCGAGGAGCGCAGCGATGCGAACCCACTTCACCAAAGTAACCAACATTACAGCAGATACCCCCCAGCTACAGGAGGGTACGATCACCTACATTTTCAAACTCAAGTAAAAATGGAAGAATTTTCTAAAAACGGCCGAAAACTTAGACCCCGCAAAACTTCAGGTTCACAAGAACACCGCAGCGAAGGCCCCGCTTACAGCACTTCCAGGTTCCATCAGCCGGACCGGAATGGCTCTAACAGGCATTCAACATACACATCAGACAGGCCCCACGGCGACCGTCCCCGTTCGGATCGTCCCTACGGAGACAGGCCTCGCACAGACCGCCCCTACGGAGATCGTCCGCGCGAAGAGCGCCCTCAGGGAGCCTCCGGCTACTCGCGTGGAAAGGGTAGCTACAACACCCGCGGCAACAACGCCCGCAAATTCGGCAAGAAGCCGTTCCACAAAAAGGAAGAATTCACCAGAGCTTCCCAGGAAGGCATCGACCGTATGATCAGCCGCAGGCCTCAGGTCTCCGACCAGGGCCGCTACTCAGACAATGACAATGTACCCAGCCCCATCAGGGAGGAAGTCCGCCTCAACAAGTTCATCGCCAACTCCGGCGTATGTTCAAGGCGCGAGGCCGACACCCTTATCCAGGCCGGCGTAGTCACCGTCAACGGAGTAGTCGTCACCGAGCTCGGAACTAAGGTCAATGTCTACAAAGACGAAGTCCGTTTCAACGGCGAGCGTCTCCGCGGAGAGGAGAAAGTCTACCTCGTGATGAACAAGCCGAAAGGCTATGTCACAACCGCGAGCGACCCCCACGCCGATAAGACCGTGATGGAACTTCTCAAGGGTTGCCAGTACAGGGTATTCCCCGTTGGAAGACTCGACAAGAACACTACCGGTGTTCTGATGTTCACCAACGACGGAGAAATCGCAGAGCGTCTCACACATCCTTCATACGACAAGAAAAAGATTTACCAGGTCAGCCTGGACAAGCCCCTCACCGAGGAAGATTGCGGTAAGATCCTTACCGGAATCACCCTTTCAGACGGAGAGGTGAAAGCAGACGAACTCGAGTACATCGACGCCGAGGATCACCGCAAGCTCGGCATCGAGATCCACTCAGGAAAGAACAGGATCGTCCGCCGTATATTCGAGAGCCTTGGCTATGAAGTCCGCGCTCTTGATAGAGTATACTTCGCGGGCCTTACCAAGAAGGGCCTCAAGAAGGGCGAATGGCGTCAGCTTTCGGAAGGAGAAGTGAACATCCTCAAGATGGGCGCATATGTTTAAGTCCGGATTCGTCAATATTATCGGCAACCCCAATGTCGGGAAGAGCACGCTGATGAATGCGATGGTGGGCGAAAAGCTCAGCATCGTTACAGCAAAGGCCCAGACTACCCGTCACAGGATAATGGGTATAGTGAACGGAGAAGACTACCAGATAGTCTACTCAGACACTCCCGGTATCCTCAAGCCCTCTTACCGTCTTCAGGAAGATATGGTGAATTTCGTCGACGCCGCTATCGGCGATGCAGACGTAATCCTCTATGTCACCGACACGGTAGAGAAATCCGACAAAAACAGCGAATACGTCGACAAACTCAGCCGGCTGGAATGCCCGGTAATCATTGTCGTCAACAAAATTGACATCAGCGACCAGGCGAAAGTGATGGACATCCTTTCGTACTGGAAGGAGAAAGTCCCTCAGGCAACGGTTATCCCTGCCTCGGCCCAGGAAAGGTTCAACCTCGACACTATCCTCTCAACGGTAGTGGAGAAACTTCCCGAGGCCCCGGCGTGGTACGACCAGGACACCTTTACAGACAGGAACCTGCGCTTCTTCGCGTCGGAAATCATCCGCGAGAAGATCCTGCTCAATT
>JAEEGG010017954.1_pt1 | contig 14474 bp, 13 predicted proteins | sample 9134161 | NCBI WGS metagenome assembly JAEEGG01 (sample SAMN16246543, study PRJNA631951) | gut metagenome | biome: gut microbiome; feature: rumen; material: CR-attached | host: Bos | place: Iran: Karaj | collected 2018-10
CATTTCGCAAGTTCAAACACGGCACCCGGCTCGCCACCGTCAAAGAGCCACGAGCCGTCGTTTTCCACATGGCACGACTTGGTGTTGAGGTCCGACGTATTGATGTCTCCAATCCAGTTCGGACGCAGACGGACACGGCCGGAGTGGCGCACAAATCCGCCGAAGTTCCGAAACTTCGCGTGCGCATCTTGCTGATTGTCCCGCCAACTTGATACCTCGAGCGTGGCAGCACGACCGATGTCGACCCTTCCGGCGTAAATGTCGCAATAGGCATTGCCCGTGCCGGCACGGAAGGCAAGCGTCGCTTCATCCGTATCGTTTGTTCCGACAAGCAGCACAGGAGCAGGAAGCGGATCCTCGCCCTCAGATGCCACAGCGGCACGTTGCTCGAAGATCACCTTGCTTCCTGTTGCCGTAGAGTTCTCCGCGCAGCCGAACGTGCTGAATCCGTGAGTCACGGAAATCCGTCCATAGTTGTTCATTATGTGCTCGTTCAACTGTGGGTAGCCGACAGTAGACCCGTCTGCAATTGCAATTTCGCCGAAATTATCGATCCTCTGGAAAAGGAATCTGGAATTTCCAAGCAGCGCAAGTCTGCCTCTGTTCACGTTCGTGTCGAAGAACCATGTGCCATCCTTGACGCTTGACGTCGGAAACGCAATGGAGGCGTCCTTTAGCGTCCAGCATCCGGTCTTCAGGACATCCCATCCACGGAAAGGCAGCTGCCCGCCCTGAGTGTTGTAACCCACGGAAAGCCAGTCGAAGACAACCTTCGAGTTGTCCTGCGTGAAATCTCCGCCGACGCATATATGAGCTGTTCCCTGTGCTGCCAAATATCCTAGCGTCAGGCTCGATCCAGGATGCATGTGGACTACGCTGTCCTCGGCATTGCTCAGAACCGCCGAGCCGCCGTGTATGATCAACTCGGCGGGAGCATCCTCGCTGCCTATTGTCAGCGTTCCGCTGTTGTCAATCCTCGAAATCTGGTTGCCGTCTCCGGATCCACCCCAAACTGCGTTCCCCATTCCGCTAACAGTCATGGTTGCAGTATTCTCGATGACAGGAGCGGTAACATCCGTAGACCCGAGGAAGGATTGGTCCGACATGGAGAGGACTCCGTTGTTCACCAGCGAGGCTATGGTGTTAGTCGACGCAGTCATCACGAGCGAGCCGTTGACTATGTTGTCCGAGAGCCATCCGCCCCATCCCGGGCTGATGCCCCATTCATGGCCGTGCGTGTCGACGGCAAAAGAAGTCCACGCGTGGTCCATCGTCCATGTTGCGCCCTCGTCCACGATGAATCGGCGAATTCCGCTGTTGAGCTGGGGGATGTCCCAGAACCACGCAACCTCGGACCGCGTCTGGTCGAGTCTTCCGACAACCTCGAACTGTATCGGCGAGCCTGCGGAACGCGATGTGAGCTCCAGCCTACTGCCCTCGCCCATAGTCCATGTCCCGGGCATGTAAAGTTTTCTGTCGTATTCGCTCTGAATGACAACCTTGCTTGTTCCGAAATCAAGTTCGAAGGTCTCGGGCGTTGCACTGATAAACTGGGAGGAGTTAATGTCGTTGCCCTGGGTGAATTCCAGCGGCGCGTTGAGTGTCACCTTTGTCTTCACGCCAGCCGGGGCGTTGAAGTAGAAAGACAGTATCTTCATTGCGCTGTCGACCGTGAAGTTGCGCGCGGCAATGCCGCCGGACTCCGGGAGATGGATGAATTTCTCCTGTTCGAATGGTGTCCCGTCATCGTATGTCCAGTTGTCGAGGACATTGAAGCTGCCGCCTGCATCAGCCCCCTTCCAATAGGCATTCCACTGGTCTGCTCGGCATATACAAGTCACGGCCACGGTCGAGACCGCGGCGAGAACAACGGACAGTGTTTTGCCCATATACCCTCCTCTTCCCCTTTTTTCGTTAGAAGACAAGACGCAGCACACACCGCATCCCCCCTTCTGACTAAAATGATACCATTATTCCGCAATCTGGTCAATGACAAAGGCAACTTGGAGGGCTCCTTTGCGCCAAGGCACATAAAGCAATGGGGGGGGCGGATTCAAACGAAACCGCCCCCCTTCCGTTCTAAGCGAGGATTAGAACAGACCCGCCGGACGCGGCGGATTGAGCTTAGCCTTCATCTCGACCCACTTCTCGAGCGGAATCTCCTCGGCCGTCTTCAGAACGGCGGGGACACCCTCGACGACTGCCTTGTCGGATCCGGAGAACCAGAAGATACCCCTCTCCTTCGTCACCGTGAAGCGCGGCGCGAGAAGAATCTGGCAGCCGGCCTTCGCGCAGGCATCGGCAAACGCGGCCTCCTTGACGCCGGGCTTCAGAGTAACCGGACCGCCGATCTCGTTGGCATAGACCTCCGGCGCGGTGCCGACAAAGCCCCACCACGTGTAGCTCGCCGACGCCTCGCCCTTGACGATGCCCTTGTCCTTGAGAACCTCGTACACCGGACGGAAATGCGCATCCTCGAGGGAGGTGTCCATGTCCGCGCGCCAGCGGTCATCCATCGTGCTCTTGCAGCCCGTTATGGCCGCAACCGCAACTCCAACGCAACCCAGCAGCATCAGTTTCTTCATCTTTTCGCCTTTCATTTTCTTTCGTTCGCCCAGGCACACGCCCAGAACACTGCATAGTATACACCCTTGCGCAAAAGCTGTCAATTACCGGATTCTGAAAAATGAGCAGGCTATCCACAGCGCGAGCATCACACAGGAGAAGAGGAACACAGGCAGCCAGCCGTGTTCCACGACGAGGGTGAACGCGAACGCGGTCCAGAGTCCGCCACCCATGAATGGTTCGTGCAGCAGTTGCTTGTAGCCGAAGCTCGCCGCGGCGCACGTCTTGGAGTCAGGATCGACCGTCCTCAGCAGCATAAGTCCAGTAGCGGTCACGCCCGTGGCCTGTCCGAAGTCCGCAATCGCCCGCTCAAACCATGCCTCCTTCATGCACCTAGGGCCGAACCACAGCACCGCGAAGACGCTCCACGCCGCGCCGGCGACGATGAGCGCCACGAGAGGGACAAGATGCGCCGCGACTACCTTCAGGCTTATCGTCGCAACGGCGGAGACGACGAGGAAGTCGAGCGCGGCGCCGGAAATCCGCTCCATCTGCCCGTGGTCGATCATGAGGTCCTTCTTCGCGGCGCGCGCGCAGAGCTGCAGCAGGATGCCGCCGATCATGCACAGCGGAAACAGCGGGAAGCCGTGGAACACTCTCCACCCCGTCAGCCTCAGCAGCAAGAGAAGCCCAACGCCAATGGCGATGGCCACGCCGACTATCGCGAGATGCCACGCAAGCGAATCAATGGAATCGCTCATGACGGTCTGGAAGCCGGCGGCCGGACGCGTCCGACGTGCGTGGACGCCGAGCCGTTCGCGGATCTTCCTGCGCTCGAACGGCACTACCTCGCTGACAATACCCTTTCTGTGCGCCCAGTTGACGAGCGCCATGCCGACCACAATGCCGACGACCATCCCGACCGTCGCCACCGTAAAGCCGAGCGCCGCGCCATCGCTCCATCCCGCCGCGGCGAAGCTCTCCGCCATTCCTCCGACGGTGCCGTGTCCGCCCTCGAAGCCAACCTCGAGGAGATTACCAAAGCACGGAGGCACGTCGCAGAACCTCGAGAGGACGAATCCAGCGAGACCAAGTCCGACGACATATTGCCCCCATGCCATGATCTGTCCGAGGACGAGCTGCGGAAACGCGAGCGACACGACCCTTTTGAGGCTGGGAAGCTTCGTGCCGAGGAACAGCGTGGCGAAGACGACATTGATGAGAAAACCAGGGACCTTTCGCATGGCGCCGGTTATTTCGGGATCCACCCTGTCGCCGAGAGCGGAGAGGACCGCGAGCCCTATCGCCCCGCCGATTATGGAGCTCGGCAGATACAGACGCTGAAGCAGCGGAATCCTGAGCCGGGCGAACTTGCCGGCGACGAGGAGTCCGCAGAGGGATATGAACACTATAATGGCCAGGGGCAACGCAAACCTCCGTTCTTGGAATCGGCGGGGACAGTCCCCGGGAAATCTTGGATTTCCTCTTTCGCGCAATCCTCCGTCTGGCGCATATTATACAAAATTCCGCCTCGCCGCCGCAACGAGATACCGCGATACAAAACACCGGGGACAAAAACACTGGGGACAGTCCCCCCGGGAAATCAATAACTCCGACGGTTGGCACAGGGGCTCCGTTACCACTTCGCCTCGTGCTGCGCGCTTCCTAACCAGCAGAAAAAGCGGGGACAGTCCCTCTAGAATTCTCTTCCACCAATGAGTCATTGACCGTGACAACCACATAATCATTAGCGTTACTGCAGAACCGCCAGGTTCCTTCCTGCGGCAGGAAAATTACCGGACTTCTTATCCTTCGCACCGGAAAACTCAGGGACTGTCCCCTGAAAATCTCACTTATCACCCCTGACAGGTATTATATCACATATCCGCAAGCGACAACCCTCCGAACGATACCTTCCGCCGCACCAGCTGAGGGTTCTTGGCGAAAAACACCTCAGCCTTTTTCTGCAGTGCGGAGATGTCGATGCGCTTGGGGTCACGCTTCACTTCAAAGAAATCAAGCCGTCCGGACACTTCGTCGTCGCACACGAGGTCGATTTCGTTCTCGCCCTTCCTGTCCCACCACGAATCCATGCGCGTGTACTTTTTCTCCTCGATGAACTTCCAGCGGAAATACTGCTCAAGCGCACGACCTGAAAATACCTCGTAGTCCCTCTCCGCGAGATTGCGCATGACGTCAAAGCGCTGGAGTTCCTTGAGGTACATGTTCTTCCAGACAAAGCGAAACCAGTATCGGAAAAAGCAGTCGTCAATCTCGTAGACGGACCGCTTGGCGCTTGGCGCGGAGAATATCGGAAGCCGACGGCGGACAAGCCCATACTCGCTTTCGAGCTTGGCAAGATGCGCCCCCACGTCCGTGCCGACGGCGTTTTTTATCTGCGAGTATTCCGTATGCCCCGATGCTATCGCCGAGAGAATGGAAAAATAGGTTCCGTACTCCTTCCCGAACTCCTGCACGAGAATCGACACGCCTTCGTCAAGATAGGAAGAATCAAGCTGGAAAACAGAGTCAAGCATCTTCTTTCGTGTGAACGCGCCGTCGTCCATCAGCTGCTCGACATAACGCGCCACACCGCCTGTCATCGTCCAAAGGGAGAGAAGGCTGTCGTTGGTGTATTTGGGCGAATGTTCCGCCAGGATGTCCTTCAGCACGGAGACCCTGAACGGCTGAACATGGAGAAGCCCCGTGTTGCGTCCGTACAACGGCTCAGCCCTGTCCTTGAATATCCTGTCCATCAGGCGGTTGACGCTGCCGCAGACGATCAGGTTCAGCTTAGTCTCCTTCTGCGCGTCGTCCCAGATGTTAGCCATTGAACTGAACACAGACTGGTTGACGCGGTAGAACTCCTGGAACTCGTCGATGACCAGCGTGACCGAACGCCTTTTCGATTCCTCCACGACGATCTTGAACAACTCCTCGAAGTGCTGCGCCACTCCCACAAGGCGGACGCCGAGGACACGTCCCATCTCCGCCTGGAACCCGGCGCACAGATCCTTCTCCGACTTGCGCGAGACATACAAGTAGAGATACGGCTCGTCCTGCAATGCTCGCTTTATGAGTTGCGTCTTGCCCACGCGGCGACGCCCGGTGACAACTGTAAAGCGGGCGCTTCTGCGGGACTTCTCGCGAATTTCCCGCAGCAGGCCAATTTCCATCTCCCTATCGTAGAACCTCATAATTTAACGATTGTTTATTTTACGGCCATTTAATACGCGGCATATTATATCATCCCTCGTCGCACAATGTCAACGTCTCCATGTAAAGCGCCAAGGATTCCAAATGATGCGCCCGCCACGGCTTCGCCGCGCCTAGCGCATCATTTGTGACCGTGTTTTCATGCCACCGCCCGCGAATAGACGCTATTCGAGGCAATCCGCCCCCTTACCCCCGCCGAGGCTGAGGCATGCCGAGACCGCATTGAGGAGGACGTGCCCGTCTTGCTGGTTCAGAGGTTCATGCGCCGCACGTACCTGCGGGGCAACGTTGCGAATTCGACCGTGATGCCGATTTCGTGGAAGGCCCTGAAAAGGAGCTCCACCCACTCGAACTGCGCCATTTTCCTACATCCCTCGGCCAGCTTCGGGACTACGCAGGCGTTGAACATCTGCCAGAGGTTGTTCGCCAGCTGCATTAGCAGGTAGAAGTTTCTGCTGCACCGCCAGTGGTTGCAGAACACGTGCTCGAGCCCGTAGCCGTTGTTCTTCTCGACGTCGAAGCTGGACTCGATGTTCCACCTGCGCCGCCCCCATTCCACGACCTCCGACGCCACATCCGCGCAGTCGACGTCGTAGTTCGTGGCGAACATCCCGCGGTACGCCCCTTCCTTCGTCTCCTCGCAGGCGACGACATTGAACTCCTCGCCTTCGGACTGGGTCGTGAACTTCACTCCGCCCGTCCACGCCACGACGCCGGCCTCGACCTTCCGCTGGTTCTCGCCTCTCGCGACGAGGGGTCCGCAGCAGCCATTCGAGACCTCCATCGAGTCGCACGCCATCTCGTACGCGTCCGGGGAGCGTCCCTCCTTGAACGTCAGGACGAACTTCCAGCCGTTCGCGCGGCATATGCGCATGACGGGCGAGCATGCGTAGAGCGCATCGCCGACCATGCAGACCGGAAGCCTCGGGAAAGCCCTCTTCAGACGTGCCGCGAGCCTGCGGAACGCCTTGATCTCGCAGTCGCGCTTGCCGTTCTCGGTCGCATGCGGCTTCACGCGCTCGGTCATGAGCGAGAGCGCGAGGCCGTTGGGAGCCACGACCTTTGCCTCGAGCTGGAAGCGCGTCTCCGTCTCGTCCGCGCGCCCCGTCCTGCGCGTCACCTCCTGCTCCACGCCGTCGACCGCGACGACGATGAAGCCCCGGAACCTTGCGCACTCGAGCGACTTCCCCCGCACGAGGTGCGCGACCATGTCCGTGATCGCCCCCTGTATCTGGGCCGTCCCGCCGCGCCGGAGCAGGTTGCAGCACGTCTCGCTGCACGGGACGGTCAGCTCCTCGCCGTCCGGCCAGTCGTCGACGCCCTGCCCCGAAAGGCGCAGGACGCTCTCCGCAAAGCGCCCCTCGTTTCGGTCGCAGTCCATTCTGTTCCGCGACGCCCTGCGCAGGAGCATCCCCAAGAGCACGGTCCACACGACGGTCTCCCTGTCGTAGAGGACCTTCTCCCGGTCGCGCGTGTCGTAGATGGACCGGAACAGGGGGTTGAAGATGCGCCGGTAGTCCGCCAGGAACGAGGTCAGCCGCGCGAACGCGGCCTCTTTTCCCGGAGACTTTGCGGGACGACGTCCCGGACGGACGTTGCCGCAGCGCTTTCCTGCCCGAGGCTGACGCGCAGCTCGGTGCGCTGGAGCTCGCTCAGGCTCCTGAGCAGCCCGCGCATCTCCTTCCAGTTCTCGTTCCAGCGCGACACCTCCTCCTGCCGGTCCGCCGGGACGAAGAGCGTCCTGGTCTTGCCGTCTACCCTGTCCGTCACGGTCATGCGCAGGGAGTTCCCCACCATCGTCCGCGTGACGGTCCCGCCGAGCATGCGCTCGCGCAGGCACAGCGTGCGCAGGCGCGAGACGAGCGCCCTGCGCTCCTCCTCTATCTTTTTTAAGTTCATAGTAAGGTATTATACTCACTATTTTGGCAAAAGTCAAGGGGGAATGCGAAATAAAGTCAAAAAAATTCAACGGGTGGCTTCGAAGGGAAACCGCCTGACCCGCTCCAACAGCCCGCGCGCCGACAAAAAGTCAGCGCGAAAATTTAATCATTTGGAATCCTTGGCACCTCACCGGGCCCAATTTTCGCCGGTACTGCCGCCCCGACAACCCGCGCGACGGAACCCCCTGGGCATAACTCCAGGACTCCGAAACTCCACGCAGCGAAAGCAAATGCGCTGCCGCCTTAATTAGGTGTTGTACGCGGTGAACGGGAAAACTGCGCGAGGATGACGGCGGAGAAGACGAGCGCGCAGCCCGCGATCTGGGCGGGCGAAAAGGCGTCGCCGAGCGCGAGCCATCCGCTGACCGCCCCCACGACCGACTCGAAGCTCATGAGAACCGCGGCAACGGACGCATTGGTGCGCGCCTGGCCGAGGTTCTGCATCGTGTAGGCGATTCCGCTGGACATGATGGCGACGTAGAAAAGCGAGAACCATCCGGCGCGGAAGTGCTCGAACGTAAGGCGCGACGCCTCGGGTGGAAGCAGAATGAACGGCGCGGCGCAGATTCCGGCGACGAACGTCTGCACCATCGAGAACCTGATGACGTCGCAGCCGGGCGCGAAGCGGTCGACGACCATGATCTGCGCCGCGAAAAGGACGGCGCATAGCAGCGTCCACAGCTCGCCGCGCCCAAGCCCGAGCTCCGAACCGCCGACGCTTATGAGATAGGTCCCGGCAAGGGCAAGCACGACGCCTATCCACACAAGCGCGGCGGGCCTGCCGCGTCCGACAACCCAGGAAAGCATCGGAACGAGCAATATGTAGTTCGCCGTGAGGAACGCCGATACGCCGGGCGTCGTGTGCTCGATCCCGAGCTGCTGCGCCGACATCGCGGCAAAGAGCACCACTCCGCTCGCAGCGCCGCCGAGGTACTCGCTGCGCGCGTTCCGCGCGACGGACATGAACCTGTCCCTCACGAGTACGACCGCCAGAAGGAAAAATCCGGCGAGGATGTTCCGGTAGCAGGTCAGGGTGAACGGACCGTAATGCTCGGCTCCCGTCTTCTGAAAGAGAAACGCAGTCCCCCAGATAACCGTGCAGAGGATTATGAGGAGAGGACCCATGGGAAATTATGAATTATGAATGATGAATTATGAATGATGAATGATGGACAGTGGAGTTTAGTTGTAGTAGGAATAGTGCTTTTCGATGCGCTCCATGGTCCAGGCCACGATGAAGTTGAAGACGTAGTAGAAGACGCCCGCAGCGATCAACGGCGTCATTGTCGTGTTGGAGCTCGACAGCTGCTTGGCGATCGTGAACATCTCCGTCACGGCGATGGTGAAGGCGAGGGACGTGTCCTTTACAAGCGTGATGACCTCGTTGCCGATCGCCGGAATCACGCGCTTAATCGTCTGCGGCAGGGTTATGCGGAAGAACGTCTGCGCCGTAGACATGCCGAGCGCCTTCGCCGCCTCGTGCTGCCCGCGGTCTATGGAGAGTATCCCGCCGCGGTATATCTCGGCGAAGTAGGCGGCGTAGTTTAGCGAAAACGCGAGGACCGTCGCAAGAAGGCGCGGATACTTCGCAAGCGGCATCCCGAAGAGCATGTACGGCGCGAAGTAGACGAACATGATCTGCAGCATCAGCGGCGTGCCGCGCACGACGGAAATCAGGATGCGGAAGAAGCCGGATACAACTACATTGCGCGACATCCTGCCGAGCGCGACGACGAAGCCGAAAGGCAGCGCTAGGAGAAGCGTATACGCGAATATCTGCACGGACACGCCTAGTCCGCCGAGCAAGTCGCATGTCATTTGCCAGTAGTTCATTTTGCCCCTTCTTTTTCGGAGTCAACTGGCGTATATTATACCAAAAGCGACGACTCCTGGCTTTCGAGGAATTCGCGCGAGAGGGACAGTCCCTCGACGGAGTCGAATCCGCCGACCGCCTCCTTCAGCTCCGAACGCGATATCTCGTACTCCTCGCCGCCCTTCCTGTGGCGGAAGACAAGCTCGAAGTCTCCGTCGAAGGTGAAGAGCGAAAGCGCGGCGGCGGCGAGGTTGCCCATGGGCGGCAGGTCGATGTTGTCCGCCTGGAACGTGCACACGAGCGTCGTGCCGACGCCCTTCTCGCTCTCAAGCGTGACCGTTCCGCCGCACGCGTCGCACGTCTGCTTCACGAACGGAAGCCCCATGCCGATCTTGCGCTTGTCGTGCTTGCCGGGCTCGGTGTAGAACGGATTGAACGCCCGCGCCTTCGTCGCCTCGTCCATACCCTTCCCGTTGTCCTTGACGGACAGCGTGATGACGCCGTTCTCCTCGACGACGGAAACCTCCACGCGCGAAGCGCGCGCCTCTATTGAATTTGCGGCAACGTCCGCAACGATATCGGAAAGACTGGCGTGCATAAGAAAGTTGAAAGTTAAAAGTTGAAAGTTGAAAGTCGAGGAGCTCTACTTTCGCTTTGACTGCGTGCGGCCGGTGATGAGCTTCGAAAGTCCGACAAGGACGCAGGTGAAGATGAGCATCAGCGTGGAGAGCGCGAATACGGACGGAAGGTTGCGCGAGTGCTTCGTCATCGACGAGACGTATGTCGGGAACGTGTTCGTGCCCGCGCCGTTGACGAACGACGTGATGACGACGTCGTCGATGGAGAGCGTGAACGCGAGGAGTCCGCCTGCGACTATGCCCGGCAGTAGTATCGGCAGCTGCACGTGGAAGAACGCATACCACGGTCCGGCGCCAAGATCGTACGCCGCCTCCGTTATGCGGTCGTCGAAGTCCGCAAGCCGCGCCAGCACCGTCATCGTCACGTAAGAGACGCAGAACGTCACGTGCGCGATGAGAATCGTCCAGAATCCGCACTCGACGCCGCACGCCACGAAGAGCATGAGAAGCGAGATGCCGATGAGGATGTCGGGCATGATGAGCGGAGTGTACACGAGCGCGTGGTGTATCGACTGCAGCCTTCCGCGCCATTTGTGGAGCGCGAGCGCGGAGGTCGTGCCGAGCACGCACGAGACGAGCGTGGAGATTCCGGCGACGATTAGCGACAGCCAGAAGCTCTCGAGGAGCGCCCTCACGGCGTGGTGTCCGCCGAAGATGTAGCCGTACCACTTGCCGGTGAAGCCGAGGAAGGATCCGTCGGATGCGAAGAACGTCATCGCGATTCCGTTGGGGACGAATCCGTAGGCGACTACGAGGATGATCGGCACGTACAGGAACGCAAGCACCGCCGAGAGGACGAAGACGGAGAACATGGAGCGCTTCACTGCACGCCTCCTTCCATCGACGAGGTCATGAGCCTAGCGGTCTGCTCCTCGAGTCTGCGCCTGTCGCGGCTGTCCTGGCGCTTCTTCCACCACATGGAAAGTCCGATCGGAATGAGCACGCTCACCGCCATAAGCGTCGCGAGGGCGGACGCGTGCGGGATGTTGCGGTTCTGGATCGCGCGCATGAAGATCTTGTTTCCGATGAGGACGCAGTCCGTGCCGCCTAGCATCTGCGGGATGACGTAGGACCCGATGGCCGGGATGAAGACCATCAGCACGGCCGAGACGAGTCCCTGCCGGATGCCCGGGATGAAAATCTTCCTGAAGGCGTAGAAGTTCTTCGCGCCGAGGTCGCGCGCCGCCTCGAGAAGCGAGAAGTCGAACTTCTCGGCTGCCGTGTAGATCGGCATGATAGCGAACGGAAGGAACGTGTACACCGAAACGAGGACGACTGCCGCCTCGGAGTCGAGTATCGTCGAGGTCGCGGGATCGACCGGACCGGACGACGCGACGCCCAGCAGGACAAGCGCCTTCTGCAGAAACGCGGGGAGCCATCCGAACAGCCACTCCCTCACGCGCAGGAACACGAGGTAGCACGCCTGGAGCCATCCGTCCGGATGCAGCATCGTCTTCCACGCGAACACGCGCACGACGAAACTTGTCCAGAACGGAAGCATTATCGACCCCGCGACGATAGAGCGCCACTTCGGGCTCATCCGCGCGATGGCGTACGCACACGGCACGGCGAGGACGATCGACCAGAGCGTCACCTCGAAGGAAATCCTCAGCGTGTTCCAGACGATCGCCGGATAGTCCGGGTCAACGAGCTCGCGCCACGTGGAGAGCGACCATTCGCCGACTCCGCCGGACGCGTCGTGTCCGTGGAACGTAAACGCCAGCACGATCACCGCCGGCACCGCGAAGAACAGCGCCAGCCACAGGAACGACGGCGCGGTCACGAGCCATTCGGCCCGGTTGGAAACGCGGTTTCGCTTGTTATCGTTCATTTCGCCCCTCCGTCCGCAGTCACTGCGCCTCGACCATGTATCCGTCGTCGGGATGCCACCAGACGAACACCTCGTCGTTCCAGGTTATGGGCTCCTGGTCGAGGAGGAAGCGCGAGTGCGGCTTGAGCGCGGCGACGCGCTGGTCTCCGCTCTTGATCCAGTACTTCGTGTAGACGCCCTGGTAGACGATGTCCTGAACGGTCGACGGATAGACGTTTATCGACGCGCCCTTCTCGGGCGGCGGCGGCTGGAGCGTGACGCGTATCTTCTCGGGGCGGACGGAGAGGTCGACCTTCTGCCCGACCTTGAGCTGCTTGTCGTTGTACGCGCGTATCGCGGGGAATCCCTCGCCCTCGATCGTGCAGTAGTCGCCTTCCGTAGAGACGATCTCGCCGGAGAAGAAGTTCGTGTCGCCGATGAAGGACGCGACGAAGCGCGTCGCCGGCGCCTCGTAGATCTTCGCCGGGCCGTCGAGCTGCTCGACCTTGCCCTTGTTGATGACGGCGATGCGGTCGGAGAGCGACATCGCCTCGCCCTGGTCGTGCGTGACGTACAGGAACGTGATGCCGACCTGGTCGTGTATCGTGTCGAGCTCGAGCAGCATGTGCTGGCGCAGCTTCAGGTCGAGCGCCGCGAGCGGCTCGTCGAGGAGCAGCACCTGCGGACGGTCAACGAGAGCGCGCGCAATCGCGACGCGCTGCTTCTGTCCGCCAGAGAGCTGGTTCGGATACTTCCACGCGTGCTCGCTCATCTGGATCATCGCGAGCATCGCGTCGACGCGCTCCTCGATCTCCGCCTTCGGCTTCTTCGCGAGCCTGAGCGAAAACGCGATGTTGTCCCAGATCGTCATCGTCGGGAAGAGCGCGTAGTTCTGGAAGACGGTATGGACGCGGCGCTGGTTCGGCGCGAGATCCGTGATGTCCTTGCCCTCAAGGTAGATGCGTCCGGAGTCCGGACGCTCGAAGCCGCCGAGCATCCTGAGGAGCGTGGTCTTTCCGCAGCCCGACGGACCGAGCAGCGAGAAGAACTCTCCCTTCCCCACGGAGAACGAGACGTCGTTGACAGCCGTGAGCGCGCCGAAGCGCTTGGTTACGTGGTCAAAGACCAGGAATTCGCCGTTCGAGTCCAATTATCCCCCTCCTCCGGTCACGAGCCGGGATGGACGGGCTTCGATCCCGCCTTGCACATCGGGCACTCCGCCGCCGTCCAGGTCTCAGGCGTCATCTGCATGAGCGAGAACATCGGGATGCGTCCGAACTTCACCTTGCCGCCCGAGCGGTCGACGAGCAGCACCACGCCCGCGACCTTTCCGCCCGCTGCCTTCACGAGGTCGATCGTCTCCTGGACGCGTCCGCCCTTCGTCACGACGTCTTCCGCGACGACATAGCGCTCGCCCTTCTTGATTGAGAAGCGGCGCAGCGCGAGCACGGTGTTGGGCTTGCCGGTCGCGTCGACTCCCTCGCCCTGCACCTTCTCCGCGAAGATGCACTTGACGTTCAGTTCGCGCGCGACCTCGTGTCCGACGAGGATTCCGCCGACCGCAGGCGATATGACGCCGTCGATCTTCTTTCCGAGCTTCCCGCTCTTCACCGCCTCGCGCGTCACCGCGCGGCAGAGCTTCTCCGCGACGCGCGGGAACCTGAGCACGTTCGCGCACTGGAAGTAGCGGTTGGAGTGGAGCTTCGAGCGGAGCTCGAAATGCCCCTCGAGGAGAGCGCCCGTGTCCTTGAACGCCTTGAGAACCTGTTTTTGCGTCATTGTGTCTTTTCCTTTCAGTCGATTTTAAGAAGATCGTCTCGCGAAAACGCCGGAGCCTTCTCGGGCGCCGCGTCGCCCTCCGCGCCGATCGCGGCAGGCGCAGGCGCGGCAAAGGTCGGGGGAAGCATACTGGGGACGAACTCTGCCGGCGCGGCAGATGTGCCGCGCTCGCGGCGCCGCACCGCCACCTTGCTGGACGGGGACGGCGGCAGATCGCCCGCGGAAAGGTCGAGCCTGAGCCCTGTGACGCTCTTCGAGTCGACCTGCCACGCCGTGCGGGCCGCCGCGAGCGCCGCGCGCTCCTCGTCCTCGCCAAGCGTCACGAACGCGCACACGGCGCTCGGCGCGCCGGAGTCCCCGGAGGGGCAGAACGTCACCGCCTCGTACGGGAACACGAGCGCAAGCGCGACGGGAACGGACGCCATCAGCGCGAGGGCGAAAACCTCGTGGCGGAGGCTGCGCATCGGCCTGGCGTGCACATTCGTCATTCCTCGGCCTTTCTCGCCCTCTTCTCCGCGAAGAGAATGCGCTCCATCCCGCTGCTACGCGCGATGCCGGCGAGCTTCATGAGCTCACCGGACTCCACCCGCTTGTCCGCAAGCACCAGCAGAGTCTTTCGCTCCGTCTTCGCCGCCCGCTCCTCGAGATGCGCACCAAAGGCGGATGCGGACGCGTCGTCGCCGATAGCGTAGCGTCCGTCGTCGAAGAACACC
>JAEEGG010017957.1_pt1 | contig 14473 bp, 10 predicted proteins | sample 9134161 | NCBI WGS metagenome assembly JAEEGG01 (sample SAMN16246543, study PRJNA631951) | gut metagenome | biome: gut microbiome; feature: rumen; material: CR-attached | host: Bos | place: Iran: Karaj | collected 2018-10
CGTCTTCCCCTTGTTCTTAAGATACCACTGATAGGTCAGGCCTTCACCAGAGGCTACGACCTTGACAGAGACAGGCTGGCCGTTGGCCACTGTAACTCCCTTGGGCTGGGTCGTGATGGAAAGCCCTGTGGTTTTCAGCGAGATCGTGACCGTATTCGACCGAACAGATGCGCCGTATTTATCCTTTACCACGCAGTAGAGCTGACGGCCGTTCACCACATCAGACATGGTAGCGGTATAGGTCGCCGTCGTATTGCTGCTCTTGGAGAAAGATGTCTTCCCCTTGTTCTTGAGATACCACTGATAGGTCAGGCCTTCACCAGAGGCAACGACCTTGACCGTGGCCGTCGCGCCCATAACGGCAGAGGTGCTCTTGGGCTGGGTCGTAATGGACAGCGGCGTACCGGTCTGCATGCTGAGCGTCACCGTGTCGGTCTTCACTTCGTCTTCGAATATGTCGCTTGTGACGATGCAGTAGACCTGGCGGCCATCGCGTGCCGCGGTCATCTCCGTGGAATAGGTCGCCGTTGTGTTGCTGCTCTTCTTGAAGCTTGAGCTGCCGGCATCCTTGAAATACCAAGTGTAGTGCAGATCGCTGCCCTTCGCCACGACCGTCGTGGAAGCGGTCTGGCCCAGCGGTACCGAGACGCTCTTCGGCTGGGTGATGATCGTCAGGGGAATAAATGCCCACAGAGTGGCGGTGCGGCTCGTAACGGTGCCGCCGCTGCTGTCCTTGATGACACAGTACACCTGACGGCCGTTCTTTGCCTCGGTCATGGTGGTGCTGTAAGTGTTCGTGGTGTTGCTGCTCTTTGTAAAGCTTGACGCACCCGGATCTTTAAAATACCACTGATAGGTGAGGCCCACGCCATAGGCGATCACCGTCGCCGAAATGGTTTCGCCGAGATCCACATAGTCGTCCCACGGCTGCTCCGCGATTTCCAGCGCCGCGTAGTCCCGGGCGTGATACGTCACGTTGCAGGAGGCGAAGCCATATTGGGCTTTAATGGGTCCGGCATATGCGGGCTGCCCGTGGCGGCCGACGATGTTGATGACGGTGTTTTCGTCGATATAATACCCATCCTCGACATCCAGGCACAGCGTCACCATATAGTCGCCTTCCGGATAACCGATGCCTTCCGGACCCTCAGTGAAGCCATACCATTCATAGGATTCCAGATACTCGGGACTCATCGAACAGTGGACATTGTTGGTAATCTCGAAATTCGGGAGGATAAGGTCGAATTCTGACAGCTGATAGCCGCTGGAGGCGTCGGGGTTGTCGATCGGCTTGAAGTCGTCGAAGGTCAGATTGACCTGATCGATATGGGTCGCGCCGGGCACACGGTAGAAGACATAGACCCGGGCCCTGGACAGATCCGTTATGGTGGCAGAGGTCCCTGACATATGAAACGGGTATGTAATGAGGGCGCTGACGCTCTCCGGCTGCGACGCCCACAGACCCGGGAACAAGAAGTCCCTGATCCCGAGACGCCACCAGTCGCCGTCGTCGACGAGTTCTATGTCCACCGAGGTGTAGATCAGCATACCGGCTTTGAGCGTCCCATTGTTCTGGTTAAAATCGGAATATGCCTCTTCCGGCAGGCCGCCGTTGAGCCTGCCGAACTCTCGCCATGTGCAGCCATCGGCCGCCGACGTCGTGTCAAACGAGTAATAATCTGAGGTATCACCCGCCCACACGGAGCAGCTGCTTTCGATTTGAGACTTAGTCCAGCCGATCTGGGGGAGCGTCGTTATGCTGAGCGGCAGCTCCCGCGCCCGCAGCCTTTCGTAGAAATCGCTTCTGTACCGATCCGGGAAATAGAGATGGATCGTCACCTTGATCGTGCCGTCGCTCTGATACTCTTTGTTGCAATACAACATATCGGGGTCGCCCTCGATACCGTAGTTGGTATCATGGACTTCGACTTTCGTGGACGAGGTGAATTGGTAGCCGCTGGCGGGGCTCAGAATCGCAGTGCATTCGATTCGAGAGGGAAAGCCGAAGTTGCTGTACATCGGGGTCCCCAATGGATTCCCATTATACGTCCATTCGCCGACGTCTGCATTGATCTTTCCGGCGTTGCTTCCAAAAGACAAGACAGGGCTTATGTTGCTGCTGTCGATCTTTTCGCCGTGAGCCGGCGCCGGGAAATTGACCGTTACATTACTTATGGTCGTCACGGCCAGCGCGGACACCGGCAGAAGCGCGATGATCATGACCAGTGCCAGCAGGAAACTGAATACGCGAGTTCTTTTCATAATGCGGCTCTTCCTTTCCTATTTTTTGATTCGGTGTCTGCGCCGGGGCAGCCGGTTTCCCGCTGCGTTTTCCCCGGACGCATTGCCGATACATATTCAGTATAACAGTAATTCCCAAAATTGTAAACGGTACTTTCGGACTGATTTTTCAAAACTTCCTTTGTGCTTCGACGAAATGCCGGACGGGACCGGTAGAATCACTTTCTCGTGGAAGTGACAGTAGTGGGGACTGCGCTCTCTTTTGCGCCGCCGCAGTTCATGGGCTTGCCTGTAATCTTCGGTACTGTCATTCTGCTCCGCAGGTACCGCTGGCTACTACATCCGCATCCAACACCCCACCTGGCAGCAGAACTATCAGAAATCGCAAGGACAGCAGCAAAGAGGGCAGACGCTTTGCCATATATAATAGATGGCTCCTTTCGGTAGGAGTGGTCGGATACTTACGGCAATACCGCACAATGCGCTTCATGCGTTGTGCGGTATTGCCGTAATGGTCGTAGGATATGTTCCCGGCTTCCCCGCGGCAGGCGGCGATGATCCCTTCGGCTTTGAGCTTTTCCAGAAACACCTCCCGCTGTTCGGGTCTGCATTTGAAAGTCACGTGAAATACCGGCATCGTGTTTTTCCCTCCTCAATTTTCATCCCCAGGCTTGGAAACCTTCTTCATCCTTCCCCGGAGCAGCCCCGCCCGGACGGCGAAGACGACCAGCAGGATCAGGCTGACAGGGATCAGGACCATCAAAATGATCCCGAAATCCGTGTATTGATAATAATACTCGATCACGCCCGGCCCGTCCTCGCTCATGTGCTGGCTGAAGACCTCCGCCTTCTTCGGGAATACGATGGCGAAGGCCGCGACGACCCCGGAAATGATCGCGGCCAGCCTGGAGGCTTTGAACCTCCGGGCAAGCTCGTCGAGCGTATACTTCTCAGGCTTTTCGGGACGGGCGGCCAGGAATGCGGCGATCAGATACAGGATAGCGATGAGGCCGATGACCAGCGTCCCCGCGTAGGGCACGAAGCCGTCGTTGACCAGAGTGGAGACCACGGCCAGGACCAGCACCGCCGCGCCTCCGACGAAGCAGAGCTTCCGCTTCTTTTCCGAGAAAAGGAAGGTCAGCACGCAGAGGACCGGGCACAGCGCGAAGGTGACGAAATGAAGGATCATGTTCAGGCCGTTCCCATACCAGTCATGGTGAAGATAGGGCATCCCCCACCAGGCGGCCGCGACGACCACCGCGGCTGCCGCCAGCGCCGCGCCGATGATCCTCTGGATGATGCCGGCCGAACCGATCCTGTTCTTTTGGTCCATGGTGAGCTCCTCCTGTCTTTCCCTCAGGCCCGTTGCCGAAGCTCCTGCACGCCGTGCATGCCCGCGGCGAAAGGGTATCCCTCTCCGGCTTCGTCGGCCAGCGTCTGCCGTCGGCCCGATGCAATTATACCAGGATGGGGCCCTCCGGTCAATGAACCGCGGCAGGCGGGCCAAAACGCCCGGAACACATAGTTGCCTGCTTGATGCGCTTGTGTTATGATACGAAATATACGTCCGTCCGGCGGCTGCCGGCGCGGAACGATCCGCCCGTGGGGGAGATGCATATGGCAGACATGCCCGCCGAAAACAAAAAACAAGCCGCGCAGGAAAAGCTGGGGACCATGCCCATTGGCAGGCTGCTGGTCACCATGAGCGTGCCCATGATGATCTCCATGTTCATCCAGGCCCTCTACAACGCCGTGGACAGCATGTTCGTCGCCCGCCTGAGCGAGGACGCGCTGACCGCCGTTTCCCTTGCCCTGCCCATCCAGAACATCATGATCGCCCTGGCCGTGGGCACGGGCGTCGGCGTCAACGCCCTGGTGTCCCGCTCCCTGGGGGAGGGGAACCGCCGCCGGGCGGAGAAGGCCGCCAACGTCCAGGTCTTTCTCGACCTTGTCTACGCCGTCCTCTGCGTGGTGATCGGGCTGCTCTTTTCCCGCCGCTTTTTCCAGAGCCAGACCGACGTGGAGAGCATCATCGACTACGGCGCCCAGTACGTGTCCATCATCACCGTCTTCTCCCTGGGCATGTTCCAGGCGCAGGGCCTGGAAAAGCTCCTGATCGCCACGGGGAACGCCACCCCCTCCATGATCAGCCAGGCCCTAGGCGCGATCCTGAACATCATCCTGGACCCGATCTTCATCTTCGTCTTCGGGCTGGGCGTCCGGGGGGCCGCCATCGCCACGGTCATCGGCCAATTCGCCGCGGCGGTCTGCGCCCTGATCTTCAACCTGAAGCGCAACACCGCGACGCGATTTGACCTCCGGCAGATGCTCCCGGACCTGAAGATCCTGGGCTTCATCTATTCCGTGGGCTTTCCCTCCATGATCACCGTGGGCCTCCACGCCGTCACCGGCTATCTGCTCAACGGCATCTACCTTTCCTTCTCCACCACCGCCGCCGCGGTCTACGGCGTCTGGATCAAGCTCCAGAGCTTCGGCTTCATGCCCGTCTTCGGCATGAACAACGGCACCCTGGCCATCTATTCCTATAACTACGGCGCCCGGAAGCTGGACCGCCTGTTCAAGACCCTGAAGCTCAGCGTGATCGTCGGCGCAATGATCACCCTGGCGATCACGGTGCTCTACGAGATCATCCCCGTGCCGCTGCTGCGGCTCTTCAACGCGTCGGATTACATGCTCTCCATCGGCATCCCCGCGGTGCGCCGCTGCGCCCTGTCCATGACCTTCGGCGCCGTGACGGTCATCCTCACCTCCTCCTTCCAGGCCCTGGGCCGGTCCCGGTTCGCCCTCATGCTCAATATCATGCGCCAGGTGGTGATCCAGGTGGCCGCCGCCTGGGTGCTGAGCGGTTTCGGAAGGCTGGAGCTCGTCTGGTTTTCGCCCCTCATTTCCGAGATCGTGACCCTCCTTGTCGCGGCTGCCCTCTGCAAGAAGGTCATTGAAAAGATCCGCGTCGAAGGCGGGGATGCAGGCTGACAAGGCGCCTCTGTGGATGCTGATGCCAACACCTGATAGAAATGCGGGATCGCGCGGCGGGCAGCGATCCTGTCAGACGAGGCGCCGGACGCAGATGGGCTGTCGCCCTTCAAGTGTGGCGCGGTTTCTGCTGCCGGGAATTCGGGATTCCTGTCAGGTGTCCGTATGATATACGAGATGAAAGGATGACAGATCTTGGCCGATGCTTTTGAGCTGCTGATGATCGTCTGCTTCGGCGTTTCCTGGCCGCTGAATATCTATAAGGCCTGGAGGGCAAGAACGACGAAGGGCAGCAGCGTGCAGTTTTATTTCCTGATCCTGATCGGGTACCTCTTTGGCATCATGAGCAAGGTGATCAGGCTCCGTCAAGGCATTTCCACGCCCGGATACGTCTGGTTTTTCTATATCCTCAACTCGGTCATTGTGACGGTCGGGATCGCCGTGTGGTTCCGCAATCTGCACCTGGACCGGAAAGCTTCATCGGACCGATGACGCGGGCCGGGATAACCGAAAGAAAGGCGTTGCCTCTCTATAGCCGATTTGGCTGTATCGAGACAACGCCTTTGCTATTGTTCGGGTGTTTCTTGTTCGGGCGTTTGCTTAGGGGATCTGCAGCACCTGGCCGACATAGATCATGTCGGTGCCCTTCATGGAGTCGTAGTTGGCTTCGTAGATCAGTCTCCACTTGAAGATGGTGCCATAGAATTCCTTGGCGATGCTCCGCAGGGAGTCGCCTTCCTTGACGGTGTAGGTCTTGCCTTCCACTGCGGGAGCGGGCGCGGGTTCGGGCTCGACAGGCGCGGGGGCAGGCTCCGCGCTGGGGGCAGCAATGGCGCCGGGGAAGGCGGAGAAGGGCTGGTTGCCGGGGTAGCTGGCATAGTTGCCGGGATTCGCATACTCAAGGAGAAGGAGATCGTTCCCGTCGTCCAGCTGGATATAGTGCTCGCCGAAGCCTTCGGTGCTGTAGAACTCCCCGGCCTTCAGGGTGAAGTCGGTGGCGTTGCCCTGATAATACAGGGTCACATCCTGGTCGAAGCAGACGACGCCGTCGGGTTCGAACCAGAAGCCATACATAATGGCGGAGCCGTAGCCGATGGAGGACAGGTCAAACACCGTGATCAGGTCGCCCACGCCGTCGGCCGCCATGGTCAGGCCCGCCCCATTGAAGGTGGCGTTCGGCTTGACGATCACACAGTCGGCCGTGTCGGGCGCAGCCACGGGGGTCAGGACCTTGGTGTATTTCGCGGTGATGAGATAGGACTGATGGACGGGCGCGGAGAAGTCGAAGGGGACCTCCGCGTAGTCATTCCAATAGTACCAGCCGGCAAAGGCATAGCCCTCCAGTTCGGAAACTTCCGGCGCTTCGATGGTCTCTCCGTCTTCCACGTACATGGAAGCCAGGACGTCATAGTTGCCGTAGCCGGCGCGGAAACGGACCAGCCAGGGGCTTTCGACGTACATAGCCTCCCCTTCCAGGGTGTAGTAGGTGAAATCCAAGGTCTTGTCGGCGTTGATGGTGACGATGAGGCCCTTGTTGAAGATGCTGGCAGAGCCCTTGCCCGGACCGGTGTACTCCGCGTCGGAGGTGCAGCCGGCGCCCATGTAGGTGAAGTTCAGGGTGCGCATATTCCCTTCGGCGTCCACACGGATCTCGTCGCCGGGGAATTTGGGGGTATAATAGCTGTCGTCGTAGTCGCTGTGGTTGTGGCCCCAGAAGAAGATGATCTCATGATCGTCGCTGTACTTGTTCAGCACGTCGATGACGTCCACGGCATGGGGCGCATAGCGGGTGTTGTACCAGAAGTGCAGGGGGAAGTGGGTCAGGATGAAGATGGGGGTATCCGTGGGAGCGGTCGCCAACCAGGCGTCCAGCTCGGCGATATCCTCTTCCATATAGTCGTTTTTGGACTGGGTGGAAACGCAGCTGCCTGCGCCGAAGCAATAGATGATGTAATCGTCGGTCACGATGCCTTCGCCGATCTGCCGCAGCTTCTGGGCGGACTCATAATTGGCGTACTCATGCAGGTAGTCGCCGCCGGCCCAGGGGAACCACTCATGGTTGCCCAGCGTGTAGACGGCGTCGCCGATCTTGCCCGCATCGATCTGAGAATCCACATAGTCCATGACCGAGCCGGTCCAGGTCCAGAAATCCTCGGCGTCGCTGGCATAGGCGGAGCCCATGTCGCCGCAGAAGCCGATGGCGTCGATATAACCCACGCCGGAGTTGTCCAGCCAGGTCTTCAGGTTCATGTTGTCGCCGTCCCTGTAGTGGACGTCGGAGGTGAAGGCCAGGGTGATGGAGCCGTCCTCATTCTTGACGGCGGAACGGTACACGGTATCCGGCGCGGGGAATTCGATATCCTCCACGGGTTCAGGCTCGGCAGCTGCGGGGGCTTCGCCGCCCGCCTTGGCAAAGAGCTGGATCTTGGCGGCGTCGGCTTCGCCGAAGGCGGCGCCGTCGAAGCTCAGGGTGTATTTGCCGTCGTGAAGGATGACCGTCTCGCTGGCGGCGTCATACACGAAGGTGCGCAGCATGCTGCCGTCCCAGGTAAAGAGGCCGCCGGAGCTGGCAAAAACGAACTGACCGGGGGTACCCACGTTTTCCAGATGGCCGCTTCCGTCGGGCGTCCAGACGGCGGCGGCGTCCGCCGCGGCGACAGTGTCGCCGTCCACCGCGATCTCCACCGCGCCCACATTGCTGTTGGCGCCGGTGCAGGTCAGGGCATAATACTTGCCCTCGTACTCGGTAACGATCAGGTACTGCTTTCCTGCGTCCAGAGAGGCAGCTTTCACGAAGCCGTCGCCTTCAGCGGCGGGTTCTTCCGCAGGCTCCTCAGCAGGTTCTTCCGCGGGTTCCTCAGCGGGTTCTTCCGCAGCAGGCTCTTCCGCAGGCTCCTCAGCGGGCTCTTCCTCAGCGGCGGCAGTGCCGATGGTGCCGGGGAAGGCGGAGATGCTGTCGGTGGGCAGGCCGGCAAAGTTGCCGGGGGCATCCTTGTCCAGAATGGTCAGAAAGTCGCCGCTGTCCAGCGTCAGAGCATATTCGCTCCAAGGGCCGCCGTTGACGCCGTCAGCGATGTTGTAAACGACGCCGGCCTTCACCTCTGCCGTCTTCGCGCCCTGATAGGACAGCGTTACGTCCTTATCAAAGCAAAAGCTGCCGTCATGGTCGAACCAGAAGCCGTAGTTGATGCCGCTCATTCCAAAAGCAGACATGTCAAATACAGCGACCTGATCGTCCAGTCCGATGGCCGTCATTGTGACGGTCTCACCGCCGACAGTCGCATCCGGAGTGATCGTCACCGCGTCCGCTGCGCTGGTCACAAAGGCGCCGCCCATAAGGGAGACGACCAGAATGAGCGCCAGCAGCAGGGACCAGATTCTCTTGCCAGTTTTCATGTTTCTTCTCCTTTTTTATCATTAATTTTGATTGTCGACGTCTTGTGAAAAACTCCGCGCATCTTTACCGGCGAACCCTCCGCCGATACTTGCCTGCTTTCGGCAGGATATGCATTTTCGCCAAGTGTGGAGCGACATGGAGATTATCATTTGTGAAAGATGCTCTTATTTTATAGCCCTACGATGAAAAAAGCAAGGCTTTATCACACTTTTTTCCCCTGAAATACGTCATACTTACATATGATGGAAGTAACTTCCACGAATTGGCATAGCTGACCGCCGCGGACGGCGGCCATGCCCGGCATACCGTAGCTGCGGGGACGCTCAGCGGCGGGGCGGCTTCAGCATCTCCGAAAACTCCGCCATGATGGCCGGGATGGAGATGCCCTGGGGGCAGATGGCGGCGCAGGAGCCGCAGCCGACGCAGCGCCTGGGATCCATGGCGTCCCCTGCCGCGTCCGGATCATAGCGGGACATGAAGTCGCCGTTCTTCAAGCCGTTGTAGGCCGCGATGATCTTGGGGATGTCCAGCTCCATGGGGCAGCCCTCCGTGCAGTAGCGGCAGGCGGTGCAGGGCACCCAGTGGAGCATGGAGTCCGCCACCTCCGTCAGCAGGGCCCCTTCCTCCCCGGTCAGAGGGTCCGGCGCGGCGAAGGTCTCCACGTTTTCCCGGATCTGGTCCAGCGTGGTCATGCCGGAGAGCACCACCGCCACCTCCGGCAGGCACTGGAGCCAGCGCAGGGCCCAGCGGGCGGCGCTGTCCTCCGGGCGAAGGGCCCGGAGCCGGGCCGTCTGCTCCTCCGGAAGGGTAGCTAGCCTGCCGCCCCGGACGCCCTCCATGACCACCACCTTCAGGCCGTGCTTCGTGATGGCCGCGTATTTGCCCCTGGCGTCCTGGAGCTTCCAGTCCAGATAGTTCAGCTGGATCTGCACGAAGTCGAAGACCCCCTCGTGCCGCGTCAGGAAGTCGTCGATGGTGGCCGCACTGGAGGCGTGGGAGCTGAAGCCCAGGTGTCGGATCTTCCCCTCCGCCTTCATCCGCTTGACGAATTCCACCACCTGAAGGTCGGGGTCGTCGTAGATGGCGAGGGACTGCTCGCTGAGGTTGTGCAGCAGATAGAAGTCGAAGTAGTCCACCTGGCATTTCTTCAGCTGCTCCGCGAAGACGCCCTCCACCGTGTTGTCCGGCCATCCGGCCAGGCCGCTGGTGAAGCCCACCACGCCGCCTTCCTTCTTGACCATCATGTGGCCGGGGAATTTGCTGGCCAGCAGGAAGCTCTCCCTGGGGTACCTCTTCAGCGCCTCGCCGATGAAGTACTCGGACTGGCCGCCGTGGTAGCGGTAGGCCGTGTCGTAGTAGTTGATCCCGTGACTCATGGCGTAGTCGATGATCTCCTGCGCCTTCTCCTTGTCGATCCGGTTGTCCTGCCCGTCAAGGGTGGGGAGGCGCATATTGCCCATGCCCAGGGCGGAGACCTTCACGCCCGCGATTTCCTTGTAGTACATGCTAACCCTCCTTAATATTTTTGTCTCAATTATACGGGAATCCCCTGTGGGAATCAACGCGCAATCCACAAAAAGCGCCTCCGGCGGCAAGTTGACCGTCGGAGGCGCTTTGGCTGCGTATGGATTTATTTCAGCCCCTGATCGTGGGCGATGGCGTCGTACCAATCGCTCATGACGTCATTGGCCGTGGTATCGTCGGCAAATTCCACTTTGTACAGAACTTCATACTCCTCGTCCTCCATGGCGACGACCTTGCGGATGAGGTTCTGCCCATCCGGAGCAAAGAAGAAGTCGAAACGGGTATTTTCTTCGGGAAGCTGGAGCACCACATACTCCCCGTCGGGAGCCTCCTCCCCGTCCGCATAGGTATACGTCCCCTCCCGCAGCTTTTCGATGAAGGGGGCGGGGGCAGTTTCGCCGGGCTCCAGGGTCAGGAATTCCAGGGTGCTGATGGTGTAGGTCTCCAGGCCGCAGAGGATGCGGTTCAGGGTGATCTCCAGCTCGCTGTTGCCCCGGGTAAAGGGCTCCAGGCCGTTTGCTTCCAGGAAGGCGGCGGGGATGTCGGCAGCCCAGGCGTTCAGGGCCGTCCACTGCGCGATATCCTCCTCGGTGATCTCGCCCTCCCGCTCGATGCGCACGTCCGTGGGGGTGCAGAACAGGTAATAGCCGTTCTCGGCGTCCTTGGCGAAGGGGGTCATACCGGACATGTCATAGCAGAGCATTTCCTGCAAATTTTCCCCGGTGACCTTGCGGATGGCAAAGAGCCAGCCCGCGCCGTCATAGGGATTCTCCCTGGCCTGGGCAGCCTCCACGGAGGCCTTTTCGGAAACGGTGAACAGGACGCCGTTTTCATCGCCCTCCGGGGCTTCGGCGATCACCAGCGCCGCTTTGTCGGCGGGTATGGTAAGGGTCAGGCCCCCGTTTTCCAGGACCAGGTCCTCTTCCGCGTCACTGACGGCGGCCAGGAAGCGCTCCAAGCTGGCCTGGGCTTCTTCCGCGGACAGGGTGCCCTTGGGGAAAATGCCTTCCTCGGAGCCGGTGAGGATGCCGTTCATCACGACCCAGTGCATGGCTTCGTCCGCGTAGGCAGAGATCTCCCCGGCGTCGGGATAATCCAGCAGGAACATCCACATGCCCTGGAAGCCCTTGCCCTGCGCCTGGGCGCAGCGGTAGAGGATCGCGGCCAGCTGTTCCCGGGTGACCGGGTCGGCGGCGCCGAAGGCCCCGTTGCCGTAGCCCAGGATGATGCCCTTGGCGGCGGCCCAGTTCACGGCCTCGGCCAGCTCGCCCTCGGCGGGCACGTCGTTGAAGTCAGCCTGGGGGTATTCTCCCTTTTCGCCGCAGGCGCCGTAAAGGGCCAGGATCGCGTCGCCTCTGGTGAAGGCTTCTTCCCCGGCGGCCATGGCCGGGAGGGCGAGGGTCAGCACCAGAATGAGGATCAGGGCCAGCGAAAGGGTGCGTTTGCTTGTTTGCATCGTTTGCAATTCCTCCTTTGTATGGTGTGCGGGCTCGGTGCACCGCGAGCCCGCTTTCTCTTCCGCTTCAGGATAGCACTTTTCGGGTTTTTTGTCCATCTGTGACGGCGAAAAGCTTCCCATTCTGAGGCTTCCGCCCCCGCGGTTTTCAGACAATCTGACGAAAACCCTGCCTGCGCGATCTGCGCGCCAGAACCAACGCGGCGCCGACGTAACTGCGCATTGCAGGAGGCCGGGGATTTACGTATAATGTTTTGGGAAACGCCGCAGGAAGCAGGGACGCACGGAAAGGTCACGCCTCCCAAAATAGCGGCGAACACACGCAAGAAGGGCAGAAAGGGAAGACCGAAGATGAGCATGAACAGAGATAACATAGAGACCCTGTACGAATCCAGGTTCCTGAGATGCTATGACCTGCAGTATGCCGAGGGGAAGCACTATTACGCGGCTTCCCGCAGGGAGAAGGAGGACCTGGTGGCGAAGATGACGGACGAGGAATTCCGCGGCATGCTTCCCGACGCCGTCACGGTGGTCGTCGTCCTGCATCTTCCGGGGGAGGAAACGCGCCTCCTGATGTCCTACGAATACCGCTATCCCGTGGGGCAGTATCTGCTGAGCCCGGTGGCGGGGCTGCTGGACCCGGAGGACAGGGCCTGCCCGGACCCGCTGGTGCGGGCCGCCATCCGGGAGATCAAGGAGGAAAGCGGCCTGACGGTCAAGGAGAGCGACAAAGTCACCGTGCTGAATCCCTGCGCCTTCTGCACGCCCGGCATCACGGACGAATCCAACGCCTTCCTCTGCGCGGAGATCACCCTGGAAGACCTGGGAGAGCTGAATCAGAGCGGCGCGGTGGGCGCGGAGCAGTTCGACGGCTTCGAGCTCCTGGACCGGGAGCGGGCCCGGAATATCTTCCGCAGCGGCAGGGATGAGCACGGCAATTTCTATTCCCTTGCCGCCTGGATGGTGCTCAGCATTTTCCTGTCCATGTTCTGATTCGGCGGCCAAAAAAGAGGATCCGGAAACCATCGTCTGCGGTTTCCGGATCCTTTTATTATCAGGGTCCTCAGGCGTATTTGGCGTGGGTGTTGGCGGTCACGATCATGATGAGGATGAACATAAGGGTCGAAGCGATGGTGCTTATCAGCTGTATGGTCTTCACCGTCCGGTTTTTGACGCCGAAGAGCACGAGGCCGCTGGTGACGATGCTGACGGCGGTCAGGACGATCTGCAGAACGGCCAGCCACGGCTGACCGGAAACGCCCAGCCTGCCGATGGGACTTCGGCGCCATTCCCGGACCTGGCCGCCGGGCATCACGGCCCGGTCCGTATACAGCTCCAGGTTCAGGACGACGCAATAAATGACGTTGACAAGGATCGAAACGATGTACCGCAGCATACTATCCACTCCTAAATATTCCGCTTTTGCTCCGCTTCGGCCGCGCCCAAGGCAGGGAGAAAGCCCGTCAGCCCTTCTTCCCGGACATTTCCGTCAGGAGCTTTCGCGTTTTCCATTTCCCGCTGAAATAGTAGATCATGCAGATGATCATAGGCCCCACCCGGCACAGGGCGTTGCCCCACCAATAGCTGTAGACCCCCAGATGGAAGAGCATCTCGAAGAGCAGGCTGATGCCCACCCGGAAGATCACGTCCAGAATGCCGATGAAGAAGCCCATGGAGGCAAAGCCGGAGCCGTTCACCATGGCGAAGAAGGGGCCCATGAGGGCGCCGCAGTAGAAGGTGGCCACCATGATCTGCATGAACACCCGGCCCATGGCCACGACCTCCGCGTCCTTGGTGAAGACGCCATAGAGGGCGTCGGAGAAGATGAGGCCCACCAGGGAGGTGATGGTGGCCAGGATCATGGTGCACACCAGGGTGCCCCAGATCGTCTTCGTGCACCGGTCTGTCTTCCTGGCACCCAGGTTCTGGCCGATCATGGTGGAGCCGGAGGTGTTGAGGGCGCTGCTGAGCATGTTGGAGATGATGGCGATCTTGTTGGCGATGCCCGCGAAGGCGGAGACCGCCACGCCGTAGGAATTGACAAAGGAATTGACAAAGAGCTTGCTCACCTGCACGGACATGGATTTGAGCGCCATGGGGATGCCGAGCTTGAGAAGCTTTTCCAGCAGGATGGGGTCGGACTTGAGAAAGTCCGACAGGGAGAAGGAGATCCCGAACAGGTCTCTGCGGCGGATGACCAGCACGGCGCAGCAGACAAAGCTGAAGGCCTGGCTGATCACGGTGGCGAGGGCGGCGCCGCCGGCGCCCATCCCGAGACCCATGACGAACAGCAGATCCAGAAGCACATTGCTGACAGATGCGATCCCGATGAACAGGAAGGGATGCCGGGAGTCTCCGAGACCGCGCAAAACGGCGCTGGAGGCGTTGTAGCCGAAGATGAACACAAGGCCGCACAGGCAGATGGTCATGTAGTGATAGGCCTCCGTCCAGGCCTCGGCGGGGGTGTTCATGATCCGGAGGAGCGGCACGCGGAGGAGGAAGAACAGCAGACCCAGCGCCAGTGCGCAGAAGAGCAGGAACGAAAACAGCACCGCCACGAAGCGGCTGATGCTCTCGCGCTGCCGCGCGCCGAGATACTGGGAGATGATGACCTGACCGGCGTTGGAGAAGCCCATGGCGATAAAGGTGATGAGCATCATCATCTCCCCGCCGATGGAAACGGCGGAAAGCCCTTTCGTGCCGACCATCTGGCCGACGACGATCATGTCCACCATGTTGTAGACCATCTGGAGCAGGCCGGAAAGGAACAGGGGCATCGCAAAGCGGAGCATCGTCCCGGGAACGCTGCCCGTAGTAAGGTCCCGGATCAGTTCCTTGTTTTTTGCCATGGTTTTCCGAAC
>JAEEGG010017959.1_pt1 | contig 14472 bp, 14 predicted proteins | sample 9134161 | NCBI WGS metagenome assembly JAEEGG01 (sample SAMN16246543, study PRJNA631951) | gut metagenome | biome: gut microbiome; feature: rumen; material: CR-attached | host: Bos | place: Iran: Karaj | collected 2018-10
GACTGGTTTAACTCAGGACATAAATACGGAATAAAGGATCAAAAGTACTTCGACCGCGGACTCGGAGAGTACTTATCCTTTATCGGAATGGTCATCAGGAGAAAGAAATGAATACAGAACAACAGATAGAATTTGACCGGATCAAAGAAGCATGGTCGGCGCTTGCCGTGACGGACTATGCGAAAGCAAAAATCAAAGAGAAAACGGTCATTTTAGAAGAAACGGAACTCAGGCACGAGCTGAAAGAAACGACCGATGCAAGGCAGATGATCGAGAAGCTCGGAGCCCCTCCACTTCAGGATGTAACGGAGATCAAGGAGATCCTGCAGGTCACAAAGAGGGGTGACTGCCTTACGCCTTACCAGCTGGAAAGGGTGGAGCGTGTATTGATCGTGGTAGAGCGTCTTCGGCTCTATCTGGCCAGAGGAAAGCAGCTGGAAAATCCTTTGGCGTACTACGATGAAAACCTGGATGATCTTAGCGATCTTCGGGAAGAGATCAGCCGGCAGATCCAAAATGAAGCCGTGAACGATCGGGCTTCAAAGACTCTGCTTGACATAAGAACGAAGCTTTTAAGCCTCGAGGAGGCGATGAAGCAGAAAGCGGAGCAGGTGATTCGGTCCGAGCGGGACTGCATGGCGGATACCTTCTATACGTTTCGAAACGGAAGGGTCTGCGTTCCGGTGAAGAAGGAATATCGGTTCAAGGTACCCGGAAGCGTGATCGACAAATCCGCGACCGGAAACACGGTCTTTGTGGAGCCTGCGGGGGTTGCTAAGATATTTGAGGAACTTCAGCTTTTACGGGTAGACGAGGAGAATGAGGTGTACCGCATCCTCTACACCCTGTCGGCGCTCTGCGCGGACGCGGCTCCCATCATGGAAGAGAATATGCGGATGCTCGAGAAACTTGACTTCATATTCTCCAAAGGGAAACTGAGCGTGGATCTGGACTGCACGGAGCCTTCCATTAACCTGGAGAGGCGCATCGTGCTTAGGGCGGCGCGGCACCCCGTAATGGACCGAAGCATCAATGTTCCGCTCGATTTTGAGATGGGTCAGAAGGAGAGAGGCATCGTGATTACCGGACCCAACACCGGTGGAAAGACCGTAGCCATTAAGACCGTAATGATCAATTGCTATATGGCGCAGTGCGGGCTTCACGTTGCCTGTAAGGAAGCGGATATCTGCATGAACAGCAACTACCTTTCGGATATCGGAGACGGGCAGAACCTGTCGGAGAATCTGTCGACGTTCTCGGCACATATCAAAAACGTGCTTGCGATCCTGAGCCTGGCGGACCGGGACAGCTTCATCATCATGGATGAGCTCGGCTCGGGAACGGACCCAGCGGAAGGCATGGGGATCGCGATCGCCATCCTTACGGAATTACTGAAAAGCGGGGCCAATTTCCTCGTGACCACGCATTATCCGGAGGTTAAGGATTTTGCGTCCGCGCAGGAAGGCATCATAAACGCCAGGATGACATTTGACCGGGAAACCCTAATGCCGACCTACCGGATGGTGATCGGAGAGGCAGGGGAGAGCTGCGCATTCTACATCGCGGACCGGCTCGGCATGCCCGCGCATATGCTGGAAACCGCGGTCGAGGCGGCTTACGGGCGCGAGAAGGTGAAGGATTATAGGTTCCGTAATAATCCGGAGTTGAGTAAGCGACCTTCCGGAAAGATCTCGAAGACGAAGAAGACGGCTGCCAACACAAAACTCGGTACGCTTTATAATATCGGAGACAGCGTCATGGTGTATCCCGATCAGAAGATAGGGATCGTCTGCGAACCCGTGAATGATAAAGGGGTTCTGCGCGTGCAGATCGCGGATAGGAAGATCTGGATCAATCATAAGCGGGTGAAACTGCATGTTAAGGCGGAGGAACTCTACCCGGAGGATTATGATTTCTCCATCATTTTTGATACGGTGAAGAACCGCAAGATTCGGCATGATATGGAGCGGAAATTCACCGAAGAAACCATCGTTTATGATGAGACTTAAATTGACAGAATCCCTGTTTTCTGTATAATTATTTATATGAGCCTGCGGGTGACTGCAGGGTATTCGGAGAGGTGAAAAACATATGATTATATTGATCACCGGGGCTTCCCATACGGGGAAGACGGTACTGTCGCAGCATTTGCTGGAAAACTATCATTTTCCGTATCTTTCGATCTACCATCTGATGATGGGACTGATCCGGAGCGGAAACACGAATCTGACACCGGAGGATGATGACGAACTGACGGAGTACCTCTGGCCCATCGTCCGCGAGATGATAAAGACGGCGATCGAGAACTGCCAGAATCTGATCGTGGAGGGCTGCTACATTCCCTTTGACTGGCGAAAGGATTTTACGGAGGAATATGCATCGCAGATCCGGTTTGTATGCCTGGGTCTGTCGGATGCTTATATCGATGCGCATTTTGCGGATATCACCGCGCATGGCTCGGATGTCGAGTCAAGAGGGGAAGATTCGGACTGTACGGCGCCGTGGCTCAAGGAAGCAAACCGGGCTACGATCGAAGGCTTCCGGCGGGCAGGAGAGTCGGTCACGGTGGTTGAAGACGACTATGCGAAGACGATTGCAGAGGCGGAGGAGCGTTTATTTATAACACATTTCATGCAGCTGCAGTCTGAGCCTTTTGCGATGATAAAGGCGGGGATCAAAACGATCGAACTTCGGCTGTATGATGAGAAACGAAGGAAGATCGGAGTTGGCGACCGCATCGAATTTACCGATACCGAGACCGGGGAGCGGATGACGGTCCGAGTACTGCGGCTTTCGGTTTTCGACTCATTTGCCGAACTATATCAGAAACTTCCGCTGCTGGCCTGTGGTTATACAGAGGAGGACGTGGCGACTGCCGCTCCGGAGGACATGGATTCGTATTATACGCCGGAGGAACAGCAAAAGTACGGGGTCGTCGGGATCACGATCGCTTTAGTATGAGAACGGAGGTTTGGACATATGCACCGCTCGTCTACCTGGATGTGGATACTTATTCGGCATCGGACGTGATCGTCTACCCGGATTCGGGCAATGTACGCGTTCTGGCAGGAGACCTGCAGAAGTCGTTTAAACTGGATTCGGAAGTGAATTACCTGGACGGCGAGTAGTTTATTATAATGAGAGTTTCTTGGAGAAACATCAGAAAGGAAAAACAGTAATGGATGAGAATAAAAAGTATGCTGAAATGAGAAAGAACCCGACGGAATACCGTAAGGTATTCGACACGATCCCGGAGCAGTTTGATAAGTTCCGTCCCCGCTACAGCGCGGATCTGTTCGCGTATTTTATAAAGACGGCGGGAATCGGACCGGAGACAAAGGTCCTGGAGATCGGCCCCGGAACCGGCCAGGCGACGGATCCGATCCTGGATACCGGCTGCGATTACAACGCGATCGAACTGGGCGAGCATCTCTATGCGAAGATGAAGGAGAAATACGGCGCGCGGCCGAATTTCCACATCGTGAACGACGACTTCATTACCCATGATTTTGGAGAGCAGAAGTTTGACGTGATCTACTCCGCAGCCACGATCCAGTGGATCCCGGAGAGGGTCGCATTTCCCAAGACGCTTGAGCTCTTAAAGCCCGGCGGTACGCTGGCCATGATGTTTTTGATCGGAGATTACAAGACGCCCAACGAGGAGCTGTACAGCAACATCCAGAAGGTTTACGACGAATATTTTAAGCCCGTGACAGAGTATAAGAACATGAAGGAGCCCTTCGACTATCTTCATGCGACCGACTATGGCTATGTGGATCTGACACGGCACGATTTTTACGGTAAACGCACATTTACCGCGGATGAATATGTAATGTACTGCGGCACGCACAGCGATCACATCCTGGTTCCGGAGCCTTATAAGACACCATTCTTCGAGGGGCTTCGGAGTGCTGTGCTGGCTGCCGGAGACAAGGTCGAGTTTCAGGATACTTACGTACTGTATCTGGCGAAGAAGCCGACCGAATGATATAAGAGCATTCCTGTTAAGCAACTATAAACAGGTTTGCAAAAAATGAGTGTCAGCCTTAGAATAATGATTGTTAACTTGGCGGTTAATAATAATCATAATTCGAAGGAGACACCCACACATGAATTGTAAACAAAATCAGAGGATCAATCAAGTAAAAGATTCAACTTTGGTGATAGGCATCGACATAGGAAGTACGTTGCAGTACGCGAGGGCTTTTGACTGGAGAGGCATAGAGCTGGGGAAAGTCTATAAATTCAGCAACAGCCGTGAAGGTTTTGAAAGCTTCGCGGAATGGATGCGGTGGTTACAGGACAAGTACAGAAAAACAGAAGTCATCGTAGGGATCGAGCCAACCGGTCATTACTGGTTTGACCTTGGTGCTTATCTAGAGGATGAAGGCATCCTCCTGGTCATGGTCAACCCATACGCGGTAAAGCAGACCAAGGAACTGGATGACAACAGCCAAAGTAAGAATGATAACAAAGATCCGAAAGTGATCGCAAAGCTGGTCATAGAAGGCCGGTATGCAGCACCGTACACGCCGGGTGGCGTGTATGCGGACCTGCGGGTCATGGAGATCAATCGCAAGAGACTGATCGGAGAGATGACCCAGATCAAAAACAGATTTGCGAGATGGTTCGCCATATATTTCCCGGAGTATCGGGAAGTGTTTGGAGAATACGAATCGCGAAGCAGCATGCTGGTGTTAAAGAAGGCATGCACGCCGGAAGCAATCGTAGAACTCGGAGCCGAGAAGATCAATCAGATTTGGCGGGATGCAAAACTCAGAGCCGTAGGAATGAAAAGGGCCAGGAGCCTGTGTGAAGCGGCAGAAAAAAGCATCGGCCTTAAGAAAGGATCTGCAGCGGCAAGATATGAAATGAGTTTATTGCTTGCGGATTATGAGTACAAAAAGGCACAGATCGAGTCCGTAATGGAGGAGATCGAAGAACTGTGCAAAAGGATACCCGAAAGCGAGCAGATGCTTGCCATCAAAGGTATAGGACTGATCACCGTGGCGGGTTTTCTGGCGGAGGTCGGCGACGCAAGGCGTTTTGAGTCGCCAAGACAGATCCAGAAGCTGGCGGGACTCTCGTTAAGAGAAAACAGTTCGGGAAAGCACAAAGGACAGACGACCATCAGTAAAAGAGGTCGAAGCAGGCTGCGAGCCATACTGTTCAATGCAGCAATCCCGCTGATTGCAACGAACCCTGAGTTCCGGGCTTTGCATGAGTACTACACCACCAGAGTTGAAAATCCGCTAAAAAAGAAACAGTCGGTGATTGCGATCAGTTGTAAGCTGATCCGTGTTTTCTACGCCATACTGGTAAACGGAGTTACGTATGATCCGCAGAAGATGATGTCGGACATTCATAGGGCACCACAGGCGGCGTAAGGAAAACAACTGCGAAATACGGGAAGACGTCCACTGAAAGGTGCCGTACGAAGCAGAAAGAGATAAACAAAAGAGAGCCAAGTCAGTTATTTACTCCATTAGAGCAAGACTCAGCATAGGAGCATCATGACGCCCTTTTATGGATAAGCAGAACGAAGGAATTCAGGACCCTGGAGAACAGGAGATCCCGTATGACATGGGAGGTTGGGCTGCCATAAGGAGTTGGGGGAAGAGAAGGCCAATCATAGCGGAACAAGACGACGTCTTGTTAAGTGTACCCCAAACAATCCGAAATCCATCTTTTTTGGCCTAGGGGAATGCCATTGACTCAAAACGACTCTCTGAAAAACACGAAAAAGCGAGAAAAAACGAGTTAACAAGAGAAAAACTAAGATAATTATGGGAGGTGATCAGAATGAAAAAGAAGAATACTCGCATTTGGATCGGTTTATTTTGCCTCCTGTTGGTTATGACCGGAGGTGTGGTGTATGCATCGTCCGGCCGATGGTTTTTTAACCGTGAGGATGAACCGAACCCGGAAGATGGTGAGGAGTATTGCCGCGTGATGGAGTCGAGAAAGGCCGCGATTACGGGCGTAACCGTTCCTGAAATCGAAATCTCACCTTATGAACGCTATATCGGAGATTCGCGGATTGTTAAAGACCGACAGGGATTGTCCGAGAACCATTACATTAAGCAAATTCTGATCCTTGAAAACAAAATACCGGCGGATGCTCCTTATCTGACTAAGGAAAAAGCTATAGAGATATGCAACGGATTGACGGATTTTCCGGAAAATACCGATGCGTGTGAACAAATGATCATAAATGCTTTCAATGAAGTTGCTTTTGCCCCGGATTTTCAAGGTGGAAGCGGAATAACCAGAACCGTATACTATACGGACGAAACGCATAGCAAAGCGATAATCGTTACATGCTGTCGTGTCCTTTACAGAGACTATGATATGTCCGATAATGCGTCTGAATTCATTTTTTCTCCTTTTGGAGAAGATTAAAAATGTTCATAGATACAAACAAAACCATTACTGCGGCGGTGTGGTTACAGTTATCTTAGTCGGCGGGCTAAACCCCGCCGGCATTTTTTATGTGTATGGACAAATACACGTTTTCGTGGTATGATAATACAAAAGACGCGGCGGTCGCCGGCCGGCATGGGAAGAGCCTGACTCGAGTGCCGGAGGGAGGTCGTGTCATCGGAATGGAACAGAAACGGAGGAGCGTGGATGGATAAGAAATATGTAGCCTACATCGGATCCTACACAAACTACGGAAAAAGCAAGGGAATTGCTATGTTTGATGTGGATCTCGAGAAGGGCATCCTGACAAAAAAAGGAGATATAGAGGTGCATAACTGTTCGGCGATCTGTGCGTCGCGGGACGGGAAGTACGTGTATGCAGTCGTGGACGAAGGTGTTGCCGCATTTGCGGTTGAGAAGGACGGAAACCTGCGCCACCTGAATACGGGAAGCATCCGCGGCATGCGCGGTTGCAGTATCGATGTGGATTCGAAGAATCATTTCCTGATCGTGGCAGGTTACCACGACAGTAAATTGACCGTGGTGAAGATCGAAGAGGACGGAAGCGTGGGCCCGGTGACGGACTCCTACTTCGAGCAGGGCTACGGCAGTGTGGTAGAGGGTAACTTCAACCCGCACATTACCTGTGTTAAGTTTTCCCCGGATGAGAATTATGTTTGTGCGGTCGTACAGGCACTCGATCATATCAAGATCTTCCGCCTGGACCCGCGGGACGGCACACTTTCCTTTGCAGATGTAGTGCGTTGCGAACTCGATTCGCACCCGCGTAAGATGGAATTCTCCCCGGACGGACGGCATCTTTACATCATGTCTGAGAAGAAGTCCTACATAGCGGTTTATGACTATGCGGACGGCGGCCAGCGCCCGGTGATCGGCTTTAAGCAGCTGGTATCGACACAGCCGAAGAAGGGCAGCAGTTTCTCTGTGGCCTGTGCCTTGGAGATCCCGCCGAGCGGTCGTTATGTGATCGCGGCCAATGCAGGCGCGAATACGATCGCTCTGTTCGACCGTAACGAAGAGAACGGTCTGTTGTATCAGCGTTTTGTGCTTCCGGTCAGCGGCGATTTCCCGAAGAGAGTCGTTATGCTTCCGGGTGAGCAGTACCTTTTGAGTTTGAACCATGTGTCAAATTCCGTGACCTGCTTCCATGTGATCGAAGATAAGAAGTACATGGTCATGAACGGTCGCAGCATCGATGTGGATTACCCGAACTGCTGCGCAGTAGTTGAGATTTAAAGGAGGGATAATCGATGGCAGAATACAGTTACGATCAAATGCTTACATGGGTCGGTGTTTTCTCGGATCTGATGAATGTCAGCCCGGAGAAGATCAAACTCCTCAATCTGTGCGGCAAGGTCCGCAACGTTGTTTCTACGATCGAGACGCATAAACGCGTGATCATATTTGCCAATGAGACGAAGCCGGATCTGTTCTACGAGATCTGGGAGGCAGGCCTCGGAGAGTACGACCTTTGGTACGCTAAGGGCCTCACGCCCGGTGGCGAGATCCTGAAAACGACCGCTTCCCAGCTGATGGACACGAAGATCACGGAGCCGATGGTCATCTTCGTCATGAACGAGAAGACCCGCGAGTCCCTGCGCTTCGGTATTAAGAACGAAGTGTTTGCGCGCGGTCCCATCCGTTACGTGGGCAATGAGATCCGTGCGGTCATCATGAGTTTGCTTGCAGTCGACATGCATGATATCATGTATTTCGTCAGCGCGGAGACCATCGCGATCGAGGCAGCTATGGCTGCCCAGGAAGGAACGATGATCGCCATCGAGTGCGACGACGGTTCGTACCGTTCGATGGAAGAAAACGTTGAGAAGTTCAAACTGCATAACATCGAGATCGTCAGAGGTTTCGACGAGGATAAACTGGAGCCGTTGCCTATGCCGCGTCTGTCATTTATCGTTGCCACGAAATACCTCGAGCGCGACCTCGAGCGTCTGCTCCGCAAACAGCCGAAGCAGCAGTTTGTCATCTATACATTGGACCTGGGTATCCTGTCCCAGATCAAAGGAATATTTGAACGTCAGGGGATCCGCGACATGGAGGTACGCCAGATCACGGTGTCGAAGCTGGGATCCGACGGCGTATTCCAGACGGAACCGAGCCCGTGGCTCATCACCGGAACGACGATGGAATAAAGAACTGAGGGAACAGTTAAAAGATGAAGACCAAAGAGAAGACCGAACAGCAGCTTCGGCAGGAAAAACGTGAGCGCATGCGTCGCTTAAGCACGCCGAATAAGGCGGAGGACCCTGCAGCGAAGTACGGAAAGCAGATAAAGGAACTCTCGGATAAGATCTCTTATGAGGATCGTCCGCTCCATAAGATCTCATTCCGCGCGTCTCTGGACGCTGTTATGACCACGCTGTGTCTGATCGTGATCGTTATCCTGATCCTGTTCCTTTGTGTTTTGGTGCCGGATGCGCATAAGAAGAACGCCACACAGGAGACCACGGAGGTATCGTGGGTGGCTGAGCCCGGCGAGATCTTGCAGGAGGTTCCGAATGGATTTATTTGATTATATGCGGGAGACCTCCATGAAGCAGGAGGCGCCGCTGGCGTCGCGGATGCGCCCGACCACGCTCGATGAGGTAGTCGGACAGCAGCACATCCTGGGTAAGGGCATGTTGCTCTACCGCGCCATTACGACCGATAAACTCAGCTCCGTCATATTCTACGGCCCTCCTGGCACCGGAAAGACGACGCTGGCACGCGTCATCGCGAACACGACGAAGGCGCAGTTCACGCAGTTAAATGCCACCGTGGCCGGTAAAAAGGACATGGAGGACATAACCAAACAGGCGAAGGAAACCTACGGCATGTACGGCCGTAGGACTATCCTTTTTATAGACGAAATTCACCGGTTTAATAAGGGACAGCAGGACTACCTGCTTCCTTTTGTGGAGGATGGAACGGTCGTGCTGATCGGTGCGACCACGGAAAATCCGTTCTTCGAGGTGAACGGGGCGCTTCTTTCGCGTTCCATGATCTTCGAACTGAAGCCTCTATCCCGCGAGGATATCGAGGTTCTGATCCACCGTGCGGTGGAGGATCGGGAGAAGGGCATGGGCAGTTACAACGCCGAGATCGAGCCGGATGCAGTGCATTTCCTGTCGGACATCGCAGGCGGCGACGCCCGCCGGGCGCTGAACGCCATTGAGCTCGCGATCCTGTCCACGGCGCCCGACGCCGATGGTAAGATCCATCTGACGCTCGCTGTCATGGAGAGTTGCGTGCAGAAGCGCGCGGTCCGCTACGATAAGGACGGCGACAACCATTACGACACGATCAGCGCATTCATCAAAAGTATGCGTGGCTCCGATCCGGACGCCGCGATCTACTACTTGGCGCGCATGCTGTACTCCGGTGAGGACGTGAAATTTATCGCCCGCCGGATCATGATCTGCGCCGCCGAAGACGTGGGCAATGCGGACCCGCAGGCCTTGCAGGTGGCCGTTGCCGCCGCGCAGGCTGTAGAGCGCATCGGCATGCCGGAGTCCCAGATCATTCTGGCGCAGGCTGCCGCATACGTCGCTACGGCCCCAAAATCCAACGCCGCGGTCAATGCGATCGGTAGCGCGATGGATTACGTGGCGCAGCACCCGCAGGCACCGATCCCGCCGCATTTGCAGGACGCGCATTACAAAGGCGCGAAGAAACTCGGGCACGGGCTGGAGTATAAATACGCACATGATTATCCGAATCATTACGTAAAGCAGCAGTATCTGCCAGATGACGTTCTGGGAACGGTGTTCTACGAGCCGGCGGACCAGGGCTACGAAAAGAAGATAAAAGAGTGGATGGAGTATATCAAACGTGAGTGAGTATATTTTTTGTTTTGACCTGGATGCGACCGTGACGAAGGTGGAGATCCTGCCGGAGATCGCGAAAGCATTGCCCCAGGATGATCTGGGCGAGAAGATGCGCCAGATCACGGAGCGGACCATGGCGGGCGAACTGCCGTTCGAGGAGAGTTTCCGCTCGCGTGTCAATATCCTCTTGCAGGTGCCGGTATCGACGGTGCGGGAGATCATTGCCCAAGTTCCGATCCATGAAGAGATGGTTTCCTTTATACGCGAACACGCAGACCGCTGCTACATCGTGACCGGAAACCTGGATGTCTGGATCTGTGATCTGATGGAGCGGATGGGCCTGTCGCCGGACCATGTGCTGTGTTCGCACGCGACGGTGGAAGCCGATAAGATCGTTTCGGTCGATGAGGTCATCGATAAGGGAAAGGCGATCGCGAAGCTGCCCCGCCCGTTCGTGGCCATCGGCGACGGCAATAACGACGCCGAGATGGTCGGCGCGGCAGAGGTCGGCATCGGCTTCGGCGGCGTGCGCGAGATCGCGCCCGCGGTCCTGAATAACGCGACACACGCGGTTTACACGGAGGAGAAATTATGTCAATTCCTAAGACGATTGTTATAAGCGCTGCCGGCATGGGAACGCGGCTCGGCATCGGCACCACGAAGGCGCTGATCGATATCGACGGAAAGCCGCTGATCATTCGCCAGCTCGAGCTTTTGAAAGACTACGACGACATTCGCGTCGTGGTCGGATATCAGATGGAACGCGTCATCGAAGTGGTGAATTCATTCCGTAAGGACGTTCTGTTCGTGTTCAATCATAACTATAAGAATACCGGTACCGGCGGAAGTTTTTCGCTGGCCCTGCCGTTTGCGCGGGAACTGGTCGTATCGCTGGACGGCGATCTGCTGGTACATCCGGATGATCTGCGGCGTGTGCTGGAGAGCGATAAGGAGTGCGCCTGCGGCGGCGTGATCAGCACGGAAAATCCAATGCGCATGATCACACGTAAGGGCGAGGACGGAAAGATCTACGGCGTAGGTTTCTCCCGCGAAGAGGGCGACTACGAGTGGACCGGACTGGCACAGGTGCGGACCGCGCGGCTTACGCCCGGTGACCGCCATGTCTGCGACATGCTGACTCCGTTGCTCCCGCTGGAGATGGTGGAGATCCGCACGAAGGAAGTGGACACGCCGACCGACTACAAGCACGCGATCGCGTGGGTGAAGAACGGATATAAGGAGTAAACATGGACGAACCCAGATTTTACGAGCAAGCGGAACTGGACCGCATCCATAAGATGGAACTGGAGATCCTGGTGGATTTCATGACCATCTGCGAGAAGAACCATCTGCATTACTTTGCGCTGGCCGGGACCGGCATCGGCGCCATCCGCCACGGCGGCTTCATCCCGTGGGATGACGACATCGACATCGGCCTGCCGCGTGCGGACTTCGAGAAGTTCATCCGCATCGTCGAGGCGGAGATGGGCGACAAATACTACGTGCTCAACATCGAGCACGATCCGAAGTTTCCGCTGACATCGACCCGTCTGTGCATCCGCGGTACACGTTTTGTGGAACGTGCGTTCATGGACGTGGATTGCCCGCTGGGTATCTTCCTCGACCTGTATGCATTTGATAATCTGGCGGACGGGAAGTTCGCCTATCAGAAGCAGGTATGGACGGCGTGGTTCTGGAGCAAACTGATCATTCTGCGCAGCATTCGCCGCCCGGTTTTATACCAGAGCGGTTTGAAGGCGAAACTGATCTGGGCGGCCTGCGGCCTCGTACACGATGCGATGGTGCTGTGCCGGATCTCCCCGCAGTGGCTGTATAAGCATTGCAAGAAGAACCTGACGAAATATAACTATAAGAAGACGAAGCGGTTCGGCTATCCCTGCGATACGAACCCGCATTGGAATACGCTTTACAAAGAGGACACCTTCCCGACGAAGCGCTGGAAGTTCGAAAATGTGAAGCTTCGGTTCCCGAAGGAGATGGAGAAGATGCTCCACGGCTTCTACGGGGACACCTATATGCAGCTTCCGCCGGAGGAAAAACGGAAGACGCATTATCCGTATATTCTGGATTTCGGCGACGGAACCGGAAGAAAAGAAGAGAAATGAGGATAGTTTATGCAAGCGATCTTACTTGCTGCCGGCATGGGCAGACGATTAAAGAAGCATACCGCGGATAAGACGAAATGTATGGTCGAGGTCGGCGGTGTGACGCTGATCGAGCGCGCGCTTACACTTCTGGACACGAAGGGATTATCGCGCATCTGCATCGTGTGCGGATATCAAAAAGAGAAACTGAAAGAGTTCGTGGGCGGACTGAATGTGAAGACGCCGGTCGAGTTCATCGACAACGACCGTTACGAGACGACGAATAATCTGTACTCCCTGCATCTGGCGGCGGACCGCCTGGCGCAGGATGACGCGCTGGTGCTGGAGTCGGACATCCTGTTTGAGGATGCCGTTCTGACCCGCTTGCTGGCGGAGGATAAACCGTGCGTGACCTTCGTCGCGCATCCGGAGCCCTGGATGGACGGCGTTTTGGTGACGCTGGATTCGAACGCCCGCATCGAGGAGTTCGTCAGTGCGGAGACCTTCCGCCCGGATGCTTACGCTTCCTACTATAAGACTGTGAGCATGTACCGTTTTTCCCGCGCGTTTTTGAATTCGACCTACCTGCCGTTTTTGGCGGCGCACGTGGCCGCATTTTCCGATGAGGCAACGTACGAATCGGTACTGAAAGTCGTAGATTTTCCGGGACGTCCGGTCATCGACACGCTGCTGCTTTCCGGCGAGCGTTGGTATGAGATCAATGACATCCAGGATATCGACATCGCGGAGTCGATCTTCGCCGAGGGCGAGGAGCGCCTGCGCAAATACCTGTCCCGTTACGGCGGCTACTGGCGCTATCACGGTCTGTACGACTTCTGCTACCTGGTGAATCCGTACTTCCCGAATGATCGCTTCCTTAACGAGATGAAGTCTCATTTCGACGTGCTGATCCGCGAGTACCCTTCGGGTCAGGCGGTCAATGCGACTCTCGCCGCGAAGTATTTCGAGGTCCTGCCCGAGCAGATATGCGCGGGCAATGGCAGCGCGGAGCTGATCAAATCGCTGATGGAGCAGATGGAAGGAAAGATGGGCATGGCCTACCCGACCTTCGAGGAATACGCGCACCGGCGCGCGCCCGGGGACATGATCCCCTTCTTTGTGAAAGAAAAAGACTTCAAATATACGGTCGATGATTTGATGGACTTCTACGAGGAGCATCCGGTGAAGAGCATTGCCCTCGTGAACCCGGATAACCCGACCGGACACCTGATCCCGAGAAACGATATCCTGCGCCTGGCGGCTTGGATGCGCGAGCGTGACATGATGCTTATCGTGGACGAAAGCTTCATCGATTTCGCGAAGACCGGAGTGCCCGGCCAGAGCTACTATGACGAGCACATGTCGCGCACGCTGCTGGTTCCCGAGATCCTGGATGAATACCCGAACATCGTCGTGATCAAAAGTATCTCGAAGTCCTTCGGCGTCGCAGGCCTGCGCCTCGGCGTGCTCGCCAGCGGCAACCGCACGCTGATCGCCTGGATGAAGAAGGACATCGCCATCTGGAACATCAATTCGTTCGCCGAATACTACATGCAGATCATCGAGAAGTATAAGGCGGACTACGAGGAAGCGATGGTGCGCTTTAAGGAAGTCCGCGTGCGCTACATGGAGATGCTTTCGCGAGTTGCGAACCTGAAGGTCTATCCCTCGCAGGCGAACTATATTATGGCGAAGATCACCGGCGTGATGTCTTCGCACCGCCTGGCGGATGTTCTGCTGAATAAGTACAACATTCTGATCAAAGATCTTTCGACGAAGGAAGGCCTGGATCATGAGGATTTCGTTCGTCTGTCCATCAAGACTGACGAGGAAAATGAAGCGCTGGTAAAGGCACTGTGCGAGGTGCTCGGCGAGAGATAATGTGACAGTGGGGACGGTTCTTTTTGTCACGTTTGTGAGTATACAAAGCCGTGAAAAGTACGCCCCGCGGTGTTTGGATAGCGGAAGAAGAGTGATAACATAACAGAAAAGTGGTACAACTACAGAGGAGTGATACCACAACAAAAGACCTTGTCAAGGCGAGCCGCCTACGGCGGTGCTACGCAGCCTTGACAGGGTCTTTTTTGTTGTGGTATGGG
>JAEEGG010017960.1_pt1 | contig 14472 bp, 10 predicted proteins | sample 9134161 | NCBI WGS metagenome assembly JAEEGG01 (sample SAMN16246543, study PRJNA631951) | gut metagenome | biome: gut microbiome; feature: rumen; material: CR-attached | host: Bos | place: Iran: Karaj | collected 2018-10
GTCAATCCAACCTTTGCGGTAGGCAATGCCTTCGAGACAGCCCACCTTCAGGCCTTGACGCTTCTCCAGCACCTCGATGTAGGTGGAAGCCTCGGAGAGGGAGTCGTGCGTGCCGGTGTCGAGCCAGGCGAAACCTCTTCCGAGCGTCTGCACCTTGAGCTCGCCGTCCTCGAGGAACTTCTGGTTGACCGTCGTGATCTCGTACTCTCCGCGGGCGGAAGGCTTGATGTTACGGGCCACTTCGACCACCTTGTTGGGATAGAAATACAGGCCCACAACGGCGTAGTTGGACTTGGGATGCTCGGGTTTCTCCTCGATGGAGAGGCAGTTGCCGTCCTTGTCGAACTCGGCCACGCCGTAGCGCTCGGGATCGTTCACCCAATAGCCGAACACGGTGGCCTTTTTGTCTTCCTCCGCCGTACGCACAGCCTCACGCAACATCTTGCTGAAACCGTTGCCCTGGAAGATGTTGTCGCCGAGCACCAGACAGGCGCTGTCGTCACCGATAAAGTCCGCACCGATGGTGAACGCCTGAGCCAAACCGTCAGGCGAAGGCTGCTCGGCGTATTCGAAATGCACGCCGTAGTCGCTGCCGTCGCCCAGAAGACGCTTGAATCCGGGCAAGTCGAAAGGTGTGGAAATAATCAGGATTTCGCGGATGCCGGCCAACATGAGCACCGATACGGGATAGTAGATCATGGGCTTGTCGTAGATGGGCATCAGCTGCTTGGATATCCCCTTGGTGATGGGATACAAGCGGGTGCCGGAGCCTCCGGCCAATACAATTCCTTTCATATCGATACCAATTTTATGTTCTAAAAAGGGCTGGCCCATCGGGATTTATTGAACCTACTTCGAGAGAATCTCGATGGGGTGTCCTGTCCTTGAATTTTGTGTTATGATGTTGACTAGTTTTTATTTTATGATTGCTCTCTGTTTTATATATATCACTACGCGGGCAAATGTATGAAAAAGTTTTCTCCCGGCCAAATAATGGCCGATTTAAAGTTTAATCATCTTTAAATTTGGATTAAAAAGAAAACTTTTTAGGTTAAGGGTTGCGTTCACTGCATTCCGCCTCATTTGCAAAGGCAAAAGAAAAGGATTAAGGGTTAAGGGTTGTTTTGCCGATCATTTTGCTTCAATTATTTGCAGGTGTCTGACTTCAATATAAGCATTTTCTGCAAATAAAACAAGCGCTATTTCGACTTATTTTATTGAATATTAATTAGTTTCGGTTAAAGTAGGGCCGGCTATTTATACTTTTGCGCCACAGCATAAACATATTTCTTCACAATATCCCTATCCTCAGAGAGAAATGTTGCTATATCGTTCACCATCTGGTTGCTAGCAGAAAATGGTGTTTTCGGAAGCAAATCCTCAACCTTTGCCAAGAAATCCTTATCTAATGGAGTGGCTGGAACATTGCGCATCTTTGCTTTCTCAATCTGCTTACGGGTATCGTAATCAAAACGCTCATAAACGCCCATCTCCTTTAGCGAATCCACAATACTATTATACAACTCTTTCTTGGCGAGTTCAAGTCCTTTACCATTAACCTTAGAACGCGACACATCGAAAGTGATATTCTCCTGGCTGGTTATCTCCACATCTATCAGGAACGGCACAATCTTTTTCTTGGAATTAAACAGTCCGCCAGACTTTTTCAGCGACATAGATACGCCATTAACTGTAACTCGGCTGCCTGTAGCAGTTCCCTCAAATAGATACTGGGTCTTTAACGGATAGATACCCCATTCCACCACACCCTTGGGATCTATAAAGGAAAGATTACCATCTTCCTTACAAAAGAAGAACAGAAAAGCCCTTCCTTTAAGTAATTCACTATGTTTATGAAGATCTATCTCCACCGTTTCAATGCCTACAGATTCCAAATCGGCATTAATATCGCCAGAAAGTTTATAATAGCGGTCTGTCTCTATACGCGTTTCAACCTTGTCGGGAGTAGTGATGATAACTGGTACTGAAGGGCGTATAATGGATTCCTTAATAAATCCGAACAACCCATTAATAAACGTCTCATTGTCTTTATCGGGATGCAACAACACCTCTATCTTGGTACCATACTCCGTAGCTACTCCTTCCTGAACCACCGCCAACGATTCAGTATTGTCAACTATCAGGGTGCGCTGAAGAACATCGCCACGCACAGAGAACTTGCTACATGTGGTAACCTTGACCACATTACCAATCATAAAGACAGACAGGATGCCGATACCAAAACGGGAACTAGGAGTGAAGTCTGAAATCTTCTTATCCCGTTTCATGGTCTTAAATTCATCGGAGCGGTAATAGCTGTTGCCTATCTTAAAGAAATAGTCGGACAAAACCTTGTCATCCATACCTATGCCGTTATCCTGTACCACAAACCAGTTACGTCCATTGGCATCTTTGGATATATAAACCTGCACCAGTGGTGAATAGCCATATTCTTCCAGTTTGTTACGTACCTGACACGCATCCAACGAATTTTGTATCAGTTCTCGTGCAGCAACATACTTCTTGGAGTAGAGGTTGTTACCCATTAGCAAGTTACGAATGGCCGCATCGTTAAGGCGAATGGTGTAATCGCGGTAAGTATAACCATTGGAACGAATATCTGGCTTGACCGTAGAAGGTAAGTGAGTATAATAGCGAGAAGTTATCTCATTTTTAACACTACGTATAATGGAGAGCGTATCTCGTATCTCACGTTCTACATAGGCACACATCTCGCGTACAGCATGTTCTATACTAGGACTATTGCAGTCGGCCTTTACAACTATCTCGTTTTCTGAGATGCTAATGGTGTGTACTGCCATTTGTTTAGTCCATTCTTTCAACGAAATCTTGAAGCCAGGCAATTGTTTGTCCTCTATACCCAAAGCACGGAATAAAGAACTAGGAGTACGCTCCATGTCGAAGTCCAGAATGTCAGCTAAACGGAGTATCGCAGCGCAATATTGCATATTAAACTCTTGGCTACACATATGGTGCTCAACATCGAATTCCAGTTTGCCTGTAGCGTCAGTCTTACTCAACAGATAGCAGGAAGCGTTGTGGCTCATACAAATCTGCAGCAATTCGTTTTTGAAAGACACACCATCTAATTCAAAGAATTTTTCCACATCATCACCGTCTAGAACTTTATCCAAAACGGCATTGTAACGTTCTATATAGGAATGCTTAGGGCGAAGATAGTCCGTAAGAGCGGCACCTTGTAACTGTGCAAGCAGGTTCTCTAGTTGTGACTTCTTGCCGCCTTCTGCCTTGCTAATCTCTTCGCGCAAAGTCGCAAAACGGGTAGAGTATTGTTCCTTAGACTCGATAAAATTCTGAAATTCGTCTGACTTCAGGACATTGTCTTTGTCATCGTAGCTCAATACCATGCCGAGATCATGTAGGTAAAATGACATAATCATCACTGTCAATTCCAGACTTGATAGTTGGTTCAACACCTTGTCAGGAATGATATAGCCAGCAAGATGCATCAACTTTCGGCTATGGAGCGGATTGTGCAACGTGTAGTCGCTGAAAGCATCACGTCCTACTGTGTCCAGCACGGGCTGGATTGCGTTTATCAGTTTGTCCACATTAGCCACTAAGCCGTCGTGGTTGGCAGCAGATACCGCTGCAAGTCGCTGATAAAGTTTAATCTGTGTATAGTCCTCGGGGACTTTCGGTATGAGTATAGCCATCGTTATCAGGATATGGTGCCTACATCTTCAAATAAAAGACCTTTGGCTGCGGTAGGGATATTATGATAGCCATCACGCAGTTCTGGTTCTTTGATAGATGATACGATATTCTTATATTCTTCTACAGTACCAACACCGAACATAACCTTTGCCTTGTCGAAATATCGAAGACTAGCCAACTTAGGTAGCACAACAAACTGTTGATTGTAAGCACTGAGTTCTGGATACCAATAACGTTCAAACATATCCTTACTGGGATATATAAGCGACAGGTAATAGAGCAACAAGTCGGTGCGTACCATATTCTCGAACTTAACTTTGACGGAATTTGCTTTCATTCTATCGGCCACAACACTAACTCGACGGAGTTGGCATCTGTCATTCTTATATCGATTAAGGGTATAATTATATGTTCTAAATCGCATGAATGAAACTTCCTGAGGAATACTCATCCTTCGCTCCTCAATAACACAGAAGTGGTGAGATACTAACTCATGAATCATATCAAATTGCTCTTTTGACAGCAAAAAAGTAACGACAGACAGGAACAAGTCGTGATTGAAATAACGGTAATTATCAAAACTAACACTATCTATTGAGTTACCTTCATACAGATTGATTTCATTATCAGCATAAAGCTGTAACATGCGTTCAAAGAAATCTGACAACAATTCTTTTGTAAGGTATTGGGTACCTACTACAGTCATGATAAAATCTAGAAAATCGTCCTTTAACGGTAGCATCTCGTTGATTTTCTTTTCTACAGCATCAATGAAATTGCCGTCGTTGAGAGTATGATAGTCTATCTTGTAGTCTATCAATGAAGAAAGGAATAAGTCCAAATAGTCGCGAATCAGCAAATGTGTATTGGGATTGGCTGCCATGATGGCAGACTTAATGACTTTCACCTTGTTTGATGTAGGAAGCATTACAGGGTCTTCTGCCGCCAAATAAGAGGGCATCTTACCTATCGGTGGACGCTGAAAGCGAGGCTTGTCATATATATCACGAAGGAGTTGGTCATAACCTCCTTCAAACTTCTCGTCGCTACTGAGATCGACAAAGATACGTGATTTTGCAAACACTGGAACGCAGGGTTTATCGTTTTCATACTCATAAACGACAGGGATGAACTTGGTCTGGTCTGCATTGGTATAAATCTCCTCAGATACGATGGTGCTTTCTATACCCACACCGCCCTTACGAGTGTTTGCCTTCTCAGCATATTCCTTGGTACAGATAAGAAGCACTTTCTTTACTTCAGGATTTGCAACCATCTGTTCCATGAACTTGTTCTTATCCTGACCATCTTGTAAATCCCAAATATCTATGATAACGTGAACCCCATCGGAAGACAGGCGTTCCGCCAGTTGCTGCACCCGAATCTGATTCTCCTTTGGATGCCAGCTATATGAAATGAATACCTTAGGATTTTCCATTGTTACATCAACATACGATACCATTCTTACTATACCTGAGACTTTCGTATTATTCTTTTCATTGCATGACGTCGTCCAGTGTCAAACAACTTGCGAAGTCCATAATGAATGGAATAACTACGATATTCTTGTACCTTGGGATTAATATTCGAATAGGTACGTTCACGATAAGACCAGTGAATATGGTTTTCATTACCTTCTAACTCTACTATATAGCAGATTACGTCCATATCATACAAGAACTGCAAAAAGTCTGAATCGTTGTTGAAAAATGCTGGGACGTTTAGATTATTATGCTCAATATAGTCAGCGAATTCGTTGTATGCCTGAAGATATTCATCATAAGTAAATTTCGCTTTACCATGAAGGAACTCGAAAAATTTCAAGAAGAGTGAATAGTCTTCGTCTGTATGATAAAACGCCAAATAATCCTTAATCTCACCTAACATATACTTGGAATGAGACATCCGAAATTCAGAATTATCAAAATCACTAGCTGAAACTGAAATCACTGTAGGTCGGACTCGTTGAGCATAATCACGAATGGACTGGAGCATGGAAATAATGTCACGTGGACGAGACATTGAAAAACGGAGGAAAGAGACAAAAGAGTCACGCTCACCATCAGAATCTACATTTCTGAAAGGGAAATAGTAATCCCAACACTCGCCTAAGTTATAATCTTCATCCTGCTGCACCGAAAGAATCCGATCTATCAGTTTGAACAAAGATGAAGTGCGGTAAGTTGGATAGGTCGTCTTCCAGTCTAACAATACACTATTGTCATGAAGTTTGTTGTTGAGATTCTGTAACCCCAAATGAGCAAATATATCAGGGCGCAGTAAAAGTACAATTCGTAAACGTCCCCTAGAATCTTTGATGTTGCCAAAGAATAAAGCATTCAATTGCCAAGTAGCCTGTGCCAATCCACGTATACATTCAAGATAACGCTCATATTCTATACCCCGTGGACGAATGTCAATACCATCAATAAACAAGATATGATCCTGACTCAACTTTAGTCTACCAATACACTCCCTGAAAGTTTTTTCGAGAAATAACAAGTTTATCTGAAATGAAGATTGGCTACTCTGAAGGCTTATTGTTTGTTTCGCATTCAAGTCAAAAAACCTGGACATAATTTTCACTGCTTCATCAGAATTCTCAATGATATTAAGGGCATTTATGATTTCCGGAGCGAAAGCATGATGGTAGAATTCTTGTATTGCATTTTCTAAAATCTTGTACTTCAAATTATTTCTGAATATGGTATGTGTGTCTTCACCTTTCTTTAGATGCTGAGACATTAGCAAGAGTAGAAGAACCTTCCAAATTGAGGTATAATCAGATAGTGTTAAATGGTGCTCTTCTCTCAACAATATGAACTTCTCATATTCTGTCTCACTAATAAAATTTATGGATCCCGTGCATCTTTTATAGTTATTATTGGAAAGGAATACTGCGAAAGCCGTCTTTCCTGTTCCTTTCTCACCAATCAAATAATAGATATTTCCCTTAAGAAGTTCATCAAGTTGAGGACTCTTGATGAAAAACTTATTGAAAAGTTCCTTATTCTCTTTCCTATTGTAATTAACGGCGTCTGTAAAGCCTAGGTTTAAATCAGTAAATTTCTTCATATATTAGAAAACTTAAATATAGCTCACTTTTTTCAACAGCCTTCTAAAAATTCACAAAAATGTTTGAATGAATGGCGAGGTCGAGCGTGTCCAAGAATCAGCAGGGGTAAGGGGCGGGCAACGGTTCTCCAAACGTGGAGCGACGCAAACATCAATCGAAGGGTGAAGGGTCGACCTGCTGGTTAAGGGTGAAGGGTTAAGGGTTGTTTTACCTTTGGCATTCCACTTCTTATATGGTTTCTTTTGTTCCATCGGTTGTAAATCATTCCGCTAAGAATCCCAAGTGCGCTAGCGTTCCGAGAACCAAGACCTCTCCTTGAATGATGCGGTCTGTTGTTTCCTTTATCAGACGTTCCTTCTCCTCTTCATCCTTATCAGTATTTCGTATCTGAGCCTCGCTATTCGCTTTATAGTACTCCGTTACGCCTTTTATCGTCTCAACGCGAACCTTTCCGCAGCCCTTGAAGGCTTTAGAGACCTCGTCAATAAACTTGACGATATTGTTGCTGTATAAAGCAGCCTTAATGAGCGCCTGTATCTTCTTCTCTTCCGGCGTCGCATTCTGCTTCGCTAATATCTCAATGAAATATATAGCAAGATTATCTTGATTCATAATACTTTAGCTATCATTAATCCATCCTCGACCACTCGGAATGAAGATTATCTGTCTCTGAGAAATCAGTGTTGGGCATAATCAAGAATTTGAGAATTTATCTATAACGAACACGGATCAAACGGATTAAACGGAAAGCACTATAGTAGAATTGCCTTCATATTTACGGAATAACCTACAGCATCTAACCGCTTAGCAAGTTTGAATTTCCAAACACCTTCACTATCAACGGGTGTATAAATAATACCATCCAAGTCTCCAGGTTTATCAACACCAGCCTCCATGAGTTCGAACACGTGCGCACGGTCAAGCTTACCAATGAAATAGCCCATCTCAAAAACAACGTTTTGACGAGCCCGTGCCCGTGTTTCTGCTTTAAAACCCTTTTCTATACTCTCACGCTCTATATCACGCTTAGAAACGCCCATGTCATCCGCTGTAAGCAAAACAATGGCAAATCCAACATCAGAAGCATTCGACTCAAACTTTTCGATTATTGTTTTACCATAATCCTCCTGCTCATGAAGAATGATTGCCTTAAGGCCCATTTGTTCAACTGTTCTGGCAACCTCTACTTTTAAAGCATCGTTATGACCATGAACAATGAAAACTTTTTTCTTGTCAATGGCTTTCTCACTAACAGGCTCCGCTACTGGTTCATCAACCAAGCAGGGTATCAAATCCAATCTATCAATGAACCCACGAATGTATGCAACTTTGTCACGGATGTGGGATTTCTGCTCTTCTACAATATCACCAATAAAGTATGAAACTCCCGTTCCATCATAGCCTGCAAGATCTGTGTTATTGGGATGCTCAAATGAACGTGTAAAGATCTCTTTACAACGATTGTCCCACATATGGAATTGACGGAAAAACTCATCTTGCTGGGCCTTATCATATTTATCTTGATAACGCGCAACCCCAAACATATCATATGAATTATGTGGGTGCTTTGAAACCTCAAACTCAAGGATTGGCTGTGCAGCAGTAATCTGGGCTTCAAGAAGCATTTTAACTTCCTCTCGAGTCTTGACCAATGTACTTGACACTGGTCGTTCTTGTTCTATTTGCTTTCTTTTTGCCATATGATGATTTTGTTCAGTACTGTTGTTTATTTAATACAATGTCATAACGCAGGTTGGTGAGTCCATCTGTTATCTGCTTTCCAAGTTTATAATCCTTGATAGGGAATATCTTGGAAATGACATCTGCCTTTATTGTATCAACCCACTCTTGGGTTATTTCTTCTCCTCGAGAAGCCTTTTCCCTAATCTGTTTTTCCAGTTCTGCAATCGTAGCGGTTCGTTCATACTCGTTCAGTGAAACAATCGCTTCCATAGCTGTCTTCTTGCTCGTGGGCTCATGATCTTCTATATAAACGCACTCATCATAGTCTGCACTCTTGGTATATGTGCCATCAGCCCTTAAACCATTCTCCCTATGAATCTTTACTGCAAACAGCGAAGAGCCAAAGCCTCGATTGACATTTGCCTTATCAGAACTCGACAGGCTATTTATCCTCTCGTCACGATAGTATAGATTGAGTACATAAAGCGCGGCCAAACCATGAATGAGGTTCTTAAGGCTACCCTTTGATAACTCTTTCACGCGGTTATGCTTCACTGCCTGATATGCTTTGTTCCAATCAGCAGAACTGGTTCCACGTTTAGATGCCTTATGTAACGGACAGAACTCCTTGTTCTCTTCCTTTTCGAAATAAATACTTGGCGACACCACCTGGACCACCTTCTTGTCAAGATTCCATAAACCATCAAGATGTGCCATACATACGGTATCGAAATACATTTCTTCATCTGGCACCACCGCCCCACCGTTGGTCAGAAATAGTTCCTTAGCCAGAGCCTCTATCTCTATCACAGTACGAATCAGCAAATCAGCGATACGCATAGAATATACATCTTGCTGTTCATCGTTGATAAAGATAGTATCCGCCAGCCCTAACAACTCGCGCTCCAAATTCAAATACACCTGCCAATATAACTGTGTCATTCTTTGACGTTTTATTCTTGTTCTTTCGTTCTCTCTTTATATATCAGTTCTTCTCTAATGTGGATAAACAAATAAATCAACCAGTCAACAAGGGCTGTTGCATCTGCCTTGCCAAGCATATCGCCATCTATAATCCAGCCTCCTGCCATTGCGAAATGCATACGGTCAAGGTTAATGGACTTGGAATTGCCAGCCAGTTCGTCAAAAATGCCTTCCTCTTCTTCCTTGTCAAGATCACTAAACGAATTCTTATCGCTCAGCTGTGCCGTGAAATGCCAGTGTGGCTGAGGGTGGTCATATCCGCAGGATTTAGGATAGCTATCCCATTCTGCCCGAAACAGTTGCTTAATCATACCGCCGCTTTCTTGGAAGAATGATACGGAGACAAAGGGTTTCATACTCTTCTTGACATCGGGTTCAATGGTTATCTTGATATAGTAATAATAGTCATCGAACCACGGAGTAACCTTCACCTCCTCACGATCGTTATCATAGCTATTGATGGCATCCACGCTACCTTGGCTGACAATGCGCCCAGGAACAAAGGTAAAGTGAACATTAACCTCCTTGCAGAAACGCCCATTGAGTTGTTCCTCAATTTGTGACTGCATCGTTTTCTTAGCCATGCTTTTAGAAGAAAGCTAAAACATACTTTTCAAAATAATCACGACGGCCTTTATAGCCCTCGGCATACTCCTTACCGTAGTTAACAAGCTGTCGGTACTCTTCAGTTTCACGAATTCCAGGTTGAGCCACATCCACAACAGGTATATCCTTGATTTGTACCTTACCCAAGTCAAATCCAGCTTTCAACGGACGGGCATAGACACTTAACAGTCTGTGAAATACCGAGCTAGAGAAAAAAGCCAAGTAGAAATACTTGTCTTCTTCGCAATACTTTTCGTTCTTGAACAGGAACACATTTCCTTCCTCAACAATGTACCCCACAGGAGTTATTGCAAAGCAATGGATATCACCATTACGCTTTGAACACAAGAATGATTCCTTGCTGCTGAAAAGTTCGACACGCGGGCGAGTTAATTCCCACCAGTTGTTGATATATTCTCTAGCCAAGACTTCTCTATGTGGAGAAAGCCATCGAAAAGACTGCTCATATTGTTGCAGTTCCTGTTCTGATTTAATTATTAGTCCTTCCTTAGAATAGGGATACCACAGATAACTACCCTCATTCACATGACCATAGTCAATGGTCTGGGAAGAAGCAAGTGGGCGATAAAGGCGCTTCTCTGCCTTTGAAAGGCCCTCATAATCAAATTTATCTATCTCAAACAGATTGCGATTGCCTTTAATTACTCCCTGGCGCACATCGAATATTCCGGATATAGGTTTCAGATCGCCACGGAGTTCACGCTCCACAATTCTTTGAATAAAGAGATCATCAGCCTGCGGCAACACTTTCCATGAATCCTTCACAATAGGAAAATGAGAAGGTGTGTAGATGTTGAAATACTCATTAATACGCTGCGGCGCATTGTCGTATTGCATTTTGCGCCATCCACGCATAGCTTCAAAAGCACTCTGCTCACGATTGCTGCACCAGATATTTAGAGGCACATAGGCAGCGGCGTTATGCTTGCGGGCCAGGAGAAAGCTGGTATCTGTCAAGGCTTCGCTGAACACAAAGTTGCCTAATTGAGCTACAGTTTCAAGTTTCATCATCTGACGGGCTGCATTGCGAAGTGGCTGGTACTGATCCTGAAGGAAGATGGATGACGGAAGTACTGCACCCAAAACTCCGTCGGCTTTCAGCGACTGCATGGCGCGGTAGAAAAAAGCGGCAGCCATATTGGGACGCTTCTTCATTTGAAGATCAGCCAACAAGTCATTGACACGTTGTTTTGTGTCAGCATCCTTGATAAGTTCAGAAGAGATGAACGGAGGGTTCATCAGAATAAGGTCATTTTCGCCCCAGTCTACTACCAATGAATCCTGCTGTCGGATGTCAACCATAATCCGGTTGTTCCACTGGTGATGGTTCTCATAATTCAACAGGAACTTGGCCGTCTGCTCAGCCATCGGTGATATATCAAAGCCCTTAAGATGGATATGTCCGGGATAATCCTTCTCGCGAAGTTGCTTCAAAACCTCCTGCAAGAATGCTCCCGAGCCACATGCAGGGTCTAGTACAGTCAAAGAAGGACTGTCAAGGTTCAAGCTCTTCAAAGCATTCTCAACAATGCTGCGCACCAGATAACGCGGTGTATAATGAACTCCAGTATATTTGGGTTGTGAAGCATAGCCCAAACGAGAGGAAATCTCACCAAACAGATTGAACTGCGGGTCAAAGTATAGAGCCTCACGATGTGCTGTCTCGAACAAAGGACCAGAGCCATGACGTAGAATATAATCCAAATCGGGTTTAATCTGGCGGACACCATGACGTATAGACTCCCGCAGAGCATCAAATCCAACTGGTTCCACTACATTGACGATTTTCCATCTATCGCAAGTGGCTTGCGACAAATCTTCCTCTTCTAAAGAAATCAGCAGTTTGAACAACAAATTAAGCGCCTCAACGGGTTCACGGCGTTCTAGGGTAAGGTTGCGCAGTTGCGCAAATAGGCCTAGTATGAACGGGGTAACATCGTCGGATGTGCGGTAACTGGTTGAGTTCAAAATCTTAAGAAACGCCTGAAACTTGTCCTGCAACACATTCAGAGCAACAGATTCGGGTTTTTGGCGGCTCCAGTTATAAACCGTAGCTTTCTCGTCACGGACCGTGATATAGTTCTTGACATCAGAAGACCACGCCGCTGAGTAGAATTTGGCAGCATCTGCCTCCTCTCCTGTCAAATCAAGGCAGAAATCATAAAGTCCGCCATCCAACAAGATATACTGCGCCTTGTTGAGTACAGGCGACAAGCGAATAGGCAGAAGGCCACTGCCCTCAGCCCAAAATTGGGTTTCATTTACTCTATGATTCATTTACTAATACTGAAAATGTTATTACTTATGTAAGTGCGGCTCTGCCACTTCTATTATCCTGCCGGTGGCGGAGTTTACGGAGCAACGGGCTGACACCGCCGTCTGGACTCCAGGCTACTTTACAATACCCTTTTCCAGGTACTCAGCTAAGTTGGTTCTAACCTTGGCGGCAGCACCTTCGGCTGCTACCTTGGCAATGTCGTGCTCTACCATGAGCTTGACGAGCTGTTCAAATGATGTTTTCGCAGGATTCCAGCCCAGCTTGGCCTTGGCCTTGGTCGGGTCACCCCAGAGGTTGACGACGTCGGTGGGACGGTAGAAGTCGGGGGAAACGCGGACGACAACATCTCCAATTGACAATTGACAATGGACAGTTGACAATTTGGAGTTGATGCTCTTGACAACACCCACTTCGTCAAGACCTTCGCCCTTGAATTCGAGTTCGATGCCGGCGTGTTTGAAGGCCAGGTCGGTGAACTCGCGGACGCTGTGCTGCACGCCGGTGGCGATGACAAAGTCCTCGGGCTTGTCGTTCTGCAGAATCAGCCACATGCACTCCACATAGTCCTTGGCATAGCCCCAGTCGCGCAGCGAGTCCAGGTTGCCCAGATACAGGCAGTCCTGCAGGCCCTGGCTGATGCGGGCAGCGGCCAGCGTGATCTTCCTCGTGACGAAGGTCTCGCCGCGGCGCTCGCTCTCGTGGTTGAACAAAATGCCCGAGCAGCAGAACATGTCATAGGCCTCGCGGTATTCCTTGACAATCCAGAAGCCGTAGAGCTTGGCCACGGCATAGGGGCTGTAGGGATGGAAGGGGGTGTTCTCGTTCTGGGGCACCTCCTCCACCTTGCCGTAGAGCTCGGAGGTAGAGGCCTGGTAGATGCGGCAGGTCTTTTCGAGGCCGCAGGCGCGCACGGCCTCCAGCACGCGGAGCACGCCGGTGGCGTCCACGTCGGCCGTGAACTCAGGAGAGTCAAAGCTGACCTGCACATGGCTCTGGGCGGCGAGGTTGTAGATTTCGTCGGGGCGCACCTTGCCGACGACTTTGACGATGCTCATGGAGTCGCCAAGGTCGGCATAGTGGAGGTGGAAGTGGGGCTTGCCCTCCAAGTGGGCGATGCGCTCGCGAAAGTCGACGCTACTGCGGCGTATGATGCCGTGCACTTCGTAGCCCTTGTCCAAAAGAAACTCGCTCAGGTAAGAGCCGTCCTGACCGGTGACACCGGTGATTAATGCTTTTTTCATATACTTGTTTTATTTGTATAATCCTATCAACTATTCTTTTTCTTTGCTACCTATCTCCTTAAGCAGAACAGCCGGAACGAAGGCTATGGCGACACTGGCTATGCCCTCCAGTTCAACGACAACACGCTTGCAGCGCTTGACACGGCGGATGACGCCTGTGATGCCGTCAAAGACACCGCCCGTAATCAGAACACGCTTGCCTTCCTTGCCAACGACAGTCTCGTCGTTGAGGAACAGCACACTGTCATCGGTCCTGGAAGCAACGCGCATGAAATTCTGCATCTGAACATCAGGCACCGTCATAATGGAATGCTCCTCTTTGGCTGTCCGGTCCATGAGATAGCGCAAAGGCTGCAACACCGTATTGATTGACTTCAAACTAGTGATCCGAGACTTAGACGAACGGACAAAGATGAGGTTGTTGATGGCAGGCACCAGTTCACGGCGAGGACTCTCCGTGTCGGCATCGGCCAACTTATACGTCATCGGCAAAAAGTTCTCAATCCCCAAGCGGTCCAGCTCTGCCTTCACCTTGAGCTCACGAGAGTATGTCACCCTCATCGGAAACCAAGACTCGGGGTCACCACACATCCTTGTGTCGCGCCCCAAGCAGTTGTTATTTTGTTCCCTTTCTATCATGCCGCTCTGATTTTCAGTAGCTTTATGACCAGGACATTCAATTCATAGGTCCCTATGACCTCGTTTATACTCTCGTTACGCGGACAAATTTACAACATTATTTGCACTTAAACAGCATTTGGGCTAAAATGGGTTGGTTAAAGTGTAAATAAAGTGTAAATTTTGTTAATTAAGCGATGATTTCGGCTGTTTTGTGACTCTTTTTGTGATGAATGAAGACGAGAACGAAGCGCGAATGAGTATCT
>JAEEGG010017961.1_pt1 | contig 14471 bp, 10 predicted proteins | sample 9134161 | NCBI WGS metagenome assembly JAEEGG01 (sample SAMN16246543, study PRJNA631951) | gut metagenome | biome: gut microbiome; feature: rumen; material: CR-attached | host: Bos | place: Iran: Karaj | collected 2018-10
TTCTGGAATCCGCTGGTATCGGTAGCAGGCGGCTTCTACACCATCTGGCACAACATCCACAACACAAGGCAGTTGTATAAAGCCAAGAAATAACTACTTTTGCAGTGATGCAATTCACGGATAAGGTAAAGGAGTTCATCAGCAGCAATGCGCTACTGAAGGAAGGTGCACACGTAATCGTGGGCCTTAGCGGAGGTGCCGACAGTACCGCCCTGCTAATGGTATTGCTCCGCCTTGGTTACCGATGCTCAGCAGTTCACTGTAACTTCCACCTGCGCGGTGCCGAGAGCGACCGTGACCAGCAGTTCGCAACCGACCTGTGCAAAAAACTTGGAGTGAAACTTGAAGTCTGCAGTTACGACACCAAGGCATACGCAGCAGAGCACGGAATCTCAATCGAGATGGCCGCCCGTGAACTCCGTTACGCCGATTTTGAGCGAATCATGAATGAAGCCGGGGCCGATGCCATATGCATAGCCCACCACCGTGACGACTCAGTTGAGACCGTCCTGCTCAACCTCATCCGCGGTACCGGAATCAAAGGACTTACCGGCATCAAACCCCGTAACGGCCACATCATCCGCCCGCTGCTGTGCGTAGCCCGTCAGGAGATTGAGGGTTGGCTCCGCCAGGAAGGCCAGCCCTACATAACCGACAGCACCAATCTGGAGACCGACTACACACGCAACAAGATTCGCCTGCAACTGCTGCCCCTGATGCGTAGCATCAACCCCGATGCCGACAACGCCATCGCCACTACAGCCGCCCACCTGCAGGAGTCATACGCCATCTATAGTAACGCAGTTGACAACGCCCTGGACGCCATAGTCACAAAGGCCGATGACGGATTCACAATTGACATCCCGCAACTGCTCAGACAGCCCTCTGTCAGCGCAGTCCTGTTTGAGATACTCTCACCCTTGGGGTTCAATAGCGCCCAGATTAATGACGTGGCAGTATCGGCCCATGCTCAGCCCGGACTGTTATTCCGCTCAGCCACTCATGAAATCATCAAAGGACGCAATGAGTTCTGTGTCCGTGAGCTTTCATCTGACAGGTTTGAGCCTATTGTAATGGAAATTCAGCCCGGCAACTCGGTTATTCTGCCCGATGGCCGCACCTTAAGCATCAGCACTGCTCCTCCCGGAACACCCATATCCAAAAATCCTGACATTGCCACATTTGACGCATCCCTGCTCATGGGAGGCTGTCTTACCATACGCCCCTGGGCCGCCGGTGACTCATTCATTCCCTTCGGCATGAGAGGACGCAAACTTGTAAGTGATTTTCTTACCGACATCAAAACAAGCCCCGCAGAGCGCAGAAACCGCCTCGTAGTATCTTTTAACAAAGATATCATCTGGGTATTGGGGTACCGCACCGACAACCGCTACCGCGTTACTGCACAGACCGCTACCCAGCTCATCCTGAGCCTCATTTAAGCCAAATAGACACAAATTTTCAACAATTCGTAATATTAATCTAAATAAATATTACGTTATAATTATTAATTGTTAACTTTGTGCCGCAATAGTACTTAAAAAGGGCCAATAAATGGACTACAATTCGACATATCTCAATTTCAATAAACCTAATTTTTCACAAATCATTTTATTTATGAAACAGAAACTGTTTGGAGCAGCCTCATTGGTTGCGTTCATTCTGTTTGGAGCATCATGCTCTAACCAGGAACAGTCAGAGTTCAATCTGGACTCTGTAAAGCAGGAGGTTACAATCTCCGCAACTGTAACTTATAGCACAGGTGTTGATGTAAACGCCACAAGCTATTCTATCGTAAACTCAAAGCCGGCCGCAGGCCGTAGGGTATTCATCGAGGTTCCCTACGCTCAGTATTCAGCACCCGCCGCAGCAGGCAACAAGATTTTTGAGACCGTGACTGATGAGAACGGTAAGTTCAGCATCACCATTCCCACCAAGAGCACCGGTATCAACGCAACCATCCGTATGGAGGAGTTCACCGACATATACCGCACCTATGAGAAGATGGGTGCCGACGGTAAACCCGTATTCAAGACCGAACTTCGCAACTATGATTTCTCTGTTGCAACCAACGGCCTCAAGCCCGGAGCATTCAGATTCCCCAATGAGATCGTTTACAACAGCACAAAGATTGATGTTGACCAGTTCTCAAACGACGTAACAATGACCGGTAAGGTTAACCTGGCTTATGAGACAGGTTTCCGTAAGGGTGCCTTCAAGGCAGCCAGCAAGGCTACCGTTGAGTTCACAGTCGTTTACGACTACGGTACAACCTCCGAGCTCGAGCTCAAGTTCGGTACCACAACCGACGCTCAGGGTAACTACTCAATCTCACTGCCCGTCAAGTCTCTGGCCGACGGTTTCCATATCACAGGCCTCAAGGTTCTGGGTATTGGCGACAGCCAGTTCACTCACTATGACACAGACTCAACAACAGTTAACGTTTACGGTGCATACCAGCTGATGAACTTTGGTAACACCGCTGGTGCAGGCGGACTCAACTTTGCCAACATCATTGAGGGTGTAACCTACAACCTGGGTTCACAGAACCTTCTGTTCACACCTTACTACAATGCAGGTGTAACCGATGCCGCTAACGCCAAGCCCGATAACTGGGATGACAATCTGATTGGTTGGGCAGCCGGTATGACAGGTTTCGATGAGTCATACTCCAAGACCGCCACTCTGACCGGTAAGGTTTACATGCCTTATCTGGTATCATTCGGCGAGGCCGCATACCGCAACGAGCCTCAGACCATCGTACTGACCGGTCCCGCCCCCTATGACAACGGTCTCACAGTCATCACCGATGCTCAGGGTAACTTCAGCGTTGATATTCCCGTACAGGATGACAATGCCATCAACTTTGCAGTTGAGCTGGCCGAGGATGTTCAGCCCTTTGAGTTCATTGACTCCAAGTCAAAGAAGATAGTTCTCCGCGAGGGTGCTTATGACAACAACACCCAGATAAAGGCCGAAGGTGCCCAGTGGTACGAGCTTGGTGATTTCTACTTCCACTACACTCCCGATGGAGGTGAGCAGCCCACAGAATGGAACGATGACCTGATCGGTTGGTACAAGAGCGCAGAGTTTAACGTACCCGTACAGGTAAAGGGTAACATACTGTTTGCAGTTGAGACCTCTTACGGTACAGGTGAGTATGTAGCACAGACACGCATCGTTGAGGTTTCTGATGCCACCAATAGCCGCACATTCGCCATCAAGACAAAGGCCAACGGTGCTTATGACTTCATGATTCCTCTTAAGGATGAGAATGATCAGCCCAACATTTCAATCACATCCGCTACCTATAAAACCAACGAGTTCGTTCACTATCCCAAGTACAATGATGATGCAACCAAACTCATCTCGGGTACATACTCCATCTACAAGACTGTTTATGACAGCAAGGACGACAATGAGGCATGGAACAACCTTGGCACCCAGTACATGTACATCGCCACAGGTGACCTTGACCACCCAGTTTCAACCTACAATGACGATCTTGCAGGCTGGTACGTTCTGGCCGATGGCAACGATGTAGTTTACAAGAACACCGCCAAGGCAACCGGTAAGGCTCTCAAGGCCGAGGAGACCGGCTTCCTGACAGGTGAATACAAGGCTGCAAAGGGCCTGCTCGTAAAACTCACCATCAACTCTTCTGATGATGTTTCCGTACTGACCAACAACTCAGGCGTATTCTCATTCAATGTTCCTATCAAGAACGTAGGTGATGAGGCTACCGTTGACGTATCTGCTACAGCTATTGATGTAGAGGACTTCAAGCATTACAAGGATGCATCAGGCAAGACCCAGATTCTTGAAGGAACATACTCCGGCACAAGCGTAGTAGAGACCGGCGCCGCATGGAACGACCTTGGCACCGTTTACTACGAGTTCTCTCCCGCCACCGGCTTTGCCATGTGGACCAATTACGCCCAGTATATAGCAGGTTGGGCCTACAAGAAGGGATACAATGTAAAGAAGGCTGTTACCGGTTCTGCCATGCTGGCAGTTGAGGACGGTTTCCGTGTAGGTCATTATGAGGCTGCCAAGAACCTTCCCGTCAAGATTTCGGCCGGTGGCATCACCTATGTAGCCCCCACAGACAACGAGGGTAACTGGAGTATTGACGTTCTGCAGCAGTTTGCTGATGACGAGTATTCTGTAACATGGAACACAGCCAGCTTTGATATTGAAGACCTGGGTCTGACATTCACACACTATCGTAACCCCGGATCAGAGGCCACAATGGATCTTGAGGGTGAATATGACTACAATGGCGATGTCAATCCTTCAAGCAACTGGTATGAGAAGGGAACCCGTTACTACATCTTTGATCCGGACGGCTCACCCAAGAACTGGGAGACCGCCCTGTGCGGATGGACTGTTTGGGCTGCCGACGAGAAGACAACTCTCTCAATTGAGGGTACCATCAAGAAAGCCGCAGAGGTTATGAAGGCCGGTACTGCAACTGAGACTTGGGTAGCCGCCCAGAATGCTACTGCCGATGTTACCATCAACTTCAACACATATAAGGTTGTTACCAACGGTAGCGGTAAGTTCACTCTCCAGATTAAGGCAAAGGAAATACCAGATGACCTGACTATCACTATTGCACCCGATGATATTAAGGAGAGTGCATTCCAGCATTGGACTGATCCCAGTGACAACAACACCAAGAAGGTGGTTCCCGGAACATACAAGGCAGTTACATCTCCCGCAAGCGTTAACACAAAGGTAATAGCCAAGGAGACTTCAGGAGCCAAGTACATCTTCAAGCCTTCTGCAAAGATGTACTTCAAGCCGGATGATGGCTCACTCACAGGTTGGGGTTCATACGACTGGAGTGGTAAGTATGACGATGAGGATTAATCTGTCATTCTAACTCAAACATTAAAAACGCTTAGTTATGACAATTAAGAAAATAACATCTCTTCTGATTCTGTCAGTGCTCCCTCTGGGAGTTCTGACAGCCCAGGAAGACAAAGATTACCTGCCTAAGGCCGGTGATCTGGCAATAGGAATTGACATGCAGCCCGTTTACAGTTTCTTTGGCAATCTTGCCAACGGTGACGCCGGTAACGGTCTGGGTCAGTTCGGCGGCGAGGATCCTTTCGGTATCACAGGCATATCCATCATGGGTAAATATATGCTTGACAAGACCACCGCACTGCGTGTTAATGTAGGTATCAACAAGGATGTTACCAAGACTTACTCATACAGTAGGGATGATGCGCCAATACTATCCCAATCAAACCCTCTTTCCGAAGCCAAGGTTCAGGACCTCAATAAGTTCAACAGAGCAGGTTACTCTCTGGCAGCAGGTATTGAGTTCCGCCAAGGTAAGAATCGCATCCAGGGTTACTTTGGTGGTGATGTAGTATTCGGCGTTGAGAAGGAGCGTTACCAGTTCAGTTACGGAAACGCTTTGACTGATGCCAACCAGATTCCTACTCGTACAGCATACAACAACGTTCCCGGCGGTTTCCCCAGCGCTCCCAAAATCGCAAACGTAGGATACTGGACCAGGACATATGCTACTGAGTCATACGCATGCACCGTACTGGCTGGTGTTGCCGGCAGGCTTGGTGTTGAGTATTTCATAGTACCTCAGCTCTCATTCGGCGGTGAGGTTTCACTTCTGGTAGCCAAGAGATTTGAGAAAGGTTCATATACAAAAGCAGAGGGTTACAACCCCACAACTGCACAGGTTGAGACTCATACTGAACTCATGCGTCCCGCTTCAAGCCAGTTCCACATCGGAACCGAGAATCTGGGCGGCAAGCTGTTCATGATGTTCTACTTCTGATAACAACCTTTATCCTGATAAAAGCAGGCTGTCCCAAATTTGGACAGCCTGCTTTGTTTATGTATCTTTGCGTCCCGATGACAAAAAACACTGACAACACGGTTCCAAAACTGATGCTACAGAAGCGGTTCCTTATTCAGGCAGTCGCATTTGTAGCACTCTTTTCCATGCTGTTCATGACTCTGTACCAACCGTTCTCAAATACCACCTGGTTCGGGTTCGGTTCATGGAAACAAGCCGGAGTTACCGTGCTGTTCTACCTGGTTGCAGTCCCCACCCTTATCATGAGCAAGTTACTGCTGTCAGGTCTGAGTACAGTTCACAGCATCACTGTAAAGCGCTTCCTTTTGTGGCACATCCTGGAGTTTCTGGTAATTGCCATAGAGTATTATTTGTTTACGGTATGCTTCAAGTTAGGTCTGTCAAGAGAGTTGCCCCGGTTACTCATTCGCATACCGTCATGTGTTGCACTGATTCTGGCCATCCCCTACACCATCGTATGGTTCTACGCCCAGTACAAGGCCAAGAAAGAGGAGTTGGAACTCTTCAAGGTCACTCATAAGCGGGAGACCATGGAATCCGCACACCGGCTCATCCAGTTCCGCGACAGCCAGGGCAAGCACAAGATGTCGCTCAGCGAGGACTCCATATTCTACATAGAGTCACAGGACAACTACGTACAGATATTTTACGATCTGGAAGGCAAACTTTCAAGTTATCTGCTGCGCTGCAGCACCCAGAAGATTGAGGAGGACCTTGAAGGCACGGGTATAGTGCGTTGCCGCCGATCATTTCTGGTCAACACCGCCAAGATAGCCCGATACGGAAAGGAGCACGGTCACCTTACCGTCACGCTTGACCATCCGTCGGGCAAGACCATCACGGTTACCCCTGCTTATTACCGCGCCGTACTTACACGGCTTTCTTAAGAATTTTTCTTACTTTTTGAATCTTTGAAGAACACTGCGAACAGCAGTGTGACCACCACCATATATCCGGCGAATATAAACCACGCCCGGCTCCAGTCAGCGACTGCCGCCCTGAACACATAACGGTCCATAACCGCACCGGCACCCATCAGACCTATAGTGGCACCCACACCGTTTGACATCATCATGAACAGCCCCTGGGCACTTGCCCTTATGCTCATGTCCACATTCTGCTCCACGTAGAGCGATCCGGCTATATTGTAGAAATCAAACGCTATTCCGTACAGGATACAGCTCAGCACAAAAAGCAGCACTCCGGGCATATCCGGAGTGCCCACCCCGAACAGTCCGAACCTGAGCACCCAGGCCGTCATGGACATAAGCATAACCTTCTTTATTCCAAACCTTTTCATAAAGAACGGAACCAGAAGGAAACAGAGCGTCTCGGATATCTGCGACAGTGACAACAGGGCGTTGGAATTCTTTACCGCGAACGTATCGGCATAAACCGGGTTTGAAGAGAATGAACCCAGGAACGTGTTGGCATAGCCGTTGGTAATCTGAAGTGCCGTACCCATCAGTATACAGAAGCCAAAGAACACGGCCATATGCCTTACTCTAAACAGACTGAAGGCATTCAATCCAAGCGCCTCCCTCAGGCTCCGGCCGGCACCTGCACCCGCGGTAGGACAAGACGGCAGAGTTAGTGCATACAGACTCAGTGCCAGTGACAGGAATCCCGACAGTATAAGTTGTGTATAGGAATTCTGCATACTTATGCCATCTATTGAAATAAAGTTTACAGCCAGCATACTGCAGATAAAGCCCACCGTTCCAAACAGACGGATTGGAGGATAATCCTTTACCGGATCTCCTCCGGCCTGACCGATAATGCTGTAACAGACCGAATTCGTAAGTGCTACGGTAGGCATAAAGAAAACTATGCTCATGGCATACAGACCAAACAGCGGCGCAAATTCAGGCTGTCCTGCAGCGGAACAGTAAAAGCCGGCCGACAGCATGAATCCACCTGCCAGCAGATGACAGACAGAAAGAGTTTTCTGAGCCTGAATGAAACGGTCAGCAACTATACCCACAAGCGCAGGCATAAACAGTGACACTATGCCGTTGGCGGCAAAAAACCACTTGATCTGACTGCCAAGACCCGCCTGAGCCAGGTATCGGCCTATCGAAATAAGATAGGCACCCCACACCGCATACTGCATAAAAACCAGCACAACCAGCCGGATTTTCAGTCCAAATCCATTCAAAATGTCACTTTTACGCATCTATAACCCATTATTTGGCCGCTAAGTTAGCATTTAATAACAAATTTGTTATAAATTTGCAAGTCAAATTCGCGTACGCACGCATATAATGAGAGGCAAAAGGGCAAAAACTCTACTTGTAATCCTATCGCTGGTTGTGGCAATCCTGAGCACCATGACACGCCCTGCATATGCACAGAGCCGTTCCATGGGTTCAAACCTGCTTAAGGTGGGTGACTCCACCGTAAAGCGCATCATGCCGGTACCTGAATCAGACAGCACATATGCCGATGCCGATTACACCGAGGTTCACTTCAGACAGAACAAAGCAGACCTGGATCTTGATTACATGGACAACGGCAAATCCCTGCAACATCTGCACAGGGTATTCGACTCGTTGGGCATAGAGAACGTTGCAGCCGTTGAGATTATCGCCCAGTCATCACCTGACGGTGGCCTGGCACGTAACGAGTGGTTGACCGAACACCGTTCGCAGGTTATCCTGGAATACATGAACCTGCACTTTCCCGAACTCAGCGACAGGATATCGCTCAACACAGTGACCGAGTCTTGGGAGAACCTCTCCATGTATGTTGCACAGGACCCCAACCTGACAGAGAAGAACAGAACCAAGATTCTGGATATCATTGACTCCCCCACCATGAGTGTAGCCACCAAGAAGTCCAGACTCAAGAACAATCTGGGCAGTCAGTCAAAACTGGGTAACATCTACTCATACCTGCTCAAGTACTACTATCCCGTCATCAGAAATACAGGTATATATGTCCTCCATACCGTTGAGCCCGTTACGGCCTTCAACATGCCGCCATTGGTTCCATACGTAGAGGAGACCAGCCCGGTATTGCCCGACACCATCGGCCCCGCACCGGCACAGTCTGAGCCTCATGTGTTTGAGGAGCCCGATTCAACTCCGCCTGAGCGCAAACGTCCGGTACTTGCAGTAAAGACCAATCTGCCCTACTACGGATTCTTCAGGAAAGACTTGGGATGGGCGCCTATCTACAACGTCGAAGCCGAATGGTATCCCACCGAGAACGGCCGATGGACACTGCTGGGAGAGTATGAATTCCCATGGCATATGGCCAAGGATAATCACGAGTGCTTTGAGATACTCAATCTTCAGCTGGAAGCCCGCAGATATTTCAAGAAAGCATCCAACCACTCCGGACACTACCTTTCAGCATACGCAGGTGTAAACCTGTTTGATATCTGTTTTGACGGCTATTCCGGACACGGATTCCAGGGCGAAGGCTTTGGAGGCGGTCTGGGTTACGGTTATGTACTGCCGCTCGGCAAGAAGCCGGACACCAGATGGAAACTGGAATTCTTTATCAAGGGCGGTGTATACGTAACATTGTATGATCCGTATGATGCAGGTAACCCGTTCCAGGGTAAATACTACTACGAATGGTATGATGCTCCCAACCTGTTCATCAGACGTAACATGATTTTCCGCTGGTTAGGTCCTACCGGTGCAGGTATCACACTCAGTTATGATCTGATCCGAAAGAAAGTCAAGAACAAGTAAATCATTCCATATTTCATTAACCCTCCCACTTATGAAAAAGAACTGTTTGCTTCTGGCCGCATTGTCTTTGTCCCTGTCTGTTATGGCTCAGAAAGAAGAAATCATCAAGACAGGATGGAATTTCGGACCGCTTCCGGTAGTAGGTTTTGACTCGGACCTGGGTTTTCAGTACGGACTGTGCTGTGACATTTTCAACTACGGCAACGGCACCAACTACCCCCAGTATGACTATAAGATCAACGTTGAGGCATCGACCTACACAAAAGGCTCCAGCATACTGCGCACATACGGAGATTTCAAGACTCTCATTCCTGACGGCAAGCTTTTCTTTGACATAACCTACTTTAACGCACCCAAATTCGGATTCTACGGCTACAACGGCTACGCCACCAAATTCGACCCCGATCTCATATTCCCCGCAGGACTTCCCGAGGATACCAAGACGGGTTACAACTTCATGTCCCGCAATCAGTTCCGTGCCTTGGCCAGCATACGCAAGACCATAACCGGCAATCTCAGTTGGGCAGCCGGTCTTGCTTTCTATCACATAAAGACGGACCGTCTGAACCTTAAGGAATATGAAGGCCAGATGACTCTATATGATGCCTATATTGCTCAAGGTCTTATCCGCGACGATGAAAAGAACGGCGGAAACGTGACTCAACTCCGCGCCGGCCTTGTCTATGATTCACGCAACCATGACAGTGATCCCACCAGAGGTGAGAACATAGAACTCTCATTGGTATATGCCCCGGATCTGATTGACGCCGGCGGCTACAGCAACCTGGGCGTTCACCTGAGCCTGTGCCAGTATCTGCCCATATTTTCAGACAGGCTTACATTTGCATACCGCGCTCTGGTCCAGGCAAAACTCTGGGGAGAGATACCCTACTATTTTACAAATAACATAAACAGCATGTTTTTCCGCAAGATGTACACCGAAGGTTTAGGCGGCAACGCCTCTGTAAGAGGACTCAACCGCAACGGTGTGCTCGGCGACGGATTCTTAATGCTAAACACCGAACTCAGATGGCGCATCTATGACTTCAAGTTCATTAACCAGAACTGGCAGATAGCCACAAACCCGTTCTTTGACTTGGGCAAGATCATTCAGCCTTACCGTCTTGACGAGCAGAAGGCAGCCATCGGCATGTATCAGGGCGACGAATCCAAGCCCCATTTCACTGCAGGATTGGGTATCAAACTGATAATGAACCACAACATGGTCATTTCATTCGAGGGTGGCAAACCTTTTGACCAGAATGACGGAACCGGACTTTGGACTAATATAGGCTTCAACTACCTGTTCTGATTCCATGCTTCGCCGTCTGCCTGCAACCGCACTGCTCTCAGTATTCATATTCCTGAGCGCATGGGCCAATGACGGCATCGAATCCACTGTCAAGCAGGGCTGGTCTGTCACACCTGTCCCCGCCATGGCATATGACTCGGATTTCGGCCTTATGGTAGGCGGATTCCTGGACATCAACTACTACGGCGGTCTCTACCCCAACTACAAGCACCGTATCTGCCTGGAGGCACTGGCATACTCCAAGCATGCCACCTTCCTTATGTTCCAGTATGACTCCAAGTATCTCATACCGGGACTGCGGACATCGGCCAAGATCTATTATGATGACAACCCGCTGTACTGGTTCTACGGATACAACGGAGCAGTGCATGACTATGACGCCAAACTGAACGCCAACCGTCACACCGGCATAGCCTATTACAGTTACAACCGCCGCTATTTCAACTCCCGGCTGGAACTGGGAGGTCCCGTCCTGCCATTCCTGGACTGGACAGCCAAACTATCATACTGGCACTACTGGATATCTGAAATCAACTGGCCCGGATATGATTCCGGCAACACCCTGTTCCGCTGGTACAAGGAGAAAGGTCTGATTGAAGAGGCCGAATCACACGGCGGCGACATACTGGAGTATCAGTTCGGACTTAAGGTCGATACCCGCAACATTGAAGCCGCCCCCTCCCGCGGAGTCTATGCCGATGTCAACATGGCATGGGCGCCCGATATCTTCAAGACCGGATATGACTATCTCAAACTGGCAGCAAGATTCCGCCACTATGTGAGCCTTGGATCTGACCGTCTTGTATTTGCCTACAGTCTGGCCTATCAGGGCACTTTTGCAGGCTACCAGCCATTCTACACCCAGTCTTACATAATTCATTTCAAGCCGTCTGACGGACTTGGAGGCTCCACCACCCTTCGTGGTGTATTGTACAACAGGGTTATGGGTAATGACTATCTGTGGGGCAACTTTGAACTTCGCACCCGCGTTATCGACATGAACATATTCAAGCGCAGGGTCTTTGGAGTAGTCACTCCCTTTTTTGATGCCGGAGCCATACTTGAGCCCTTCCGTTTTGACCGTCAGGCCCAGGCGCTGGCCGCCCGTGACAATGTGTCAGCCGGATCGTTTGACACGTACCGCTCGTCACTGCTGGACAAAGCCCAAGAGATACACATGAGTGCCGGCCTGAGTCTGCAGGCTGTCATAGATTATAATTTCATTCCATCGTTAACCTTTGGCATACCTTTTGATAAAAGAGATGGTGATTACGGTCTTTACATGGTATTAGATTACATCTTTTAGAATTATGAACGATAAAACTCCGGTCCTGCTGCTCACCGGTTACCTGGGCAGCGGTAAGACGACGTTGCTCAACCGTATCCTGAGCAACAGCAAAGGCATTAAGTTTGCGGTAATAGTAAATGATATAGGTGAAGTGAACATAGACGCCAGCCTCATCCAGCAGGGAGGTGTGGTAGGTATGAACGATGACAGCCTGGTAGCCCTGCAGAACGGTTGCATATGCTGCACCCTCAAGATGGACCTTGTGGAGCAGTTGCACCAGATAATCGCCCTGCACCGCTTTGACTATATCGTGATTGAGGCCAGCGGAATATGTGAGCCCGGTCCGATAGCCCAGACCATCGAGTCAATTCCCCGTATGGAAGCCAAGTACACCAAGGACGGCGTACCGCAGTTGGACTGCATTGTAACAGTGGTCGATGCCCTGCGTATCCGTGACGAGTTCGGTTGCGGCGATGACCTGGTTAAGAAGAATATCGGCGAGGAGGACCTGGAGAACCTGGTCATCCAGCAGATTGAGTTCTGCAATATAGTTCTGCTCAACAAGGCATCCGAGGTAAGTGCCCAGGAGTTGCTGCGCATACGCAAGGTGGTCCGTGCCTTGCAGCCCCGCGCCCGCATACTGGAGTGCGATTACGGTGACATAGAGCTGGAGAATATTCTCAATACAAATATGTTTGACTTTGAGAAAGTTGCCACCAGCGCCACCTGGATCCATGAGATAGAGAAACGCGGCGATGAATTGGAGCATCAGGAAGAGGAGGAGCATCATCACCACCATGATGACGATGACGACGATGATGACGATCACGATGAACATGAGCATCATCACCACCATGACCACGAGCACCATCACCACCACGACCACGAGGGCGGTGAGGTCGAGGAATACGGCATCGGCACCTATGTATATTACGCGCGCAAGCCGATGGACCTGAACCGTTTTGACTGGTTCGTATCAAAGAAGTGGCCCAAGGGCGTTATCCGCACCAAGGGAATGTGCTACTTTACCGATGAGTTTGACATCTGCTACCTCTTTGAGCAGGCCGGCAAGCAGATGTCACTCAAGAACGCCGGACAGTGGTACGCCACCATGCCCGAGAACCAGCTGGCCAACATGCTCCGCTCCGATCCCACCCTGGCTGCCGACTGGGACGAGACCTACGGTGACCGTATGCAGAAGCTTGTGTTCATCGGCCAGAACCTGGATAAGGCGTATATTAAGCAGGAACTTGACGCCTGCCTGGTGGATTGATGGAAAAGATGTTGGAGGAGCACGGGATTAAGCCGACGGCAAACAGGCTGCTGGTACTAAAGGCGTTGGCCGGATTTGACCACCCTGTCACCATGTCTGAGCTGGAGGACAGTATTGACTCCATTGATAAGTCGGGCATATTCAGTACTCTGATGCTTTTCAAGGAGAAGCACCTGCTGCATCAGATTGATGACGGCTGCGAGGGTGTCCGTTACGAACTCTGCCGTGCGCACGGGGATGTTGATGATGACCGCCACGTACATTTTCACTGTGAGTCCTGTCACCGCACATTCTGTCTTGAAGAGCTGCCCATACCCCAGGTGGATTACCCTGACGGTTTCCAGGTGGAGAGCGTCAACTACATGGCAAAGGGAATCTGCCCTGAATGTACCCGCAAAGGCTACACTATCCATACCCATCACCACCATCAATGAACCGCATCCTGCTACATACGTGCTGTGCACCGTGCAGCGGAGCCATCATTGAGTGGATGCTAAGCAACGGCTGGCAGCCTACCATCTACTATTGCAACCCCAACATCTACCCTCTGGAGGAGTATCTGATCCGAAAGGAGGAGTGCACCCGTTATGCAACCGGACTGGGGCTGGAGATAGTTGATGCTGACTATAACCACTCCGCATGGCAGTGCTGCGTAAAAGGCCTGGAAGATGAGCCCGAGCGCGGCAAGCGCTGCCTGGAGTGCTTTAAGATGCGCCTATTGAGTGCCGCCAGATATGCATCTGAACACGGATTCAGCATCTTCACCTCCACCCTTGATTCAAGCCGATGGAAACGCCACGACCAGATTGTGGAGGCCGGCAATTGGGCTGCCACCCAGTTCCCGGGACTTACGTTCTGGGATAAGAACTGGCGCCAGGGAGGCCTGCAGGAACGCCGCTCGCAGATTATTAAGGAGCAGGATTTCTACAACCAGCGCTACTGCGGCTGCGAGTATAGCATGCAGGTCATGCATGATGACAAGAAACAGGCCCGCCAGCGCATCCGCCGGCTCATTTCAGTAATGACTCCGGAGCAGAAAG
>JAEEGG010017963.1_pt1 | contig 14471 bp, 8 predicted proteins | sample 9134161 | NCBI WGS metagenome assembly JAEEGG01 (sample SAMN16246543, study PRJNA631951) | gut metagenome | biome: gut microbiome; feature: rumen; material: CR-attached | host: Bos | place: Iran: Karaj | collected 2018-10
TGGGTTACTGTGAAGGTGGTGTCAGGACGAAGGGTCAGCTCTTTCTGGAAAGCGTTTTTGTTCTTGGGGAGAGATGCCTCTGGGCCTGTTTTGCCATTTTTACCAGTATCACTGGTCTTACGAGTCGCACTAGTTTTACTAGTATTACTCGTTTTCTTAGTCTGCTTCGCTACGGGCTTGCGGAAACGCTCGTTCGCCTTCTTGAGGAAGGGGAAGTGGTTGTAAAGCGTCTCCATATTGAAGTTACCATTGATGTTCAGCTGACGATTATTCGAAATGGTATTACCCAGACTGGTACCATCGGTCAGCTCTGTACCACGCACCCAGTTATAAGTAGCATTATACGAAGCATCGGAAGTCACCCAGTCGAAGATGGGCAACTTATTCAGTGGCAACTGATAAGATGCCGTGAAGGTCTGGCGATAGTCGAGCGGACGTCCGAAGTGCTTGATGCTCTGCCATACCGAATCCTTCCAGGCACTATAATGGTCTGGATAAAGGTCCTTGTTGATGGGCAGGTTGCTCAAGGGTTGTTCTATCTCAGCCTGCGTGCCCGACTGGAAATTCATGTGGAGGTTGCGGGTAAGGTCCCAGCGCAAGGAGAAGCTACGATTCCACAGGAACTGCGAATTGAAGATGATGGGAAGCTTGGTACCACCAAGGTCGGACATGTTACGCTCCTGCGACTCATTATAGAGGCGCATCAATTCAGAATTGAAGGTAACACTCTGAGGCAACCAGTTCAGGGCCAGCGCCTTGGGGAAGTCCATCCATTTCGACTTGCTCTTGGTCTTCTTAAACGGTTCCCATGCTTTATAGACGGGCGAATAGCTGTAGTTCAGCGAACCACGCCACTGGTCTTCCTTATCATAAACGGTTGTCTCGCCAGAGGTTTGTCGATGCGAATGACTATACGAGAAGGAGAAGTTGGCAGGGTCGTAAGGCATGGGGTGACGCTTGGTCTTGATACCAAAGCGCACATTCGACAACGAGAAGTTGGTATTGGTTGTCTTGGTAATCGCTATGCTCTCGATAGAGTCGCGTTCGTGACTATTCATTACCTCCAGGGCATCGTCCAATTCCAAGTCGGTGTCCAGCGGGTTATACTTCGGACGGGTTTCCTCCTTCGTCACAGAGTAGTAAAGAGGTGCTGTCACCTTCATCTTGTCGGGGAAGAACTTACCCAACTCCACGCTGGTGGTCAGCGAGTAAGTCTTGTAGTCGTCCTTCGAACGGGCAGCAACACCATCTTCCAAACCACCAAAGCCTTCAGAGATAATCTTACCCGTCAGGTTAATCGTTCCCACATCGGAAAGCTGGACGTTCAAGGCTCCAGAAGCAGCCCATCCTCCATGACTGACAACATCCAGCAGGCGCAACTCGTTCACCCATACCTCACCCGAGCGAACGGTACCATAAAGGTTGCGCACACCTATCATCATGGTCTTCACCTCGCCCAACGTAGGATTACCCATAATGCTTACCTTATTATTCGGATGGTCTGGGTCGTAGTCAGAATAGAGCATGTTATAGCTTCCTGTACCCAACGAGCGCGCCTTGTTGCGAGCCTTCTTCAGACGTGTGAAGATGCTAAGGTCCACATCAAACATATTGGCCTCTGGCCATACCATCCTACAATCGTTGACATTATACTTATTATAATCGCTGCGATCAGGAGTCAGCTTCAAGGGGATGACATACTCGTAGTAGTTGTTGTTATAGTCGCTACCCATTCGTACAAACACTGCCAACTGATCGTCAGCCAACTGATCGTCGCTAATCAGATGGTTGGCATGGATGAACATCTGCATGCGATGATACAGTCGCAGGTCGAGGGTGGTGTTGCGATAGACCGCTTTCGATTCGCCAGGAGACAGGTTCTTCACCACCATGTCCAAAGCCTGCTCGTTAGCCTCTGTCAACTGAGGCTGCGAGGGGTCAACAACACGTGAGATACCTGGAGGCATCACATAGTTGACGGGCTTTTTATTGTTGTTCTCCTCAATGTTGACAGCACACACCTCAAACGTACCGCTACTGCTACCCGTTGTCAGCGGCTTGTCGTAGATACGCCACTCGCCACGCACCAAATCCAGCGAACCGAAACGCAGCACGATAGGATTGTAGAAATTGGTCAGGAACATACGCATGAAACGGATGCTGGTCAAATCGACAGGACCTTCCTTGTGGCTATACTGCGACAGAGGAATACGGAACTGATACCACTTCACCGTCTCGACATTACCATTGCGCAAGGTAACGGTAGCCTCACGGATATCGGTAATGAAGTTATGTCCAACCACCATATCCTCAGGACGTACACTCACCTGATAGCGCAGATAGCGCTCATACTCATTCAGCGTATAGTCCTGATTGATATCCTCCACATCCGGATAGGTCTTATATGACGAGTCGTAACCCTCTGGTTGCTGGTCACTGTCTGGCGAGTTGCCCTGTGGCATGTTGATGCGCTTGTAGCGCTCCAGGATGCTGGCCTTACGTTCGTCAAGGTCACTTCCACGGAAGTAGTGGTAATTATCATTGGCGGGATCGTTGTTCCAGGCCGCCCGCACACTGTCGTTGACGGTTACATGGCTTAGGAAGTCCGCATAGGCGGGATAGCTGCGCTCCTCCTCGTCCGTCAGTCCATTCAGTCCCACATCCTGCTTGGCGCGTGCTCCACTGCTGGTAGCAAACGCATAGGTCTGGGTGGCCTGAACGGGAATCTTACCCCATGCCGTATAGTTAAACGTATTGGAACCATCAACGGGCATTCCACTCTCATAGAACTTCTTGCCATCACGCAGAATATCCTCGCTCACCTCGCCCAGGTCGATGTACAAATCACCACCATAGCTACCGGCATTGCTCTGGTTCTTGGTATAGATAAAGGGGTCCAGCAACCAGAACTCGATATACTCCACATTAGCAGCCTCGAAATCGTTGGTGTCGAGCTTACGCATCATTCCTCCCCAGCGATTCTGGGGGTTGCGCAGTCTGCCGTTCATGTTGACATCGGTAGTCAGGTTGTAAGGTCCACGTTCATCCGGATAATAGGCCAGGTCGAGCACGGGCAGGGTGTTCGTGGCTCCGCTATAGGTACTCTGGTTACGGTTCGGATAGAGCTCGTTCACATAGACGGCACGCACATAGTGGTTGCTCAGCTGGTCAAGGTCGCTCTTGATGTGGCTGGGCGTCAGACTGGAGGTGCGGTAGGTGAACAGTGGGTCGATGGTGTACCACGCCAAGAGGGCACGATTGAAACCACTGGTCACGGAGTCCTTGTCGGCATATTCCCTGAACGTGTTAGGCACACTGGAGATAACCCACGTCTTAGGTTCCAACACCGTGATACCATTCATCGAACTCTCAAAGTCGTCGATATACGAGGCATTATCCTGCGTACCACTGGCTGTTCCAGCTATCAGCTGCGCAAACTCACCCGTAAAGGAAATCTGCGAGGGCTGTGTACAATGCAGCAAGGGCAACTTGTCCAGCATTCGTGTCAGCCACTGGCTCTCCGTCTTCCAGTTGATGTTCAGTCCCCACAGCGTATTCTTCAAGGGTTCCGAACCCATCGTCACCTTCGACGTGAGAGCCTGCTCACTCAAATGTTGCAGTGTACCACCTATCTGGAAGTCTTTCGAGAAGTCGTATTCCCAGTTGAAGCCAAACATACGCTTGCGCTGCATACCATATTCGCTATTGCTCTCCAGCGACACACTGACATTCGTTCCTGCGTCGATGATGCTTTGGTTGAGGATGGTCACCTCACCAGCGGAATAGTCCACGCTATAGTCGGAACCTTCCTTCAGGGTGACGCCACCCGCTGTCACGACTACGGAGCCTTGGGGCACGTTATAGGCACCCAGGGAAATGACGTTGGCAGAGGAACCCTTAAACTGACCCACCAACAGGAACTTGTTCTTATTGGTCATCTGGCGCGCAGCTGTACGGGTCGTATCATAGAGTTCTTCAAAGGTATATTTGGCTATCACGTCTTCAGGCAATCCGCACGTTTTCAGGAAGTCGTGGAGCGTCTTGCCAAAGGGTTCTGCAGAGGGGAAGAACACACGACCGTTCGTCACGGTATATCCCTCTACAAAGTCGAAATATCCATTCGGATTCGCACGCATATTATCGTCCAATCGGTCACAACCCAATCCGCGCAACAAGGTCTGGTTTTTCGACGCATTTTCAGGGATATAGTTCAGATAGACACCTGCTGTATCGCTCTGATACTTGATATCCAGACGGAAGCGGGTGCGCTCTACGGTAGAAGCGAGATAATAGACATTCTTCATCATCAAGTCCCAGTTGGGCTGATAAGGACTGTTACTCGTATTCTTCAGGGCTTTCACAAAGAGGGCAGCGCCCGCATTATCGTTCATATCTTCAGCAAACTCGCCCACGCGGTAGGTCTTTCCACCATAGGTGAACTCATAAGCCACCGCCAGCACTTGGTCGGTTTGCAACGAGGTTTTCAGCGAGATATAGCCCAACGCATTGTTAACGGTATATTCCGATGAACTCAGCAGTCGCGCGGAAGCCAGTTTCTCGTAGTCCACGCCACCCTCAAAATAAGGAGGTACCAGCACACTGCTCGTAAGGTCAATGTTACGGGCCTCGGCATAGGTGGTAATCAATTGTCCATACTCGCTGTTGGCATCATTGTCAGGCACTTGCGAAGCAGTACCACCCCCACCCCATTTCGAGGATGTGCTCTCAGCCAGTTCCGAGAAAGCCACGACGTTACGGGTGTTTGAGGTTGTAGCCGTCTTATTGGTTATCCACACCTCCACACGCGTCACGTTGATACCCGTTGTCAGGTTAGGCAACTGCTTCATGGCAGCATCGTAGTGTTCACGGAAATAACGGGACAGGAAGAAGTGTCGGTTCTCTTCATAGTTGGCCACATTCAACTCAAAGGGCGTCATCTGCGTACCACCTTTCGACGAAACGCTCTTGGTGGTCGAATTCTTCTGCGAGATAACTGTCTGCAGTTTCAATTTTCCAAACTGCATGTCCGTGCGGAGACCAAACAAGCTGCTTGCACCCTTCACCAGCGAGTTGTTCGATGGGAACGTCACATTACCCGCCTCCACCAGCTTGATAATCTCGTCCTCCTTACCCTCGTAGCGCAGTTTGATGTTCTTCGTGTCAAAGTCGAAAGTGGCGTCGGTGTTGTAGTTCAGGTTCATGTTCACCTTGTCGCCCACCTTACCGTTCACGTTCAGGTTAATCTTCTCGTCAAAGTCTATAGACTTGGTGCGACGGTTGTTTTCAGGCAGCGAGGGGTTGTCTATAATCTTCAGGTTACCACCCAGCTTCAGCTCTGCCGTTCCTTGTGTCTTGATGCGCACACCACCAGGACCGAATATCTTCTCGGCAGGTCCCAGGTCGAAGTGCATATCAGCAAAGCTGAACTTCTCCTTGCCCTTGTTCTGCACGTTCTCCGCATCCTTCTTGCGGAAGAATTGATGCAGTTCGCGCTTCTCGCTCCATGCCCGGTATTCTTCAGGGGTCATCAGCACGGGGGCATTCAGATAGTTGTCGCCAATCTTCGAACCAATGACATACATGCCCGTAGAGTCGTTATACTCCACCTGCTGACGGATATTCTCCGGGAATCGCAGGTCAATGGCAAAGGTGTCCAGGTCTGACACCTCCACAGGGGCCGTCTTCTGAATCTTCCAGCGGGGATGCAACAGCGAGTCGGGAATCTCCTCGTCCTCGTCAACATGCAAGATAGGTTGCTCCTTAGCCACAGACTTCTGCTTCTGTGTCTTATCATCCTGAGGAGGCATAGCCAACGCACTGATGCTCAACAGGATAAGGGCTATATAGGCAACCCGCTTCAAATGCTTACTTGATTTGTTTCAACGCCAGTTTCACCACTTGCTCTACGGGCAGATCGGGCTGTTCCGTCAGGATGGCCACCACCACTTTCTGCGTAGGAGCAGGGGCAAATCCCAACATGGTCAGCGCACTCACGGCCTCGTCCTTGACGGCATTGTTCACAGGAGCAGCCATCGTGCCACCGGCAGGAATCTCATCGGTAATGCCCAAGGCCACTATCTTGTCGCGCAAATCAACGATGATGCGCTGGGCTGTCATCTTGCCAATGCCCTTGATGCCCTTGATCAGTCGCTCGTCGCCACGCGAAATGGCATTGCACAGCTCTGCCACACTCATCGACGACAGCATCATGCGCGCCGTGTTAGGTCCTACGCCACTGACCGTAATCAGCAGTTCAAACATCTCACGCTCCTTCTTGGAAACGAAGCCGAAAAGCACATGAGCATCCTCGCGGATAGACTCGTAAACATACAGTTTCACCTCTTTTTTGCCCTGAATGGCACTGAAGGTGGTCAGCGAAATGTTGAGTCCGTAACCCACTCCTGCAGCCTCGACCGTAGCCATTGCCGGGGAAAGTTCTGTCAACTCACCCTTGATGTATTCTATCATAATGTTCCTAATAATGTATTAATACAACTTATTAAACGACCTTGCCTTACATTTTATTGTATTATCCGTGAAAAAGATGACAATTTGTTACGATGTGCCACTTTTTAGAAAATTTTTCCGTCAATTTGTTACGCATTTCAATAAAATGGTGTAATTTTGCAGGCTGAAAAGATGTTAATAACAACAAACAGTATAAAGACAATGAAAAAAATCAGAGCAGCCGTCGTAGGTTACGGCAACATTGGAAAGTACACCGTTCAGGCATTGGAAGCCGCTCCCGACTTCGAAATCGCTGGTATCGTACGTAGAAGCGGAGCTGAAAACAAACCCGCCGAACTAGCTCAGTATGAGGTTGTTAAGGATATCAAAGAACTGAAGGACGTGGACGTAGCCATCCTGGCCACCCCTACCCGCTCTTGCGAGGAATACGCCAAGCAGATTCTTCCTTTGGGCATCAATACCGTTGACTCGTTCGACATCCATACCAACATCCGTGGCTATCGTGAGCGACTGATGGAAATCAACAAGCAGACCAATACCGTCAGCGTCATTGCTGCCGGATGGGACCCAGGTTCCGACTCTATCGTCCGCACCCTGATGCAGAGCTTGGCTCCCAAGGGACTGAGCTACACCAACTTCGGACCCGGTATGTCGATGGGCCACAGCGTGTGCGTACGTTCTAAGAAGGGCGTCAAGAATGCATTGAGCATGACCATCCCCTTGGGCGAAGGCATCCATCGTCGTATGGTCTATGTAGAGCTGGAGGATGGTTACAAGCTGGACGATGTGGCTAAGGACATCAAGGCCGACCCCTACTTCGCTTCCGACGAGACCCACGTGTTCCAGGTAGAGAGCGTTGACGATGTTCGCGACATGGGCCATGGTGTTAACCTCGTTCGCAAGGGTGTCAGCGGTCAGACCCAGAACCAGCGCCTCGAGTTCAACATGCAGATCAACAACCCCGCTCTTACGGGTCAAGTACTGGTTAACGTGGCTCGCGCCTCTATGCGTCTGCAACCCGCTTGCTACACCATGATTGAGATTCCGGTTATCGACATGCTCCCTGGCGACCGTGCCGACCTCATCGAGCATCTGGTATAATCACACAAGAACTAATCCATAAGAAAAGCGTCTCTAGTTAGAGGCGCTTTCTTTTTGTTTCTCTTCAAACCATTCCAGTTTGTCCTGATAGTACTTCCGCAAGTCCTTCCACTTGTAGTAAGGATATTGCTTCGTCTTCACAGGCAGCGTCACCTCGCGCTCGTTCAGCAGCGCCTTTACCAAGATGTCGCCCTTGCCGTTTACAGGACGGTAGAACACCAGCTGAATGTTGCAGGCCATGGGGAAAATCTTGTAGTTGCGCCATTGCTCGTCCAACTTCTCCAGATCGTCAACCTTCGCTCCGCAGTTGCCTAGCTCCAGCAGACAAGCCAGCGGCATCACGCACACCTCATGTCCGAAGCGCAGCACGGCGCCCGTCTGTGTCGTGGTGTCAGCCACCTGGATGATGTCTTTCAGCAGGTTCGCCTGACTGAATGGCAGCACACCGCCAGTCTGTGGCGAAGCAGCATAGTCCAGATACCATCTGATGTTACGCATGCGCCACTGGTAGTAAATCTCGTCCTCCGTAAAGATGGGATAGAGGTCCAGATCGTATTCGTGACTCTGCATATTGCTGGCCACGTCGAACAACTGATACACCAGCGGTGCCCCACCCTTCAGGCTGTCGTTCACCCACTGGGCATCGTTGAACAACACACCCATCAGTCTTTCAGGCTTGCTGTTCTTGAAGAATTCGCGCTCCTTCTCGTGGCGCAACTCGCGACTCTTCTCACGCGCCTTCTTGATAATGTCCGTACGAGGCTGATTCAGATAGTATTGCAACGATTCGCTAGCGTCATTATGGAACGTAGCTGTAGGATTGGCAGCAGCCAGTTCCTCACACTCAGCCACCATCGACAAGATGCAGCGAATCACCACCGTTGAGCGCGCGTCAATGTGCACACCCTCCTTCTTGAAAATCTCGGGGAAGTTCTGCACCATGCGCTTTCCTATGCCGTGATGCTGTCGCTCACCCACGCTGGAGAGGTCGCCCGTACGCTTGATTGAGGTCTTGTAGATTTCCTCCACCTGTCTCAGCACGTCCTCACCCGTGGCCGTCAGTTTGCCCTGTTCCTTCGCCTTGCGCAGGGTTTCCAGGGGGTTCAGATAGCTGTTCTCACTCGTCAGCCATCGTGAACCGTGACGTCCGTAGTGGTTCATCAGGTAAGGCTCATACCCCTTCGGAGCAGGAGTCAGTGCCTTCGTAGCGGGATAGTTGTCATAGTCCAGATAATTGCTGGCCGACAAGAATTTGTTGGCCTTAATCTCCTCACGCGCTGTCTGTGCACATAGCCCCAGCGCCATACAGAGGGTCAGTAGAATAGTTGTCAGTCTTTTCACGTTTTATTATTTAATGTATATATTAACCGTCGACTTGGTTTCCTGTCCCATGGCGTTATAGGTAGTTTCCACCTTCATGGTCTTTACCCATCCGTCGTCCTGCAGTTCGTAGGTAGCCGTCTCTTTCGCGTCAATCTTCAGCATACCGCTGTTCATCAGCTGGTCAATGTTCTCCTTCACCATGTCAGCCTGGGCGGGCATAGCCTTCTCCACCTGACTGATGATGGCCTGCTTCATCTCGTCCTTGGTCATGTTCATGCTACCGTTGGTGGTAATGCTCTTACCGTTTACGAAGTACATACGCTTCATCTTCATACCCTGCTCGTTGGTATATTCGTCCTGCATACCCGTCATCAGCGACTTACCGTTCAGCATCATCGGGCTGGTCGTGTTCTGCATACTCTTCAGCAAGTCCTCCTTCGTCACGCCGTTCATAACCTGGTTCTTCAGCGCATCCTTCGCCATCAGCTGACTCAGCATGGGCACCTGCTTGTATAATTCTTCCACCAGATTGTTTGCAGTCTCGTCTATTTTCACCTTCAGTTCGTCATAGTTGTCCAGGCTCTTCACTTTTCCGTCCTTATCGGTGGTCAGTCGCAGGGTCAGACCCTTCATCAGCTGCTGCGCACCACTCATCATCAAGCCTGCTATGTTGCCCTCCTTGGCGTCGGTCTTGAAGTCGGTGGTCAACACCTCCATCCTGTAACCATCCTTTGTCTCGCCCGTCACGGCATACTTTGTCTCCAGTGTCATGTTCACTTCCGGCTGTCCGGGAATCGCTATCTTGCTCTCTGTTACATACACCTTCGTCATACCCTTGGCCATCTTCGGGGCCACCTTCGTCTGAGCCTGTGCGCCCAGCATCATTGTCAGCATCAAGCCGACCATCATCATTTTCTTCATCGTTATTGTGCTGTATTATTTTCAGGAATCAAATTACCCTTCTCGTCAAATTTAAACGTACGTGTGTAGTCCAGTACACCCTGGTTGATCAGCTGTGCAAAGTCAGCCACTTCGGCTCCCTGGACCGTACCTGCATCCCCCACTACGTCTGTTTCGCCCATACCTATCTGGTAGCCAGCAGCATTAAAGATACCATATTCTGCTTTCGTGCGGGTGGTATATTTAAACGACTCCAAATTGTCAATGCTCTGCTTCAGCGTCACCTTACGCGAGAACTTAAACGTGGTGGGCAGTTCGCCGTTTGCCGTTGCATAGCACACATAGTCAGCATCCACGTATTCACTTGTCAGCACGGTTGTCTTCTTATTACCCAGTTGGTCTTCGATGGTCAACTCTATAGTACAATAATCCAACATATCCTTCGTGTTGTCTATGTCGAACTGCATCATCATATACTTCGGAGTCTTGTCATAAGCGCCATCGTCGTTGCTACTGTCGCTATTACATGATGTCAATACTGTTGTGGTCATTGCGCAGCAAAGGACGGCTGCGAGCGTCATCAATACTTTTTTCATTTTCTCTTTTCTTAGTTCAGTTAATTAAGTTAATATTTATTCTGCCTACAAAGGTAAGTATAATAAATGAGACTGCCAAACTTTGGCAGTCCCAATTATCATCTTTTAAAATTGGTTCTTCTGCGATTACAGCTAGGCTTTACCGCAAAGTGAATCCAGATGACGTGTGCCTTCTGTTCTATCAGCAATTCATCGAAATCCTCGTGGTTCAGGTCTGAGATGTCGAGCAATATCGCTGCGTAGCGCAAGGCTTGTTCAATACCGATACACCTTATATCAACGGCGCACCCCGTTAAGTGATTGCTCAACGTAGCGCCACCTACCGCTTTGTTCACTTCGGGCGAACGGAACCCTGAGTTGATGATGATGGGGTCGTCGCCATCTCCATAGAGGTCGTTCCACTTTTTCCTCAATCGTTCCAGCCATTTGCATAGGCGCTTTAGATTATTCACTTGTGCCTCGTTGGGCACGTTCTTAATTCCAGTGTTCGTTTTCGTTAACTCAGCGAGTTTGAAGTGTGGCGTTAAGCGAGTGCAATCAATCTTGATTGAATTGCCGAGCGCAGCCACACTCGACGAAGTCAAATGCTCGCTGAGATTGCATAGTTTATCCATTTCTTTTCTTCTTGTTTACGTTAATCGGTGTACTGTTAGGGAAGGCGATGCTGTAAGCCTTATCGAGGGCTCTCAGATTGATTTTCCAAAAGCTGATGCCCGTCTTCACCGCCACAATCGCTCTTAATAGTTCGCGATGTTTGCGCGGATAGAGCGAAGGTGCAGGCAGTTCGTTCCAGCCTTCCTGCTCGCACAAGCGGCACACTTCCCAGATAAAATCGTCATCGGCTTCATAGCCGAACCATGCTTTCAACACATTGCGGATGCAGAACCGCTTATACTGACCTGTGAGGAGGCGCCTCGTGCGCTCCAGCTTTCGCCAGAGCACCACGAAGCATGCCTGATTGTTCTCTATTGTAACCATATCTTTATCTACATTAATTGCCATCACGCAGAAAACTTTTGTTTGTACGCTTCCGTCTTGCAGTAACGTCCGCTCACCTCGTCGTAGGCTATGTACCCACGACTCTGCCATACGCGCAGGGTACTCTCACCGTCGCCATTGCGACCTTGCTGCTGGCGCATCTGGCGGTACTGCTCTTTCGTGAACTCATCAGGCAACAACTCCAGCAGATTTTGTGGTCCCGACTGGCGCTGAATCTCCACTTCCTCGCGCAGTTCTTTCTCCAGTTGCTGACCGAAATACAGCATCTTGCACCACAGGTTATATTGCTCGCTCCAGCGCACAAAATCCGCAATCTCCTTCGACCACTTGTAGCCGTGCGCCACATAGAGCACCATCCCTTTCAACCAAGCTATCACGTTGGCACGATACGAGAACACCCTGTAGGCCTCGCTCTCATAGAGCTTGGCAGCATCCTTGTTCTCTTGCTTGATGTCCAATGCCAGCTTCTTCGACTGCGAGCACTCTATCAGTCCGTTGGCAGCCTCCAGGCGGTCGATGTAGGGCTTCAGCTCCTGCGCAAACGTGTGGTCGTAGATGCCCAGAATCGGTGCCGTATCATCGTCGTCATCGGCCTTGATAATCGTCGAGATGTCCAGTCGGCTCACCGTTCCGTCATTCACCATCTTGAAGAAAAATTTCTTGGCGTTGGGAGGGGTCGTTGACGCGTTAAAGTTCCACCTTAAGGGGGCTATACCCGATACGCTGTCGGCACCTACGCGCTCCTGACCGGCATCAGAGTTGTCAAACGCCTTACGAATCAGCAGACCAACCTCATCCACCGTGCCCTTCGACGTCACCTTCTTCAATCCCTCTATCTCGTCCACGATGGTATAGATGAATCGCTGGCCGTTGTTGTTGGCATCTACGATGCGCTGGTTAAAGACGGCATCTGTCAGGTTGTCAATCAACATCTGGATGCAGATGTCCGTGGGCCGCGGGTCTTTCTTCTGCTTCGCTCCCGGGTTCTTCTGCTTCCACTCGGCTTCACGCTGGCGGTTGGGCTGGTCGCGCTGCTTGATGTCCTCCATGATGTACTCGATAGGCTTCTTGATGGTACCTTTACCAATACTCTGACGACCTATCAGGACGTTCATAAACGTGGCCTCGTGCTCCACGTTATCCCAGTAGCGGAACTTCACGCCGTGCAGGTGGGCACCCAGCCCAGGGAACACCGCATTGGCCACAGCGGGCTTGTAGAACCAGGGGACGTTCTTCGTCAATAGCCTAATCAGTGGCGGCAACTTCTTGGGCATCGCCGGTGGAGTGGTCAGCGTACCGCCACAAGCCTTGACTGCTTGTTGTGACTTCAACGCCTGCAGCACCTGCTTCAACCTGTAGGGCATACCCTTGCGAGGCTCTTTCAGCGCATTCTCCAGCGTCTTGCGCCATTCCTCGCCGTTGTCTCCCCAATAGTTCGGAATCACCGCCGTCATCTTCTCCAGCGAGAAGCCGCAGATGCTACGCAAGGTCACCGCCAGTTCGAACGTCAGCGCGTTACGGTCGCCCTCCACAGGCTCCTTACCATCGTTGAATAGTTCCCAGTACTTCGCGATGATGTCCTTGAACAACACACCGTTGTATCTTGCCTCGGGGTCAAATGATGGCTGATGTTTGAGGTCTGATGGCTGAGGGACAGCCTCTTGAGTTTCGGCTTGCCGCTCATATGAACGAAGTGAGTCTTGAGAACTGCAACACTGCAACGCTGCAACAGTTTCAAAGATCTCGTCGTCAAGGTAGATGAGTTCAGCTTCTGTCGTGGTAAAGAACACGCGGGTGATATCCTTCGCTTGCGCATCAAACTTCACGCCCAGCAACTCGCTTGCCCATTTCAGGTTCTCCTCCTGACTGAGCTCTGGGCGACGGCGGAACACCAGATGGTAGCCCTTTGTCGCGCTCCGCTCCAGCATCTGCAGTCCTAGCACATCTTTCTTGGCAAGCACCATCTCGGGCACCTTCTCCATACGCTCGCTGAGCCACGCCTGCTGCTCCTCTGCCGACAGCTCCGCAGGCGCCTTGAAGTCGATATCCATCCCCACGGTGGTACTCATCCGTTTCGAGCCCTTCAGTGTGCCGTCATCGTTAGGCAGACACGAGTAATTCATCTGCACCAGACTCGCCTTCAAGGCCCCGTCGCCCTGTCGGATGCGCGCCACATTCTCCTTCTGGAAACCTCCATTCCTCAGCTTCAGATACTCCTCTCTCGTGAGAACGGGGCGCATCATCTTCACCCCGTTCTGCTTATAAATCACATGTACACTCATATTTTTATTAATGGAACACGAAGATACGAAGGTACGAAGTTTTTTCTCATTCGAGAATCTCCTCCAAGTCTATTCCTTCGTTTCTTCGTTCCTTCGTGTTTAGTTAGAATTAAAAATTAGGATAACCAAGTTTCGAGTTTAGGAATCTGAGTCCATTGAGGGTCCACGTCATGTACGTGTGTATTTTCTTCTCACCCTTCAGCGAATAGCTGACGTGGGTTCGAAGGGCTGTCAGTCCGCGGTCGGCCAAGTCGTCAGAGATGTTCCAATGCCCGCCACGACGATGCTGGATGCCCATGTCGCGCAACACGGCATTGAAGTCGTACACCTTCATGTTAAACGTCTTGGCCACCTGCGTTGCGGTCAGCGTGTCTTCGGCTTCCTCGTTCAGCATGCGGAGTCCCTCGCCGATAATTTCGTCGGCCAGTCGCAGAATCTCCTTCGGTTCGGGCAGGCAGAGTTGCTGTCGGCGTTTCTGCTCAGCGAGTTCCAGTTCTTGCCATCTCAACACCAGCTTCGCACGCGCCTCGTCGTTGAACTTCGTGGCGATGTACAAGCACTCGGTCTTGGTCAGTTGGTAGAAAGGTTGTTTCTTCGTTACTCCATTCGCCAGAAGGTAGCTTTTTTCACAGAGCTCAAATTTGAGCCCTGTAACTTTCTCCCACGCAGGCTCCATGTTTCTGATGTCTCGCATCAGGTTTTTGTGTTGTTTACCTGTCAGCTCGGCAATTTCGAGCGACGTCATTGTCTGTACCTTATTAATATTAATAATCTGTGTCATAATTTTGAGTTGATTTAAGCG
>JAEEGG010017964.1_pt1 | contig 14470 bp, 8 predicted proteins | sample 9134161 | NCBI WGS metagenome assembly JAEEGG01 (sample SAMN16246543, study PRJNA631951) | gut metagenome | biome: gut microbiome; feature: rumen; material: CR-attached | host: Bos | place: Iran: Karaj | collected 2018-10
GTGTCATCATTTACACAAAAAAGACCATCCATATCGGGATTATTTTGAATAAGCTCTTCCATTGCAGCAGCCGTCATATCTGAATAGGTCAGATCCCCTGCCTGTTTTTGTTTCTCCGAAAAGCTGACTCCAGCCTCGTTAAGCGCACTTAAAAATGCCTCTTCTCTTTCCAGCGCATCCGTATTTCCATCAGGTCCGCTCAGAATGCATATTTTCCGGCATCCGCATTCCTTAATAAGCTTTGTCACGCCTTCCTTCACCGCACTTTTATTGTCATATCTAACGCAGCAATGATTTTCATCATGCATTGCCACAACAACATTGGGGATTTTAGAAAAACCATCAATGAAATTAACCGTCTTTTCAAGGCTTGCATAATAACCAATGCTTCCTGCCGCAATAATGACACCGTCGATATTCTCATGGTTTGGATACGAAAACAATGTATTGTACTGATATTCAAAAGCCAGATCATCGCGTTCAATGTAATCCCTTTCAATATATCTACCGGGAAGTACAAAAAGGTCAACATCTTCTTTTTTCGCAGCACGCATGGCGCCTAGGCTTAACTGCATAGAAAAATCATCAGCTATTCCACCTACAAGTATTCCGATTCTCAATCTTTTTAAGCCTGCCATTGAAACCTCCATAAAAAAACAGTCGGAACATTTGAATTATATTAATCCTAATGTTCCAACTGCCAAAAAGCAATGGATATAATTATAAAAAAAGTATGTCTATTTAGGGTATGCTGAACGTAATGGGGTCACAGCCCCCATATGCGCACCACAATTCGAGTAAACATGGAAGATATGGTCAAGCAGACGTATGACATGATCGTTAGCAAGATCAATAATCCCGGAATACGCTATGGCCGAAGAGTTACAAACGGAAAACTAATAGTAAGAGATTCCGTAAAGAGCAAAGTATAATTTAGGTGCCTTTTTGGCACCTTTATTATTTTGGTTTCCATAGTGCCACAGCAACATCATTTACATTTGTTCCGGTAGGTTCTGTAATTATTAGTCCACCAGCCTCCTTAAGTGCGTAGTATGCATTGTTGTCATTAAGCATTGCTTTTATACTTATCCCTTTTCTTTCTAACACGTCCGCAGTTTCCCCATCGACATATCCTCCTGCAGCATCAGTAGGACCATCTGTCCCATCACTTCCAACCGAAAATATGGCAGCTTCTGATGTTCCTTTAATCACCTCTGCTGCTGCCAATGCCAGCTCCTGATTTCTTCCACCCATTCCATTCCCTATAAGATGGACAACAGTTTCACCGCCAGCGATAAAAGCCAACTTTTCTTTACTCCTACGATTATCAAGAAGTTTTCTAGCCAAAAATTGTCCTGCCTGTCTGGCTTCACAACTAAGAGAATCTGTAAGTATTATTGGGGCATATCCCAATTTCCTGCAGGCGCAAGCCGCCGCTTCACATAACTCCCTTACAGAACCTGTAACTGTTGTTTTTACATTATCCAGTTGTTTTGGTGTCTCCTGCATAAAGCATCTATTAGCATTGGCAGAAAGCTTCAATCCATATTTTTCTACAATTCTCAGAGCCTGATCGCTAGTTGTTGTATCAGGCCATGCAGGACCGCTTGCAATCTGATCCAACGGATCTCCCACAATATCACTTAGCACTATGCTATAAATTTTAGCGGGACTGCATATTTCTGCGAAACGACCTCCCTTCACCCTGCTGAGCCTTTTGCGTACAGTATTTATCTCCTGAATATTGGCACCACAAGCAAGAAATTGCTGTGTAATGTCCTGTAATTCCTGAATATCGATCAATGGCAATTCAAATAGCGCACTTCCTCCGCCTGAAAGGAGAAATAAAACAGTATCATCAGCACTTAAGTCTTCTACCATGTTTATTACTTTTTTTGTCGCTTCAAACCCGTTTCTATCTGGAATTGGATGACCAGCCTCATAGCAATCAACATGTGGTATCGAGCCTCTGGAATGCTCATATTTTGTTATCACGATGCCTTTTTCTATACAAACACCACATTCACTTGCGGCATTTGCCATTTGCCATGCAGCTTTCCCAACAGCAACAAGATATATTTTCCCCTGATCGCATGAAAAGCCTTCTAATGATCTTTTTACCGCTTCATCCGGAAGTACTGCCTGAATAGACTGTTTAATTATCTCTCCCGCATCTTGTCTTAATTTCTGATTCATACTTTTTTATCCTCTAAAAAATGCACCTGAAAACTATTGTTTCTGTATCTTTTTCCTCAGTCTCCTTAGCTCAGAAAACATTTTATGAGTATTATTCTACTTCATACAAAAAAAGAAGAGTAGTACAAATGCATGCTTCTCTTCTGTCTAATCCTCAACTTCTTTTCAGCAAATCAATGAAGTCTGCCATATCCATCTCCCCAATTTCCTGTTTATCCTGTTCAGCGTCACGCTGTCTGACAGAGACAAGACGGTTATCCTTTTCTTTTTCCCCGACAATTATCATGTAAGGAACCTTCTGCATTCTTGCTTCGCGAATCTTAAAGCCAAGCTTTTCATCACGATCGTCTAGTTCTGCACGTATTCCCTCTTCATAGAGCTTTGCCATGATTTCTTTTGCATAATCAAGGTATTTATCAGATACTGGCAACACCTTAACCTGCACAGGTGAAAGCCAGACAGGAAATTTACCGGCATAGTGTTCTATCAATATACCCATGAAACGATCTATTGAGCCAAATACAACTCTATGAAGCATGATTGGGCGATGCTCCTTACCATCTTCGCCTATGTACTCAAGATCAAATCTCTGCGGAAGCTGGAAATCAAGCTGTATTGTTCCGCACTGCCATGTTCTTCCAATAGAATCCTTCACATGGAAATCAAGCTTAGGCCCGTAGAATGCGCCATCACCTTCATTTATCTTATATGGTTTTCCCATTCCCTCTACTGCTGCCTTAAGTGACTCTGTTGCCAACTGCCAGTCTTCATCACTTCCGATGGAGTTCTCTGGTCTTGTAGAAAGCTCTATCTCATATGGAAAACCGAACTTAGAATAAACTTCATCTATAAGCCTCATTACACCCTGAATCTCAGAAAGAACCTGGTCTTCGCGCATAAAGATATGTGCATCATCCTGTGTAAAGCATCTTGCGCGCATGAGTCCATGCAGTGTCCCGGACTTCTCTGCTCTGTGGACAATTCCAAGTTCTCCGCATCTGATTGGAAACTCCCTGTATGAATGAGGCTTAGACTTATAGACCAGCATTCCTCCCGGGCAGTTCATCGGCTTAATGGCATAATCCATATCATCCACGCTTGTTACATACATGTTATCTCTGTAATGATCCCAATGGCCTGACTTTTCCCAAAGCGCCTTTGTCAGCATTATAGGTGTGGATATTTCCTGATATCCCTCGCGAACATGTATTTTTCTCCAATAGTCAATCAGAAGATTTTTAAGTACAAGTCCCTTGGGGAAGTAGAAGGGAAGTCCTGGCCCTTCATCCATCAGCGCAAACAGTTCAAGTTCTTTCCCCAGCGCTCTGTGATCTCTTGCCTTAGCCTCTTCAAGCTGGTGAAGATGATCATCCATCAAAGATGCCTTAGGAAAAGAGATTCCGTAAATTCTTGTAAGCATCTTATTGTGCTCATCTCCTCGCCAGTATGCCCCTGCTACCGATAGAAGCTTAACCGCCTTAATGTGACTTACATTGACGATATGTGGACCTGCACAGAATTCCGCATAATCTCCCTGTTTGTAAAAAGAAATCACTTCACCTTCAGGAAGTTCTCTTATCATCTCAAGTTTGAATGGTTCGTCCGCCTTTTCCATATATGAGATGGCATCCTTCTTTGACATCTCATATACCTGTAGCGATAAGGATTCCTTGATAATCCTTCGCATTTCATCTTCTATTGCGCCCAGGTTATCTTCATTAAAAGAAAAACCAAAATCAAAATCATAGTAGAAACCATTTTCAATTGCAGGTCCTATGGCGCACTTTGCCTGCGGATAAAGACGCTTTACAGCCTGTGCCAGGACATGAGCACTTGTATGCCAAAAAGCTTTCTTTCCATCATTGTCATCAAAAGACACCTCCATCACCTGACCATCTCTTTGTAATACTTTCATAATGTGTTGCTCCTTTCTAGAATAGATTATTAGTATCTGCAACAACATAAGAAATAGTGTTTTTCAAACTAAAAAAGCACCCAAAAGATCCATTGATCTTAAGGGTGCATGATGCACGGTTCCACCTTAACTTTTCACTTCAGATTCTAACAAATCCTATCCTTTGACGCAGGCATACGGTAACGCTTACTGATGTTCAGCATTACAGCTCAGGAATGGTTTTCGTCTGTTATCCTCATAAATGACTTCCACCAAATGTCATTCTCTCTGGATGATTCATCGCAAACTACTCTTTCCGTCAACGCTTTTCTTATGTTATTGAAATGACTCTATCAAAAGTCATCTGATAATGTCAACATACGTTTTTACCAACCTGTCATTTTATTGATGACAAATCTGTGTTAAATACAATGGTTTTCTTATACTATCTTCCCATCATTCATGCTCGCGTGCCGGGAGCATGACGAGACGTTCCTTCGCAGGATATGCCTCTCCAAAGGCTTCAAGGTTACCAATAACCATGCCCTCAGAATGTCCCTTAATTCAAACGTACTGCTTCCCATGGGAGTATCTGTCGCGGACAGAGCAGCAATGCTTGGTCATTCCATACAGACCAACCTAATGTTTTACAGCTTCGCGCAGAAGGATTATCTCGACAATGTCAGAGAATTACCGGATTCGCAGTACGAAACCACCGAGGGAACCCCTGAATTTGATCCATTTTCCGAAAAAAGAAAGCCCAGAAATATTGATTTCTCAACATTTCTGAGCCTCTTAACCCAGTGCGGATGAAGGGACTCGAACCCACACGCTTGCGCACAAGAACCTAAATCTTGCATGTCTACCAATTCCATCACATCCGCATATATACGCGACAACAAAGCCACCACATGATATTACCACAATTACCAGAAAATCCCAAAGGAAAACTTAGGATTTTCAATCTTTTTTACGGACGCCGGACAATAATTCAAGAAACATATGATACCCTCTCATGGAAGCGGGAATCATCACCATGTAATAAGGCAGTATGTATCTTGCCTTTGCTTCCCAAATTATGCTGAATAAAAAGCCGCCTATTATGGTCAAAGCGAGTACATGCCAAGTCAAATCACTCGACTTTCCGAATGAAAAAAGAAAATACAAAAACATTCCCGCAAAGATGATCAGCTGGATCTTATCTTCAAAAAACACGTATTTATCGAAATGATACGCCATAACGCGATCGACTAGGGATACAACTTTTTCCATATGGACTTCACCGTGTCCAAGATTGTAATAAGCTGCCTGATAAAGCGGCTCATTCCACTGCGACAAAATTTTATATCCGTAAAATACTTTTATATATCCGGGCTCATGAACCATTCCGTCAAAACGATTCCTGACCTTTTCCATGATAACCTCGGATGTTTTCTCCGTATCGCATCCGTTGTTATAGTAATCCATTGGAAATTCAGAGTACCATCCGCAGTGTCCGTTATTCTCTGACAAACCTATGTAGAGAAAACTTGCTGCAGGAAGGCCGGTTGAATGAGGAATGCCTGACACCTTCTCATATCTCATGCAGATTCCCTTAAAAACAAGAAAGGGAATAATAACTGCACATACACCGGCGACGATCAATTTCTTATCCTTGGAATATATACCTTTAATGATCGTAAGGATAAAAAACGCGATGATAAAGATCAGCGTATTTTTTCTTACAAGAAAACCCAGCGTGATAAACAAGATACCAAAGATCAGGTAATGCATCTTTTTTCTGCGGGAATATCTGATAAGCATCAACGATGCGGACAGCATTAGAAAAATACTGGGAAGATCTCCGTATACCCATGTTGTATAGAAAACAGTGAGAGGATTAAAGCCGGCAATAAGCGTTCCGATCATAGTCAGAACATCACTGCCCGTCAGTTCCCTGATAAGGTGATAGATCACATATACGCTACATGTATTTATGATCACCATAATAAATTGCAGCAAATGATAATCTGCACTTTTAAATACAGAAAGGATCGCTTCGATAAAAACAACCTGTCCCAACTGCTGGGGATATATTCCTATATAGTTTTCCGGGCGAAGCAGAGAGTAATCACCGTTCAGAAAAGATTCGGCCGCACCTATGATCGAAGCCTGGTCACCGCCGGGAACCCTGTCAGCACCGAACACATGGAGTGTTCCGAGTATCAGTTGAAAAGATGCCGATAAAAACAGGACAACATTCAGTACTGTTTTTTTATGAATATCTTTTTTCTTGAACAGAAAAGTAAGAAAAATAAGCACTGCCACAAACAATGCGAGAACAATAAGATTACCTGCAAGAGAATCCCGGACCGATACAGGTAATTCCCAACTCGATGCAGGTATCATATACCATGTGGAACTCATGGAATGAAAAGTCAGATATGAAAATATAGCAAGCCCAAACACACATATAATGATGTTTGAAGCTTTCAGAAACTTTTGCACCTTGTCAAAACTCCTACGTCATCACTGGGAGAGTACAGAAATACCCTCAACTACCGCGGGAAGGAATTGCTGTTTTCTCGATACTATTCCGCTCAGGAAGACTCTTTCGTCACCATCGGAAATATCCGCCTGGAATCCGGATTTTACGACTTCCTTTGCGCCCTCTCCCGCCCAGATGACAACGGAAGATTCGGAAGGGATAAGAGTCACCAAGAAAAATGCCATATCCAGTTTTTCTGTAGAAAGGAATTCCTTAATAGCGTCCTTAGCCTTGGCCTCGGCAATCTCCGTTTCTTCCTTCATCATCGCATTAACCTGAGAAATACCGACGGAATAACCTTCTATGGTAAATTTCTTGAAATCTCTCTTAAGAAGTTCCTCTCCTGCCTTGTGCTCAAAGTCACTTCCGGCCTTGAACATCTCACGTGCGAACTCGTCCTGAAGAATACCTGCGATCCGGGCAAGCTCGTTTCCGCACTGAATATCGGTATCCGTGCAGGTGGGACTCTTATATATCAGAGTATCGGAAAGGATAGCAGCACAAAGAAGTCCTGCTATCTCAGGCTTTACTTCAACATGCGCCTCCTTATACATCAGATAAACAATGGTGGATGCGGAACCGAGAGGCTGGTTCCTGAAAAATACGGGAGAGATTGTCTCAACCGCACTTAATCTGTGGTGATCGATTATCTCCAGAATAGATGCGGAATCTATTCCGGTAACGGCCTGATTCTTCTCATTATGATCCATCAAAATGACCTGCTTCTTCTTCGCTCCCAGAAAGTTTCTTCTGGAGATCATTCCGACGTATTCACCCTTTTCATCAAGTACGGGGAAATATCTGTGGTGTGCAGACGCCATGACAGGCCTTACATCATCCACATAATCAGTCATTTTAAAAGTAACAAGGTCCTGAGACTTCATAAAATAAACTACAGGGATCGCCTGGTCTACAAGCCTTGCAACCGAGAATGCATCATACTTGGTAACGATGATACGTACTCCTAAATCGGACGCCTGATTTCTTACTTCATCGTCAGGTCTTGTGCCGGAACAGGTTATAAGACAGGATGCGCCCGCCTCAAGACACTCGGCGGCATCCTCCGTTCCGTCAGGTAAAATAACGATATCACCGCTCGATACGCCCGCTGCCCCTATCTGGGATACGACGACCTTACCGCGTTCAACAACGCCGTCCTCGTCACCCGTAAGCAGTGTTCCTTCAAGAGTCTCTACTATATTCGAATACGGTGTTTTGGATAATGCGAGTATTCCGCAATCATCCGTATCCATATAGGATTCAACGATGTCTCCGACAGTAATAAGCCCCTTCAGGGACTTACCCTCGGTGATGCAAAGAGTCACAACCTCAGCATCCTGCATCACTTTCCATGCCTTCTTAAGTGACATCAGAGGTGATGCACCCGGAAGTCTCTTGATATCCATATCCATTACCTGGGTTCTGATATCCTTAACATACTCGGGCGCTTTTACTCCGAATTTGGACAGAACAAATTTTGTTTCATCATTCAGGTGTCCGCACCTGACCGCTCTGTAATCTCCGCCTGTCAGACGCCTTTTAAGATCTGCATATCCGATTGCGGAACATATTGCATCCGTATCGGGGTTCTTATGACCTATGACGTAAATAGGACGTGACTGATCTGCCTGCATGGAAATCCTCTTTTCGTTTCTTGATCTGTTTAGCTCAAAACAAATCCCGGAACAGGGCCGCAGAAGGAATCAGCCATATCACCCTTTGCACTTCTTATAACCATTCTCATAAGAACCGCACCGGGTTCATATCCGTATACAGTAAGCGTATTCTTACCCTTAACGGCATTTATTCTGACCGACTTAACCTTCTCATGGACAAGAGCTACATTACACCACTCTGCGCTGCTGTTCTCACCTGCCTTATAATCGGCATTTACCATGGGAACCTTCACGATATCGCCACCGTTTACGGCAATCGCAAGTGATGAAAGAGTCTCTTTGAAAACGGGTCCTCCGGGAGCCTCAGAGATTATTATCTCACATTCACCGCTCTCAGGTAAATAGAAGCTGTAATCCGCTGAGGGCATATCTTTAGGATCCTTATTTACTCCGTCTGTAGGATATACTCTGAGTCCGCTCTCATACTTACCGTACGGAGCATATACTCTGAAATCACACTCTTTTCCGGTGTTTATTTTCTCAAAATCGGCTGCTTCAATCGCGCAGCAAAGTGAGATTCCGTCTGAGGGGACAGCAACTTCCTCGGGAAGAACGGGAACATAGTGAGAAGCTTTTAATTCTTCCTCGGTAAAGTCTCTTGCTACGACCTTGATCCTGGTATGATTTCTACCTGATGAGAAATTGATATAACCAACTGCTGTTTCATTGTCCGCACATGCCGCATGAAGCTTTTCCCTGTCAGCGGTAACGGTGATGTAAACCACACTCGAATCGGGACCGGCTGTGCTTAAACTGTTCTCATCGGCAGCACCCTTTAACTTGCCTGAGGTTTCCGAAAGAACTATCCAGTCACTGTCACTTTCGGCTTTCCACTCGGCGTCGTTTACACAGCAGTTCTCTGCTCTGACCTCGCCTGAAGCATCGGGGGCAAGAAGATCGTAAACAAGGAGTTCCTTTTTGGTCCAGTCTCCGCCCATGGTAAACTTAGGGCTTCCGGTTACGCTTACGCATACCCTGTCATTTTCATAAGGAGTTACATATTCCCTTGTGGGAACCATGTGCTCTTCTTCATTCCAGTTAATGAATCCGATGTGCTCGGAAAGCATCATGCCGTTCCACTTACCGTTTCCGAGCGCGTTGTATTCTTTTTCAAGGACGCGGTCAAGTGCAAGACACTGCTTAATGCCTTCGGCAAAATAATTCGCTGAGGGACATCCGGCTTTTGCGAGTACCTTATTGAGTCCGCTGTATAGCTGCATGGTAAGAAGATTCATGGAAGCCTTTGCAGGGAAATAAACGAGCTGATAGAAAGCATCATCAAGATCCGTTCCCTTAAACTTCTCATATGCGGCATCAGTTTCTGCAATAACCCTGCCCGCCTTTGCAAGCATCTTTCTTCCTTCGTCAAAATAAACCGGACTGTAGGTAAAAGGATAAATAGTCTCGGGACGTCTTACGGAATTGATGCGTGTATAATCTTCAAGGATATTAACAACCTCGGAAACACTGTCCTTACCCGCTTTTCCGAACTGCTTTTTTGCCCAGTTCTCAGTATACTCGGGATACGCTGTGCTCCACTTATCATAATCGTAAGCAAGATCCATGAAGTAATTGAGAGGGAACTCTACGGGCTTGATGTCTCCTACATTTACGATCCAAAGATCCTTAACTCCGCACTCGTATGCCTGTCCCATCTGTTCCGCAACGGTTGCGATATAGCTTGAATTGACCCACTCATAGGATACGGGACCGCCATGGTAATCAAGATGATAATACATACCGAATCCGCCATTATGGTCTCTGTCACAAGCGGGAGGAAGCAGTCTCATGTTTCCGTGATTGTCATCCGACAACAGGATTATGGTTCCGTCGAGACCTTCCCAGGTTCTTAAACCTTCGTTTTCCTCATCACCGTAGTAGAATTTCTCTACCTCTTTGTAAACAGCAAATACCTTCTTTATCTCGGGTGCTTTATCACCGTGAACTTCTTCGATGAGCTTCTGCTGAGTTGTGATAACGTCTTTGAGGTAATTGATATTGTCGAGAGTCGTGCATTCTCTTCCGAGCATCTCGGAATCCGCTTCTCCTCTCATACCTACGGTAACAATATCTTCAAAGGGTGAATTTCTCTTAAGACCGTCTCTCCAGAAATTGATCAGACCTTCTCTGTTTCTGTTGAAGTTCCAGTCATTTCCGTAGATTGAATCGGGTCCTTTTACATGTGAAAACTCCTCACCCTGTCTCATACAAGGCTCATGGTGTGAAGTTCCCATTACGACTCCGTACTCATCGGCGAGTCTTGCATTCTCAATGCCCGGGCCGTCATCCGAAAAGCATGAAGACCACATTGCGGGCCACATGTAATTACCCTTCATACGAAGAAGAAGTTCGAATACATGATCGTACATCTGCGCATTGAATCCGCCGAAGTTACCTATCGTCCAGTTTCCGAATGAAGGAAACTCATCGTTTATAAAGAAACCTCTGTATTTAACCGAAGGCTCCTTACTGATAAGAATGTCTTTATCACCGACTTCCACGCTGTCTTTCTTAGCGGGAGTTACATCTGCAAACCATACCCAGGGACTTACTTCCATAAGTTCTGATATATGGAACAGACCGTAGATGGTTCCTCTCTTATCGCTTCCCGCTATAACGAGCGTAGGCTGACCTGATATCTCCACTACCGTAAAAAGATATACTTCTCTTTTGCCGCGAACCTGTGAAAGATCGATAAGCCCCTCTTTTTCAAGATAAGCAATGATCTCTGACTTTCCGATACATCCTGCAATGATCTTACCTGCAAGGACATTTGCATCCCCGGAAAAAGAAACCTTTTCAGCATCTTTGCCCGAGCCGAATACACGTCCGAAATCCTCTGAAACCTTACCGGCTACACGTGCCACTCCGGGCCAGTCCTTCACATCGATGATAATGACCGAATCTTTATTAATATTAAAACTCATATTTCAGTCCCCTTTTATAAGTACAAAAAATCTATGTAAGCGTTTACATAGACATTCTACCACAAAAATTGACAGGGAAACAGAGGGACGGTTCCGATGTTTCGGGCAAAGCCCATGAAACACCGGAACCGTCCCTCTGTTTTCAAGGCTCAAAATGTGGCATAAGCTCCAGTTTATGCAGATTCATTACATGCATCCTGTCGATCTTGGCCTTTACATCTGCATCCTCACACTCTCCGGTCGCGATGTATTTATCCAAAACCGCATATGTAAATCCTATCTTGTCCTCATCGCTCATACCGCTGAGACCGTCCGAAGGAGTCTTGTGGACGAGATTCTCCGGAAGTCCGAGGTAATCTCCTATCTGACGAACCTCTTCTACCGTAAAGCCCGCAAGGATTGACACATCTCCCGCTGCATCACCGAATTTAGTGCTGTATCCGATGTAGTCTTCGGATTTATTGCAGGTATTGATAACTCTGCCGCCACACTCAAGCCCCTGTGCAACCGCATAAAGGGTGGTCATGCGTATTCTGGGCGGAATATTGATCTTAGTATCTTTGGTAACCACAGAGCCGGCATCTTCAAGAGCCTTCTTAAGAGCGGCAACAGTCTCACCGATATTAACAACCTTGTGCTCGATACCCAAGAATTCGACAACCGCTTCGGAATCGCTTATATCAGGCTGGATCCCGTCAGGCATAAGAACGCCTACCACTCTTTCTTTTCCCAAAGCTTTGGCAAGAAGGGCAGCGGTGATGCTGGAATCTTTACCTCCGGATATGCCAAGAACCGCCTTGCAGCCTTTTCCGTTTTTTTCAAAGTATTCCCTGATCCATTCGGTCAGATCATTTACCGTCTTTTCAACATTAGTAAGCATGTTTCACCTCTTATTCGTGCTTCATTCTCCAGTCTATGCAACGCTGAAGGTATTCTACATAATCAGGATTCTTGCACATTCCCTTTCCTTCACTGTCAGAGATCTTAGCAACATCCATTCCGTTACACTCGGTGGTCTTCATTACAATATTGAGTGCGGGAACCTCAGTGTCGTTGGCAACATATGTTCCGATACCGAATGCAACCTTAGCTCTGTCCTTAAAATATGCGTTGATGTTATTAGCCTTCTCAAAATCAAGAGAGTCCGAGAAAAGAAGTGTCTTGGTCTTGGGATCGATGCCAAGTTCTTCATAGTGCTTTATCATCTTGTCGCCCCACTTCATGGGATCGCCGCTGTCCTGTCTTACGCCGGAGAAAAGAGTAGCATATGTAAGCTGGAAATCTTTAAGGAAACAATCCGTGGTAATGGCATCTGTCAGTGCGGTACCGTTAAGAACGCCGTACTCTTTGACCCACGCATCAAGTGCATACCAATTGGAGTATGCGGGATTGTGCTTGTGATTACCCTGACCTACGCACATGATCCACTCATGAGCCATGGTTCCAACAGGCTTTAATCCGAACTTCTTTGCCAGATATACATTGGAAGTTCCTACGAAAAGAGAACCGTCAAGTTTAGCCTTGGCAAGTTCGGAAACAGCAAGCTCCTGAGCCTCTGCAGATAATCTTCTTCTGATACCGAACTCTGAGAAAGCACCTATCTTCCAGGTACCGTCTTCAAGCTTCTTGATCTTGTCGCCGAGACGCTCTTTAAAACTTGTAAGAAGCTTGTCATAATCGAATCCCATGCGGAAATACACTCCGTTAACGATCGCAAGGGTAGGGATCTCATACATGGATGTGTTAAGCCAGGTTCCCTTTGTTTCGATGGTAAGTCCGCAGGGAGCCTTGGTGCCTATCTCAAAATCTTCGAATCTGGGATGCCAGAGTCTTAGGAAATCAACATAAGATCTCTGAAACCAGGTTATTTTTCCAAGATACTCAAGTTCCTCTTCATTGAACTTCAGATCGCAGTAAAGCTTGATCTGACGTTTTATCTCCTCTACCATTTCGGAGGTAAAGCGCACATCGGTATTTCTGCATCTGAATGTCCAGGTTGTGGTGTAGCTGGGGAACTGATGATAGATTGCCTGTCCCATGGAAAATTTATAAAGGTCAGTTTCAAGCAGGCTGTTGATGATCTGTTCCATATATAACTCCTTTCAAAAACCTTCCTTGCGAAGGTAAACCGTTTACTCTCAACATCCGTACAGACCGTGGTCACGGATATACTCGTAAGTTCCCGCCGGGATGAGTTCTTTATACTTCTCAGGATTTTCCCTTATCATTGTAGAGGAAATATTCCTTCCGCGATACCCCGAAATATAGATCTTTGCATCGTACTCTTTTTCCAGTACTTTTTTACGTGAAAGTATCTCTTCCATGTCGTCATCACCTCTGGGTATTACAGCCAGCGTGACCGAAGAGAGGATCTCTTCATATCTGTACCATTTGTCTATCTCAAAGAGAAGATCGCTTCCGCATAAGAACCATATCTTTAAATGCCCGGCATCCGAGTCTTTGGGCAGGCCGTTTTCACGAAAATACCTGATAGTCTCTATGGAATAACTCGGGGTGTCTTTATCCGTTTCAACCGTTGAGATTTCCCAGGGAATATCAAGCCCCTTTAGTCCTGCTCTTGTCATCTCAATTCGGTCTTCGGCAGAACTTACTTTTTTGCCGACATTTTCTTTAAAGTAAGGATGTCCCGCAGGTATCACGTAGATCTTATCGGGATGAAGCTCTTTATTCAGATTATCCAGAAGTTCGTAATGACCCATGTGGAACGGATCAAAGGTTCCTCCGAATAATGCTATGTTGTAGATCCTTTTTATCTCCAAGGTTCCTCACCCTTTCCGGTTACGTGAATCTGACAGGTTTCCATTGCTTTAAGTGCTGTATCATGGCTATCGGGAGTTACGCCGGCGCTGCAGGAAGCATCGACATAGATGGGAATATCGGGACAGAAAGCCTTGATAAGAAGTGCATTGCTTATGACACAAATGTCGGTGCAAAGTCCGAAGAGTTCGATTCCGTCGTAATCGCCTTCAGCCAGCTTCTCAGCTACGAGCTTTCCGAGATCCCTGCTTCCGAAGGTTTCTTTGTCGAGGATCACAGGATCATCGATGATCTGAGAAAGTGCACCGGTTATCTGCCATCCGTCGCTTCCCTTAATACAATGAGGAACGGGAAGATGCTTGCCTTCTTCGGTGTTCATGTAGTTCTCACCGTGGGTGTCTCTGGTGAAAATAACGGTATCGCCATTTGCTTTAGCTGCCTTTATTTTCTCAGCACAGTTATCAACGATCTT
>JAEEGG010017967.1_pt1 | contig 14469 bp, 7 predicted proteins | sample 9134161 | NCBI WGS metagenome assembly JAEEGG01 (sample SAMN16246543, study PRJNA631951) | gut metagenome | biome: gut microbiome; feature: rumen; material: CR-attached | host: Bos | place: Iran: Karaj | collected 2018-10
AGTTAGGTGTATGATCATTCCAATTCGAGATTCCAGAGCGTGGCTTTTCATATAATTATGACGCTCCACTTGATATGAGAATGAACCAAGAACAGGAGCTATCTGCTCATACTATTGTTAATACATGGTCATTTGAGGATTTATCTAGAATATTTTATAGATATGGAGAGGATCCATTTTCTAAGCAAATAGCTAGAAAAATAGAAGAGGTAAGAAAAACTAAGCCTATTAATACTACATTTGAGCTTGTTGATGTAATTAAAAGTGCATTACCGGCTAAGGTATTAAGAAGTAAGGGTCATCCTGCAAAGCAAATCTTCCAAGCATTAAGAATCGCAGTAAATGATGAATTAAGAGTATTTGAGGTTTCTATTTTAGATGCCCTAGATATGCTAAATAGTGATGGCTACGCAGTTGTTATTACATTCCATTCATTAGAAGATAGAATCTGTAAAACTGTATTTAAGGAAAAGACTGAGGTTAATATTCCAAAGGGATTACCTTTGGCTAATATACCTGACGCACCATTTGAGCTAATTACTAAAAAGCCTGTTACAGCAAGCCCTGAAGAATTAGAATATAACAATAGAGCACATAGTGCTAAAATGAGAATAATCCGCAAAAGATAAATATTAAATCATATGCTTTAATTTGTCCGAATTATGATATAATCATAATTGGTTGAAAAAAAGGAGAAAAATATGAAAAAGTATAGTACTTTATTATGGGTTATTGGTTTATTTGCCTTCATTTCATTAATGGTATCTGGTACAATCTGGATCTTTAATGTATGTGGTGGTACTTGGGCTTTCTTGAGCAAGGTTAAGATGGTTTCAGATTTAATCTTAATTGTTTGTGCAGTGGTTGCTGGATGGTTGTGGTTATCTGATACTAAGATGAATAAAACTTTAAAGATTGTTCTTCAGGTTTTATTTGTTATCTTTGCAGTACTTGCAGTATGTGGAGTATTTGGAATCGGTTTGTAGAAAAATAAGGGTTGCATTTAGTTGCAACCCTTAATTTTTTTAACTACTTATTTAACAATCTAATTTCACCATTTAATGCATCAAGAACATATTCAACATTAGGCTTTACTTCGCCTCTAATAATCTTTTCTGCAATAAATGTTTCGATGTATTTAGTAATATAACGCTTGATTGGTCTAGCACCATATTCTAAATCAAATGATTCGTCTAGAATATGCTTCTTTAAAGCATCTGTGAATGTAATAGAAATGCCTTGAGAAATTAATCTAACATCAAGATTATGTAATAACTTAGTAACAATCTTAAATTGAACATCCTTTGTTAATGGATTAAATGTAATTATTTCATCAATACGATTTAAGAATTCTGGCTTAAAGTATTTCTTTAATAAGTTGTTTACAGCATTCTTATCGCCTGATAATAATTCCTGTGAACCAATATTAGATGTCATAATTATGATTGTGTTCTTAAAATCAACTGTTCTACCTTGAGAATCTGTTAATCTACCATCATCTAGGATTTGAAGTAGAATATTAAATACATCTGGATGTGCTTTTTCGATTTCATCGAATAAGACAATAGAATAAGGATTACGTCTAACCTTTTCAGTTAAATGACCACCCTCATCATATCCTACATAACCAGGAGCAGAACCAATTAACTTAGATACTGAATATTGTTCCATATATTCACTCATATCAAGTCTTATGATATGTGATTCAGAATCAAATAAGGCATCAGCTAATGCTTTAGCAAGCTCAGTCTTACCAACACCAGTAGGACCTAGGAATAGGAATGAACCAATTGGCTTATTCTCATCCTTAATACCTGCACGTTGACGGATAATAGCATCACTTACTAATTCAACAGCGTCATCCTGTCCAATTACTCTTTCCTCAAGAGTATTCTTTAATGTTAATATCTTTTCACGCTCGCCCTGCATTAATTTAGAAATAGGGATATTAGTCCATTTAGAAATTACTTCAGCGATATCCTCTTCACTAATAGATTCACTTAATAAATGATCCTCTTTAGATTTTTCTTGATATTCCTTAACCTTAGCCTCTAGGCTTGGGATAATAGAATATTGAAGCTCTGAGGCTCTCTTATAATTTCCTTCATTAAATGCTTTCTCTAATTGGAATTTGTTGGCTTCTAATTCCTTCTTAATATCCTTATAAGCAGAAATTTCCTTTTTTTCTTGTTCCCACTTTTTAGATAATTCGGAAGCATTAGCCTCTAATTCCTTTAAATTATTTCTAACTGATTCTAATCTCTTAATAGAAGAAGGATCTGATTCCTTCTTTAAGGCCATCTCTTCAATCTTTAGCTGTGCAATCTTTCTATCTAGGTCATCTAGCTCAGCTGGCTTAGAATCGATTTCCATACGACATGAAGCACAAGCCTCATCAATTAAATCAATTGCCTTATCTGGTAAGAAACGGTCTGTAATATATCTATTGGATAAAGAAGCAGCGGCAACAATGGCACTATCTTGGATTGTAACACCATGATGTGTTTCAAATCTTTCCTTGATACCTCTTAGGATAGATACTGTATCCTCTACAGATGGCTCAGCAACTAATACCTTTTGGAATCTACGTTCTAGTGCAGAATCCTTTTCGATATATTCACGATATTCCTTTAGAGTAGTAGCACCAATACAATGTAATTCACCACGTGCAAGCATAGGCTTTAGCATATTACCAGCATCTAGTGCACCATCAGCCTTACCAGCACCTACAATTAGATGAATTTCATCAATAAACATAATGATATTTCCATCTGATTCCTTAACCTTATTTAATACTGCCTTTAGTCTTTCCTCAAATTCTCCTCTGAATTTAGCACCAGCAACTAGGGCACCCATATCTAGCTCGAATATTGATTTATCCTTTAAAGAAGTAGGAACATCATTTGCTACTATACGTCTAGCTAATCCTTCGATTATTGCTGTCTTACCAACACCTGGTTCACCGATTAAAACTGGGTTATTTTTAGTTTTTCTAGATAATATCTTAATGATACGTCTAATTTCTTCGTCACGGCCTATTACTGGGTCAATTTTGCCTTCACGAGCAAGCTGAACTACATCACGGCCATATTTTTCTAATACATTTTCATTTTCGTTATTGTTGTTATAGTTTTCAATCTTTACCCTTCCGTCTTCCTTTCCGCTACTGAACGGATACAGGTTTGCTTCTATGACCTTATCGCGTATGGCAATGTTGAAGATGCGCCGAAACTCTCTTAACCGGATGCTTATTGTTCCGTCTGCCTGTTTGTTCTTTCGGCAGTCTGCGATGTAATCGTTAAGATAGGAGACCGAGATGTCTTGGAAACTTTTTCGCTCCAATTGTGGGTCATAGTCCAATAGTGACTTTAGCGCACTTTCGGTAATCCTTGCTTTGCCAAACTGTCCTCGTGAACGATATTCCTTCTCAATGACGCTTTTTGCGTAATCGTAGAAGAGACTCCGTTTCGGCGCATTCACAAAGTCAGATCGAAATTGGTCGAAACCCCAGCTAACATGATTTTCGTTATACTTCCGGATGATGCTATGCGCTCTTTCCTCCAACGCCGCAAGCTTGTCGTTGGCTTCCTTGTTGGAGTAGGCCTTCGTCGATCCATCCTCTTCCTTCCTTTCGACATGGAATGTCGGAATACCTTTTCCTTGATGGTAACGGCCAACACTTTTATCGGCATCAAACTCTTTCGGAGTTGCAGCGAATCCCGTGGAAATGTACTCGCGTTTACCCCTATCGGAGAGGAGCAAAAGAACATCTTGCTTTCCATCTGCCCTCTTGCTGCTTTTTAAGATTGTACGTATCTTTGTCATATCAGTCGCAGTTTAGTCGCAGTTTTTCGGTTAAACCCCGTTAAAGGCGTTATAAACGAAATATGCCTTCTACGGCCGTAAATATAATGATTATCAAATAGAAAACAAAGATATTGAACCAAATGACCTATTATTTGCAAGCATGGGGTCGCCGGTTCGAATCCGACTATCTCCACAAAAAAGGCAATCGCAGCAGCGGTTGCCTTTTTTCGTTGTTTGCAGGGCCAGAAAGGGAATCCCGGTCAAACAGTAATTCTTTTTCAAGAGTGTTTTTCGTTCCAAACATTGTATCTTTGCAGCGATCAAAACATATTAGGTATGGCATCATTCAACATTTCCGGCATCCAGCAGGTAGGCGTGGGTACCGTTGATTTCAGGAAATCCTGGAATTGGTTCATCGAGCATTTCGGCTTTGACATCAGGGTCCTGGAAGATGATACGGTGGCAGAGCGTATGCTGCCTTATACGGGTGGCAAGGCCCAGAAACGGCATGCCTGCATCGCCCTGAACCTGCAAGGTGGCGGGGGACTGGAGATCTGGCAGTATTCGGACCGTCAGCCGCAACCCTGCCCCTTCGAGGTCGCAGTCGGCGACCTGGGTACCTTTGCGGCCAAGATCAAGTGTTTGGATATTAATGCCTTCCATCATAAAATCCATTCCGTGTGGACACGGGTGAGCCCGATTTCGGCCTTACCGGACGGCACCCCTTGCTTCTATGTCAAGGATTTGTACGGCAACTGCTTCCAGCTGGTCGAGCGCAAAGATGTCTTCATCCCCCAGAGGAACAGTCTTGTCGGCGGCGTCATCGGTGCACTGGTCGGTGTCACGGACATGGAGCGGTCGATTGCCTTCTACAAAGAGATCCTGGGCTACGATCGGGTGGTTTACGACAAGACCGGCATCTTTGATGACTGGTCGCTGATGCCTGCCGCGGGGGAGAATTACCGCCGCGTGCTCCTGGCTCCTTCCCAGCCCCGTACGGGTGCATATGCCGGCTTGTTCTCCGGTGATACGGTTGAGCTCGTACAGGCCTTGGACCGCACGCCGCGAAAGATCTACGAAGGACGCTACTGGGGCGACCCCGGCTTCATCCAGATCTGCTACGACGTGACCGGGATGCGTGCCTTGGAGAAATTCTGCAATGAGAAAGGCCATCCTTTCACCGTGGACAGCTGCCCGGGCGACGTGAGCTTTGACATGGGCGATGCCTCCGGCCATTTCACCTACATTGAAGACCCTGACGGCACGCTGATCGAGCTGGTCGAGACCCATAAGGTCCCCATCGTCAAGAAGTTGGGATGGTTCATCGATATGAAGAAACGCGACGCATCCAAGCCTCTTCCGAAGTTCCTTTTCCGGGCCATCGGTCTCGTGTCCCGCCAAAAGATCACGCAATAAGATGGAGACCGTCTGGATCACCGGCGCTTCTTCCGGCATCGGGGAAGCCTGCGCCTTCCGCTGGGCAGCCCAGGGGGCGAAACTCATCCTGACCTCTTCTTCCCTTGAGCGGCTCAATCCTGTGGCGACCAAGTGCCGGGAAGCGGGCGCGGCCGACGTTTGCGTCCTGCCCTGCGACCTGGGTGACCCTGTCGCCGTCGAAGGCCTGGCCGCCAAGGCTTGGGATGCGTTCAATGGAATCGATACGGTCTATCTCAACGCCGGCATCAGCCAGCGTACCACCGTGGAAGATACCTCGATGGAGATGGTGCGCAAGATCATGGAGATCAATTACTTCTCCCCAGTCAGCATCGCCAAGGCACTCTTGCCCAAGATGCTGGAAAGGGGCGGCGGTCACATCGCTGTCACGACTTCCATCGCCGGCCGTTTCGGTTTCCCGCTGCGCTGCGGCTACAGCTCCTCCAAATTTGCCCTTTACGGATTCTTCGAGACCCTGCAGGCCGAGTATGCCGACCGGGGCATCCAAGTGACCCTCGTCTGTCCCGGACGCGTGCGAACCAACATCTCTTTCTACGCGCTGGACAAGGGTGGCAAGCAGCATGGGAAACTGGATCCCGGCCAGGCAGGCGGGCTGAGTGCTGAAAAGGCGGCCTGCAAGATCGTGCGTGCGATCGCTAAGGGGCGTCGCGAAGTGCTGGTCGGCAGGGGAGAGTTGGTGATGGTATATATCAAACGTTTCTTCCCGGGCCTGTGCGCCCGGCTCGCCCGTCGGATCAAGCCGATGTAGCTTATTTCCTGATTAGATGGGGCACCGGCGGGCCTGAGACCGGGAATCCCACCTCCTTTACACCCTCGTCCACCATGACGGGCGGGATGTGCGTTTCTTCGTGCTGGCGTTCAAGTTCTTCTTCCTCGCTGCTGAGCCTGGGTGCGCGCAGTTTTCCAGCAGCCTGGGAACGTCCGGCCTGGTCAAGGGCCACGAAGGTCTCGTAGTCGTATTTCCATGCGCTGCCCTCCGACCACTTCATGGTGTTCTTATAGATCTGTTCCCGGCTGGGAGCGTTGAAGGGGCAATTGTTGTAGCGCATCATGCTGTTGTTGGTCGGGCGGTAGATGCCTTTGGGGTAGAGTTTGGCTCCTTCGAAGATGCCCAGGCCTTCCCCGTCATAACGGCTATCGGAAAGGAATCGCGCCCAGCGAACTGTCGCGGGATCATTGCGCCAGTCGGTATTGGCACCCCACTGGCGGTTGTTCCAGTCCCGGTCCAGGCCGGCCTGGTCCGTGAAGGTTTCCGAATACTCTGTATACTCGTCCCACAGGTCCCCGAATCCGTGCCCGCAGAGCTCGTGGACGAGGACGTTGGTATTGGGATCGAATACGATGCAGCAGGCTTGGCTGGAAGTATACCGCAGGCAGTAACTCCGCCCCACCCTTGTGCTGGAATTGCAGAGCACGGCAACCTTGAGCGGCTGTCCGGTACTGCTCCTGGGAGCCTTGTTGCCATATTCGATACAGACCGCGGAGCGGAAGTTGATCTGCCCGCCCGATTCATACGTCAGGCGGCGGTTGGAGAGTTCGTTGCCATATTGCTCGTTGGCAGAGACGACCTTGACGGTATAGACGTTGAAACGGTTGCGAAGCGAGGTGTACGGCTCATAGGCGAACAGAGCTTCCATCGCGGCACGCATCCGCTGCTCGTACTTGCCCCCGGGCTCCATATCCCGGTCTACATAACCGTCTCCGAGCAGGACGAAATTGACCCCGCGTCCGACGCTGGCCTGCTGCAGGGTCACTACCTCGCCGTCCCTGGAGTAGTCGCTCGAAGTATAATAGGGCGAGGTCCCTTCTTCCGTTCTCATCCGGGAGGCGTAATCTTTCCAGTAGTTGGCTTCCGTATATTTGTAGGCGGTGGCGGCAGGAACGTAGATGGGGCAGTTGGCCGTATTGTTGAACATCCCGCTGGCACCCGTCGGGGGCGTGGCCGGCCGGACGGAAATCCTCGTAAGCGCATTGCAGCCACTGAAGGCATTCGTCCCGATGGACGTCACTCCTTCGGGGATGACGAGGGAAGTGAGACCAGAGCATCCATAGAAGGCGGTGTGGCCGATGCTCGTGATCTTGTCAGTGATGGGGGCTTCTTCCAGGAAAGCGCATTGGGCGAACAGACCCTCAGGAATACGAGTGACCGATTCGGGAAGCCGGATGGACTTCAGATTCTTGCAGCCGTAGAAAAGATTGGCGCCGATGTAATTCACGCCATCCGGAACCAGAGCGTATTCCAGGGCGGAGCAATTACGTAAGGCATTGTCGCCGAGGGAGTTCAGAGTTTCAGGGAGCGCTAATTCCGTCAGCGCCGTGCAATTGTAGAAGGCCCAGTCTTCGAATGCTTCCACTCCCGATCCGATGATGCATTCCTCCAGCGCCGTACATCCGCCGAAGGCATAGCGGCTGATAGTCCGGATTCCCTCCGGGAGGACGATGCGCTGCAGGGAACTGCAACCGTAAAAGGCATGTGAGCCCATCGAAGTCAGGGACTCGGGCAATTTGATGGAGGCCAGTGCCGTCCAGTTCCGGCACATGCGGTCCGGGATGGCAGTGACACCCGTGAAGAAGCGGAATTCATCGAAAGACTCGAAATCCCTGTCCGTGCCGAAGACGCCCTCTAAAGAAGAAACGCGATCCGCCTCGTCGAACGACAATTCGCCGTCACCGTCGAGGTCGAATGCGGACACGAGTTTGGCTTTGATCTTTTCATCCGCGAAGGGGATAGGATTGTCCAAATCACCGATTCCCGGAATCATGAACTTCAGGTCTTTATCGACTTCTGCCAGGCTCCCGAAAATGGTCCGTTTGATAGTGACAGCCTTCTCCGAGACATACTCCGCCGTCTGCGATCCCCGGTGGAACGTCAGGCGGAATCCTTGTTCCAAAGTGCCCGGAAGCGCGACGATATAGTACCATTGCCCGGGAATGAAACTCTCGCCGGAAGGGGACGAAAGGGTGATGATATTGCGCGCATCACTGACTTCCTTTACAACCGGCACTCCGTCCTCGAAGGCCAGAGTAATCCTGCCGGCAAGCGCCTCGCCGCCCAGGCTTTCGAATTCCACTTGGCGTATGCCTTCCTGCGTCACGGAAAAACGCAGGCCGCCGCAGACGCCCCAGAAGCCCATCGACAGGGTTTCAGAGCGCCCTAATGTGATATAAGTATTCTTGGCAAAGGTTCCGGCTGCACCGGTCTGGTCGGCCGGAAGGGTCGTGGTGACGGAGGCATTGTCGGAAGTTGCGTCTTCCCGGTACGGATAGAGGCCCCAGAGGGGTTTGTCCGTGGGGAAACCCTCGTTGAAACCGATCAGCACGTTGAGGGTACCGGTAAATCGGGCCACGGGGGCCGGCTCATCCAGGGTCGCCGTGAAAGGGCTTCCGCTGCCATCGAAGAAGACTTTCACGATATCGCCGGGTTCCCAATGGACTTGCGTTTCTTCTTTGACGACAGTCCGGGTACCCGACCCGTTTTCTTGAAAAGCGGTGAGCGTGATCTGGTCGGAACGTCTTTCCGCTGCAGGTTCCCTGGTGGTACACGCTGCAAGCAGAAGTGTGCAAAGGCCTGTGAGAATCACTTTCTTGTTCATGGTCATCTCCATTTCATACAAAAATAAACAATATTTGGTAGTTTTAGAAAACAGAAAACCCGGTTGATTCAATAAAAAATTGAGCAGAAATTGCTAAATTTGAAATCCATACATTGTCGCTAAAAGGAAATCTTTGACAAATAAAAGCAATGACTGATATGAAAAGAATGCACATGATTTGGAGCGGTTTGTCTGCTCTCGCGCTGGCGGGTCTGACCCTGCTGGCGGTGTCTTGCAATGGTGGCAAGGAGCCCGTGCCGGAGGAGCCCGAATATGCCGAAGAACCATTCAAGACTTTGTATGTGACAGCTGAAGGGGAGCGCGTACTCGCCACGGTGGACCACAGTGCCAAGACCCTGGCCGTCCAGTTCGACCAGGCGAAACATTTCTCCTCCGTTTCCCTGCAGATCGAGATCAACGAGGGCTGGACCTGCACCTATCCTGAGGACTTGTCGAATGCAGATTTCGCAGAATACCCTGTCGTGCAGTTCAAGAGCCCGAAAAACGCGACCGTCCGCTATTTTGCGACGGTGACCTCCAATGCCTTACCGATCGCGGATGCGTCTAAGGTCTCGCTGGAAGGTCTTACCGGCACGGTCACCATCAACCAGGATGCGGGCCTGATCACGATCAATGCCGCCGCATCCAACCTTAAGGGCTGGAAAGAGATTGCTCCGATCGGTTATGGCGATAAAAATGCCCTGGACGAGATCCTTGGCCACGTGAAACTGGTCTTCGGCGAGGGCGCTTTGATGAAAGGCGCGCAGGTTACGGGCGAGAGTGAGTTCAATTTCTTCAACTCTTACAAAAAGACGCTGGTCATCACTGCCAACGGTTCCCAGAACCGGTTCGACGTGGTCCTCAATATGAGTGCCTTGATGGGTGACCCGGCCCTGTTCGGGTTCACGGATGTCAGCGACAGTTTCGTCTCTGAGGGTTCCGGCGTCCAAGTGCTTTCCGCCACGACCATCCCCAACGTTCCGATCCGCAACTACCGTTACAACGGCCAGCAGTTCCCCGAAACCCCGTTCACCTGGGACTGGGGCTCCGAAGTGGAAAACCTCGGTCCTGCCCATTCGTTCGTGTTCGGCGTCTGCGGTGACTGGGCCCCGGACCGTGAGACCGAGACCTTTACGCCTACGGAGCTGGCCGGCGCGTATGTGGTCTATATCGATCCGGAGCAGTACAAGGCCAAGATGTACAACGCTTCCGACAACCAGGTGGGCTTCACCACGGCCAAGAGTTTCATCAATGTATCCGCCGTTTCTCCGTTGGATGCCGTGGCTTTGTATAATGACGGACGCTTGTACAACAACACGTATGTCGAGCTGGGCACCGATGTCGTATCCGCCGGCCCCGGCGGCACCAATTCCACGATGGGCATAACTGGCGACGGCCGCATCGAAATCGCCAATGCATACTTCAACGGCAGCAAGTGGCTCAAATATTACCGGGACATCTGCTGGGACGGCAACGAGGATTATGCCGCGCATCCGTCCAATTTCAAGGATTGGGACGTGACCGCCGCTGCGACGGCCTATCCCTGGCTTTTCCGCAACGGACATGCCGCGACCTGCTGGGAAATGGTCTGTACCGACGGACGCCATTGGGAGATCTGCTACGGACAGGGCTGGAACGGCATGCGCAGCCGCGTTTTCGTGGGCCGTACCTTTGACGGTCGGACGGGCATCGCGGTCTTCAACGGCACACCCGACACTCCCACGCCGCCCTATCAGTACGGTATCGGTTCCGCCCAGGGCGAATATGTCCTCCGCCAGCTCGGCTGGATGGACGTGGCCCAGATCGGAACCGCTTTCTACAAAGACAGCGGTATCCAGTTCGCTCTCAGTATCGGTGGGAAGACCGTCTGCGGCGATACCAGCCTGATCAGCGCTTATGTGCTGGGCTTTGACAAGAGATAATCATCAACCACTATAACACTTACTTATTATGAAAAGAATCATTGTTGCTTTGATGGCGGCCGCGACCCTGATCGCCGGCTGCGCCAAAGTGAGCGATCTGAACGAGTTGAAAGGTCGCGTGGACACACTGGAAGGCAAGGTAGCCGCGATGGAAAACGCTGCTGACGGCTTGCGGCAGGCTATCCAGGCGCTTCAAACCAAGGACTTCCTCGTCAGTGTCGCTGAGAACGCAAACGGCTATGTGTTTACCTATGCCGCAGGCGGTTCCTTCACCATTCCCAAGGTCGTACCTCAGGTTGTCAGCGTCGTGAAGGAAGGCGACACCTGGTATTGGGCCATTGACGGCGAGGTCGTTACGGTCGACGGCAAGAAGGCCGAAGTGCTTTCCGTCGCCCCCAAGTTCAAGTATGAAGGCGAGGATCTGTTCGTCTCCTATGACAACGGTGCGAACTGGGCGAAGGTCGAGGGCCGTGTGGCTCCGAAGCCGATTACCGTCGAGGAAAAGGACGGAGTCGTCATCATCACGACCCCGGACGGCAAGACGGTCGAGATTCCCAAGTCTTCCGGTGAGGCCGGTACCCTGGCGCTCGTGATCATTCCCGACAATGACCAGCTTGGCGTGACCGCTCCGCTTTTTGGTGATCTGGAGATCAATGTCAAGGTCTATCCGTCCGAAGCGGCTGCGAAGCTGACTGCCGACAACGTCAAGGCCTATGCCAACGCGGTGACTGTGACCAGGGCTGCGGCTCTGGTAGAGCTCACTGTCACCGAAGTCACTGCGGCTGAAGGCATCGCCACCGTCAAGGTCTCCGGCCTCCCGGCCGTTCCTGAAGGAAAAGCCCTGACCGTCGCCGTCGAGGCGGAAGTGGACGGCATCCAGGCAGGTTCTGCCTATGTCCCGGTCGTCACCGAGAAGGTGGATCTTACCGTCGATGAATGGAACTTCGCGGATGTCACGTCGCTGGTGACCGATGCGGAAGGCATCGAGGTCCGCAAGGCGTTCGGCAAGGTCACCAAGACCCCGGCCCTGGCCGAACTCTGGGGCTATCCGCTCCCCGAGACTCCCTTCTCCTGGGAGATCGGCGACTGGGTCAACTTCATGAATGGCGATGTGTTCCCCATGCCCAATGCGATGGAAGGCAAGATCAACGAGGGAGCCTGGCCGCTCACCGAGTTTGCGGGCGACGCCGCGATCGTCCTGATCGATCCGGCCAAGTTCGGTGCCAAGATCGTCTTCGAGGGTTCCGACAAACCCGTCACGGTCAGCGAGGCCGGCGCGTTCGTCAACATCTCCGGTACGCCCTCCGAACTGCCGCTGGCCATCTATTCCAACGGTGACTATCTGGCAGCCAAGATCTACAACATGAAGGACGACATCACCGTGGAAGGTTCCTATGGTTCCAAGTCCACCCTCGGCATCAAGGAGGACGGCTCCTTCGAATTTGCCATTTCCTACAATAACTATGGCATCCAGCGCACCCAGAAGAACATCCTCTGGTGGGGCCAGGATGAGTGGAAATGGACGGCCGCTTCCGCATGGAACGTCAAGCAGGCGGTGACCGCTTATCCTTGGGCCTACCGCACCGGAGTGGACAGCGATGGCGGCACCCATGACGACGGTTATCCGATGGACAACTGGTCGATGGCCTGCACCGACGCGGTCCAGTGGGAGCCGATGTACGGCGAGGCCTGGAACGGCAACCGTGCCCGTTCCTACGCCGGCATCACTGCCGACGGCAAGATGGGCATTGCCACCTTCGCCAATGTCGGTACCTACGGCGGCGCCTACATCCTCCACAAGATGGGATGGGTCGATGTCGCCCAGCTCGGCACCGCTTTCTATCTGGCACCCGACTGGACCCCGACGCTGGTCGTGGACGGCAAGGTCATCACCGGTAAGGCGGACGCCACCGCGTTCTACGCCCTCGGTTTCGACAAGAAATAAGTCCTAAATGAGATTCAGGACCGTTTTGTTGGCGTTTGTACTGGTGCAGGCCGCCTTGCTGCGGCCTGCACCGGCGGGCGCCATTCCTCTGGAGACCTCTGCCCAGCAGGCGGAACGCAAGGTGGAAGGCGTCATCCTGGCCGCTGATACGGGCGAGCCGCTGGCCGGCGCCGTCGTCCTTGTGAAAGGGACCAACCGCTATGTGTCCACGGACCTGGACGGGCGCTTCTCCCTTTCCTTGCCCGACGGGAAATCCGTTCTGGAAATCACTTACTTCGGTTACAAGACCTTGGAAGTCCCCGCGACGGGCTCGATGAAACTCCGCCTCGAACCGGACGTCCAGGAAATCGATGAAGTGCAGGTGATCGCCTACGGCAAGCAGAGCAAGATGTCCATCACCGGCTCAATCGCGTCCATCAATACGAAAGAGCTGCTTAAATCCCCGAGCGGCAGCGCGGCCAATGCGCTGGCGGGCGCGGTGACGGGTATTTCGTCTGTTCAGGTTTCCGGCCAGCCGGGTTCCGAGGACCCGCGGATCTACGTCCGCGGCACCGGCTCCCTTACGGAAAGTGCCTCCGCCCCCCTCATCCTCGTGGACGGCGTGGAGCGTTCGTTCTTCCAGATGGATCCCAACGAAATCGAGAGCATCACGGTCCTGAAAGATGCGGCCTCAACGGCCGTATTCGGTGTCCGCGGAGCCAACGGGGTCATCCTCGTCACCACCCGCCGGGGTGAGGACGGGAAGGCCCGGCTCAGCGTGGACAGTTCCTTCGGCCTGACCCAGGCCCTGCGCAAGCTGACCGGCGTGGACAGCTATAACTATGCCTTGCTTTACACGGAGGCCCAGCGCAACGACAATCCGTCCATCAAGGACAACCGGCTGACCTTCACGCCCTACATCACAGAGCTTTTCAAGGAGAACAGTGATCCTATCATGTTCCCCAACGTGGACTGGGAAAATTATCTGTTCAAGGATTTCGCCTGGCAGACCCACCACAACCTGACGCTTTCGGGTGGCACCAAAAGCGTGAAATACTTTGTCTCCCTGGGCTATCTGCACCAGGATGGCATGCTCAAGCATTACTACGAAGATTTCAACTCCAACTTCACCTACGACCGTTTCAACTACAGGGCAAACGTGGATGTGAACCTGACGCCCACCACCCTGGTCAGTTTCAACATCGGCGGCCGCGTCGGCATCCAGCAAGAGCCGCAGCACTATGACATGTGGCAGAACATCATGTGGTGCGTCCCTTTCGCGAGCCCCGGTTTCGTGGACGGCAAGGTGATTTACAACAGCCATAACCGCTACATCCCCCTTTCGGAGCTCACCAGCGGCTTGGACCTTTATTATAACTGGGGTTACAACCGCAACACCTCCAATGTCCTGAATCTCGACCTGGCTCTGGACCAGGACCTCTCCGTGATTACAAAGGGCCTTTCTTTCAAGGCGAAGGGCTCTTATAACACGAACTACAGCGTGGGTATCTCCCGTTCGCCCAACGGAGTGGACAGCGCGCTGACCCCCATCTACCTGGGCTCCCTGACAACGCCGGGCCTGGATCTGTCCAACCCGATGTTCGACAATACCATCGTCTATCGTACGGACGGCGTGTCCGGCCTGCACGAGCCGATGTCCTATGGAGAATGGTCCGGACTCGGCCGCAACTGGTATCTGGAGGGCAGCCTCAACTATGCCCGTTCCTTCGGGCAGCACGACTTCACGGGCCTGCTGCTCTACAACCAG